>ENA-OBLH01000166-OBLH01000166.1-metagenomes-genome-assembly--contig:-NODE-166-length-23572-cov-4.234_pt1 | contig 23572 bp, 23 predicted proteins | sample MGYA00153382_OBLH01 | MGnify analysis MGYA00153382
CACAACGCGTCGACCGCCATATAACACTCGCCTAACTGCGTCAATACGGCTCGTGGTCATGTAGTTCAACCAGTCGCCGCTCCAAGCAACGCCTGCTCCGCAGGTTTTTAGTATCGGATCCAGTACATTGCTACGCGGTTCAAAACGCAACCTGGCCGCGACGTAGTCGTAACATTTCAGCGAATCAAAAAGGCCGTAATACGTGATGACGCCCGGCTTGTAATCAATGTCTATGCTGCCGTCCCCGTCCACATCGCTGTAGTCGTTGTACGCAGCGTAGTAGAGCTGTTCGTCACGTCCAGCGGTGAGCAGAATTAACGGAGGCTCGCTTTGCTTCTCCACCAACGGAGAGCTCGCCATTACGGCATGACTAGGCTCCGGGAACGTAAATGCGACCAAGCTTAACGCTAGCACCATCAACGATACGACTGCTCTATTCATATATTCACCGCACAATATTTTCATTACAACCACCCCAAGTTCAGTCAGTAGGGTAAACATTTAAGTCTTGAATAACGACTGCAGCACCTGTAGCCGAATCTGTGGTTCTTGCTGTCATTCGGATGTAATTTACAGAACATCCGGCTACGCTGTCGGCACACACAAAATGCTTCGCAAGCTCACCCTCACGTGCCCAATTGGCGGTCATGCCAGCAGTAGCAACAGCGGTGCTAGCACCTGACCAATTACTTGGATCTGCCCAAAATTTAGCCGTGGCACCGGCAGCGATCGTTTCGCTCCAGCTACTAGGGGTTGAGGTCACCGATAACGCGGGAGCTGAGGCAGATGCGACCCAACCTTCCACCTCACCACGTGCTTGGCGAAGCGCGCCATGGGCATCCTGCAATGCAGTGGTGCGGAAATAAAAATTTCCTGCCATTTTTTCTTGAAGGCTCACGTTGCGGAGCGCTGCGACCCCTATCAGTGACAACGCAACGAGCAGAAGCAACGCTGTGATTAGAGAAAAGCCACGAACGTTTGAGCGCTGATGTAAGTGCATATTTTTACCTGAACTCAGTTTCTAGGGTTCTGACGGCTGGATACACCTAAAGTCACGTCGTAACGTTGCACCAACCGGGTATCTGCGCGCAATGGCCCGCTTTTGGTATTACTTTGCGCGGTTAGCGCTGTGCCGTCGGATTCAGCGGCCAACGAAAATTGCAAACGCACTGCCGTCACCGCTGCCCAATTGGACGCAGATCCCGCCTCCATCTCAGCCATCGTGTATTCCTTGGCAATGGCAGGGTCGCCTGAAACGACAAAGGACAAGTTGAATGCTTCGACACCGCTGGCAATCAATGCGCTTCCCCCAGTCGTCTCCCAACCACCCCAGTTCGTTGCGCTATTGGCAATACCCACCCTTCGCAAGGTCGGGCGAAGGCCAGCGGCCGTGGGCGCAGCAACAAAATAGAGAACTGGTTCAAAATGTGAAACGGTTGGTCTACCTGTTTTGCCGAACGCCGCTCTTAATTCGTCAATACCGCCGCTGGGTGCGTTGTTGTTGCGATTCATCCCGTTTGCAACATTCAGCAGCACATTCGTCGAGCCCAAAACGGTTACGGTCGGTTTGATGATTTTTGTCTCACGGCAATCGCTCACAATCATCACCGGATTACCGCCGCCGGTGGGAGTGAGTGGCCCGTCAATCGTCAGTGTGCTCTCAGTGGATGCGGTTACAGTTCTGGCGTCTGTGCCGGCCCTCATCAACATCAGCACGTCAGTACCGGGTTGACGGGAGGAACCTTGAACATACGAGGGCAAGGGAACTGCCGTGGCAGCTGCAGCAGGTGAAAATCCTCTGACCACATATTGCAAGTCCACAAAACGATTGGCCGCAGTAGTATCAACTCCGCTGGTCATCAACCACCCGGTTCCCACGGACGCTGCGGTCATGATCGGTTGTGATGCGACGAGTTCAACACTGGTACTTGGTTTGCCATCCAGCATCGTCCCGGTTTCACGAGGGCTGTTGCAGCCAAATGCCCCGGCCACACGTACGTCTCGCCCAACGGTGTCAATAATGAAACGCGCGTCCTCTTGCATGCGAGACTGTCCGTCCTGAACGCGGAAGCCTTGCGAGCCCTGAAGGTAGACATAGCCCACCGCGGCTATTACCAGCAACGAAAGCACCATTCCAACCATCAACTCCACGAGCGTCACACCACGCTGTGTACGTCGCCGCAACCGTGAAACCACCAGCCTGAATGAACGAGTACTCAATTTCAAATCCGTGTAGTCGCCGTGAAAATAACGGGAGCCGATTGGCCAGCAGCGCTGGAACGACTATGCCTGGTTTCTGACCAACGTACGTTCACGGTTACCAGCGAGCAAGATCGATATCCACTGGACGATGGCAGCGCGGGGCAGGCTGGATCAGCTGATACGGTGATGCTCGCATCCCCATTAGGTAAATCGCTTATGTTGGCTCTCCATTGCGCCAGATCCCGCTCGGCTTGCGTCGTTGTCGCTGTAGGAACCACACCATAACTGAGCGCGTAACTCGCAACTTTGCCCGAATTTGATCGAATTCGTTCCGTAATATTGGACACGAGTGCAGCTCCCGACGTCCGAGTCTGCGCGGTATCGGCCAATTTAATCGCTGCGATTTGGAGGCCGGCAACCCCAAGCAGGCCAATCGCCACCACCACTATGGAAATCAATACTTCGAGCAGCGAAAAGCCTCGATTGCCTGATCGTACCTTTGCAGACACCCGAGAATTAGTTGTCACGCGCACGCCGAGGCCCCTATATTTTTGTCCACATAACGTGATCGCCCGCCGAACGCCAGACACAAAGTACCTCGACTTCCTGAACCCGTCGACACGATCAAGCGGTTGCCTGTTCCCGCGGCACCCAACACGACATTTCCTGCGGCGGCAAAAGTAAGCAACTCGGATGCACCCGCCATAGTGCCCAGACCGACTGTGACGCTGTTGTCGTACGGTGCTTGATCTAACAATAAGGGGGTAGAGGCACTAAACACGCCCGCATTTGCAGGATCATCGACAAAAATTCGCCAACCTTTTCCCAACCCGTTTGCGCCAGCGACCTTTGCTGCAACCACTACAGGAACCCCTCGCTTAACGGCTTCCGAACGCGCGAGGGCAATAGAGGCGTTAAGGTCACTGATCACACCTCTGTGTTTCGCCGCTTCGATGGTCGATTGAAAATTTGGCACGGCAACGGCAGCCAAGATGGCCAGAATAGAAATAGTGACCATAAGCTCGATGAGCGTGAAGCCAAAACTCGCTGACAGGTTTTTCATACTGCTATTCTCTTGGAAGTATTGCAAGTTTGGTCACCATTCGGACAAACGGCAATGATTCGCCGAAGACCTGTATCCGCGACCTGCCAGCGCAGTCGTCGCGATTTAGACAATCACCCGAAAAGCGCAATGGCAGCCTGAATTGAACATTTTCGCTTTCGCCGCCCGCCAGAGTAAAGCCGTTATGGAACATCACATGTAGTTGCGCGAGGACCTCATCCACCAGATGCTGGAGAGTAGAGGCGCCGGCATTCACGGCGATACGAGTTTGCGGTTCGAACCAACGCCCGTCAACCGCGTTGGCGTCATCAATCAAGTACGACTCAGCCCCCAGTCGCCCTGCCACTTCCCGCAAATGGTGTGCGTTCGAACTGGCTTTTGATCCCACAACGATAAACACTTTCACGTTCGGAGCGATTTCCTTGACCGCGTTCTGCCGATTGGTTGTTGCGTAGCAAATATCGTCTTTGCGAGGGGGGCAAATCTGGGGGAATGCTTTTTGTAGCGACTCCACGACCCTGGCTGCGTCGTCGACGGACAGAGTCGTTTGTGTGACGAACGCGACCTTTTCCGGGTTGCGAATCTTGCCGGAAGCGGCAAGTGCTTTGAACAACCGAAAGACTACCGGCTGAAGCTCTCATGCCCCCAGTCTTTCCGAGACACCAGTAGGCGCGCACTTCGTACTGGAATCCAAGAAATGGCTTAAGTGGACAATTACGTAAATCAGCGCGTGGGCCCAATGAGATAGACGTTTCACAGAAAAGCTGTGTCGAAAACATCGATGCAAACGCCCTCGTCTCGCCTGCGCCGTCCAAGTTGCGGACGCATCTCGCGCAAATACCGGGGTGATTCACGTCCGCGCCGACATCGTGGCGGTAATGCCAGCAGCGGTCGCACTTTGCGGCAGTGCTTGGGACGACCGTGACTTTCAGTTCCGTTCCCTCGTTTGCTGTGGCTTGCGACGTGATGAACACGAATTTCAGGTCATCGCCTAGGCGTGCCAGTTCGGCGAGCGTCGTTGCCGCCGCTTCGATCACAACTTCCGCCTGCAAACTGGAGCCTACGCCGCCCGCAGTGCGTACGTCTTCTATGGCCTTGAATGCCACAGCGCGCGCCTCGCGAAGCTGGAGAGGCTCAAAAAACTGGACGCCATGAAGTGACGTTGAGGAATGTAAGAGAAGCTGACTTCTTGTTAATCGGTTAACCAACCACTGAGTGAAGTTCATCGGGCAAAGATTACCCAGCGAAAACTGTCGTCAATTCGCTGTCTTGAGTCGCTGGGTGGTATTGATTTGATTCATGGATGACGGACGCGTTGAGATCGATAACAACGCGGCTGAGCGAGCGCTGTGTCGCACTGGGTCGCACTGAGTCGAACGAATCTGTTGTTTGCCGGAGGCAAGCGTGCGGCTGAGATCTTTAGCTTGATCGAGACGGCCAAACGCAAAGGGCTCGATCCCGAAGCGTACTTACGCCTGGTGTTCAACCACATCAAAGCTCAGCTTCCAGCGTCTATACCTCCATCGCCGGAAATAAAACATCCGTAAACCCAAACTTGGTCATATCTTCTACTCGACGTGGATAAAGCAGGCCGTCGAGGTGATCGACTTCGTGCTGCACTACCCGGGCATGAAAGCCATCGACGAGCCGCACAAACTCGGTGCCCGCCGCATTGCGGCCCGAGTAGCGCAGGTGTTCGAATCTTGGAACTTCACCACGTAATCCCGGCACCGACAGGCAGCCCTCCCAGCCTGCGGTGCGCTCGTTATCTAGCGGTTCCAGCACCGGATTGCACAACACTGTGAAGGAAATTTCGGGCGCGTCGGGGTAGCGTGGATTCTTGCCAGTGCCACCGAAAATCACCACGCGCAAATCAACGCCGAGTTGCGGGGCGGCGATGCCTGCACCGTTGGCGGCTTTCATGCTGTCGAGCATGTCGGTGATCAGCTCGTCCATCTCGGTGCTGCCAAACATCGATTCCGGCACTGGTTGCGCGATACGCAGGAGACGCTCGTCACCCATGCGCAGAATTTCTCGAACGGCCATGACTAGCTCGTGGCCTTGAACGACCCGGCCAGCGCGGCGATGATTTGTTGTACGCGACCGATGCTCTCGTCGAGCGTGGCGTCGATGGCGCTGTGCGAAATAGCGTTGGTGCTGTCACCACAACCTGCGGCCCAGTTCGACACCACGCACAAGTGCGCGTAACGCAGCGAAAGTTCCCGCGCGAGCGCGGCCTCGGGCATGCCCGTCATGCCAACGAGCGTTGCGCCGTCACGCGCCATGCGCGCGATTTCAGCGGCGGTTTCCAAACGTGGGCCTTGTGTCGCGCCGTACACGCCAGTGTCGACTATCGGCGCGCCAGCCAACGCAGCGGCTGCGAGAGTCGCGCTGCGCAGTTCGTCACTGTAAGGCTTGGTGAAATCTACGTGTACTACCGTGCGGTCGCTACCGTCACAAAACGTGTGCTCGCGACCGTAGGTGTAATCGATGATCTGATCCGGCGCTGCGATGACGCCTGGCCCGGTGTTCCCGGCAATGCCGCCTACGGCTGCCACCGCCAGAATATCGGTAGCACCGGCCTGACGCAGCGCCCACACATTAGCCCGGTAGTTGATGCGATGCGGTGCCAGCACATGCCCTGGGCCGTGTCGCGCTAAAAACAGCACTGGCGCATCGTTCATTTGTCCAAAAATGAGCGGCCCGGACGGGTCGCCAAACGGCGTTCGCGCGATTTCGCGACGAATGACTTTCATTTGACCTAAACCTACAAGGCCGCTGCCTCCTATTACCGCCAACATACTGATACCAGCATAACTTACCCATCACCTAGCTTGAGGATGCCTCTATAAAGCGCTATTCTCGCAGCATTACTGCCTGCGTTCGCGGGGCACACTAGGAATCTTGAACGATGTATCTCACCCGATTGTTGCAATTGATGTCCGAGCGCGAGGCGTCGGATTTATTTATATCCGCTGGCGCGCCGATCCATTTGAAGATCAACAACGACACGCTGCCGGTGAGCACCCAGATCATCGACGCAGAAACCGCGCAAAAAATCGCCTACGAGGTGATGAGCGAAGACGAAATTGCGCGTTTCGAGCGCGATTGGGAGATGAATCTCTCGCACATCGAGCCCGACTACGGAAATTTCCGTATCAACGTGATGCGCCAGCGCGGCAGCGTATCGATGGTGATTCGCTATATCCGCAGCAGTGTGCCGGGGTTTGCGTCGCTCAACCTGCCCCCTGTTCTGCTGGACTTGGCGCTGGAAAAGCGTGGCTTGATTTTGGTGGTGGGATCCACTGGTTCCGGTAAATCAACGACCCTCGCGTCAATGATTGATCATCGTAATACCAATACGACCGGCCACATCCTGACCGTTGAAGACCCGATTGAGTATCTGGTTCGGCACAAGCGCTGCGTGGTTAACCAACGCGAAGTGGGTCACGACACCAAGAGCTACGAAAACGCACTCTCCAACGCGTTGCGCGAAGCGCCGGATTTGCTGCTAATTGGCGAGGTGCGTGATCGCATGACCATGCAACATGCGCTGACCCACGCGCTGACCGGCAACCTGTGTTTGACGACATTGCATGCAACCAACAGCTATCACGCCATGTCGCGCATCATCAATATGTATCCGCAAGAAGCTCGCTCAGGCTTGCTGGCTGACCTGTCGTACGGGTTAAAAGCGATCATCGGGCAGCGCTTGGTGAAGACGAAAAACGGCAATCTGACGCCTGCAGTCGAAGTGCTAATAAACACTAAATTGATCTCGGAGATGGTCTCCAGCGGCGAAATGCACAAGATCAAAGAGGCCATGGAGCAAAGTCTGACGCCCGGCTCCTGCACTTTCGAGCAGGCGCTGTCGAAGCTGTACCTGAGCGGCACGATCACCTATGAAGACGCGCTTACCGCTGCCGATTCGCCGACTAACCTTGCTTGGCTGATCAATCAATCGCAACAGACGCAAAGCCACAGCGGCTCGCGCGGCAAGTCACAATCGACGGCCAATTTCGAAGATTTTGAAATCACCAAAGTCGCTTAGTCACTCACGACGCGCTATCAAAACGAGGTCGCTCGCCGCTGCCTTTGTGGCGAGCCTCATCACTCAGCAACAAATGCCACCACTTCTCCGTCCAAGCCGGATGCGCGTCAGCAGCAAACCCGTCTACAACATAAAAGAATGCGTACCCTTGACTGAAATCGATCCGATTCGCGAGTTTCCTCTGAACATTTTCAACACACGGTTTGCCGCATGAGCGCCCTGCAAACATTGGTCTTCCCGAACGCGGTGCCGCAAGAGTTGGCTACCATTGGGGACTGGTGGCGTTTTGCCGTCAGTTCGCTCGCGCGGATCAACGCACGGTACGGACAAGGTACGGAGGACGCCGGTCAGGATGCCGTATTCCTGGTGCTGGGCGCGTTGGATTTGCCCTTGGATAGTTTTGAGCAAATGCACACCTATTCGCTGACCGGCTACGAACGCAAACACGTCTTCAATGCACTGCGTCGCCGCGTGGTGGATCGCGTGCCAACCGCGTATGTGCTCGGCTTCGTTGAACAAATGGGATTGCGTTTTGAGGTGGACGAGCGGGTGTTGATTCCGCGTTCATTCATTGGCGAGTTGCTCGACAAGGGGCTGCCCGACTTCATTCCCGACCCTGATCAAATTGAATCGGTGCTAGATTTGTGTACTGGTTCGGGATGTCTGGCGATCCTCGCCGCGCATGCCTTTGCTGAGGCAGACATCATCGCGAGCGATATTTCGGGTGATGCGCTACACGTGGCGCGCGCAAACGTCGCAAAACATGGTTTTCAGCAAGACATTACGCTAGTCAAAAGCGATCTGTTTCAGAGTTTAGGCGATCAGCGCTTTGACGTTATTCTGAGCAATCCACCGTATGTGACCACCGACAGCATGAACGCCCTGCCGGACGAATTTCGGCATGAACCGACTCTTGCGTTGGCTGCTGGCGCAGATGGCAACGACGTGTTGCGACGCATGCTCGCGGAAGCGAAATCTCGCTTGAACCCCGGTGGCATGCTGATTGTTGACGTCGGCCACAATCGCCATCTGGTTGAAGATGCGTTCCCGACGCTGCCATTCATGTGGCTTGCGACCGAGGCTAGTGATGCCGGTGTGTTCCTGTTGCGCGTCGAGGACTTTGTGTGAAAAAAACGCTGCTGCTCATCGGAGGTGGGCATGCACATGTTGAGGTGTTGCGGCAACTGGCGTTGAACCCGCCGCCGGATGCCGATATCGCGCTGTTCAACCCGAGCCCCAGCGTGTGGTGTTCCGGAATGTTGCCGGGTGTGATTGCCGGTCACTATAAGCCGTCTGAAGCAAAGGTCAATCTGTGGGCGCTGTGCCAGCGCGCACGGGTGCGTTTCTTTGAAACCTCCGTCCTTGCGCTCAACGCCAACAATCTGGTGCTCGAATCGGGCATTGGTGAGCGCCATCGCTTTGACTTCGCTTCGTTTGATGTCGGCTGCGTCTCGCAACCGATACCGATTGCTCCCGGTGCTTACGTCGTTACGGTCAAGCCGATTGATTCGCTGCTGGCCGCGATCACCGAATTTGAAAGTGTGCGCTCTGCTGGCCTGATAGTGCGTGTCGTTGGCGCAGGCGCAGCGGCACTTGAAGTAGCCCTCGCCCTCGCCTACCGCTGGCGCGAATCGGCCAATCGCCGCATTTCGATCGTGGCTAGTACTCGCTTGATGGTCGGCTACCCGCCACGCGTTCGCGCCCTCGCGCTGCGCGCCTGCAAAAAATTGGGTGTAGCGGTGCTAGAAAACAAAGTGGTTGAACACATCGAACCCACCCGTTTAAGGTTAGTTGGTGGCGCGCCGGTAGACACGCAATTGACGGTTCTTGCCACCACGTCAGCACCGGTCGCGCTATTGCAAAGAACGGATCTCGCCAAGGCGACGGATGGCAGCATTCACGTTAATGCAAACCTTCAGAGCAGCAACCATCCACACATTTTTGCAGCGGGCGATTGCGCTAACGTGTCCGGTCTGACCATTCCCAAGTCGGACGTGTATTCCGTTCATCAAGGCGCGCCGTTGGCAGCCAATTTGCTGGCAAGTATGACCCACTCGCCGCTTGCGCCATACCGTCACTCGCCTAATGTATTGAAGCTAGTCTCACTAGGTGACAAGCGCGCGATTGCCACGAAATATGGGTTCTCCACAGCGGGGGGTTGGGCATGGCGCTGGAAAGACTCGACTGATCGCACATGGATCAATCGATACACGCTAGATTGAGCAGTCGTTTGAGTAATTAACCTGCGTGAAGTGGATGCTCAAAAAAGAAACGTAGCATCTCACCAGTCGCATCAGGCCCTTTGCCGTCAGTGTACGAACCTTTTGCAGAGCCCCCTGACCAGGCGTGGCCTGAGCCCTTCACCAACCAGTGTTCGGCCAATGTCTCGCCGCTGTCAGCGCGATAAATTAATCGCGTGTAACTGCGTCCGCCGCTTGCTACGCCCTGCTCCACTCTGGGCTCACTGGAATCAACGCTACGCAAAAGCGCCGCAATCACTTGCTCGCCATTCTTGGGATGCACCGTTTGATCGGCGTCGCCGTGGAAGACGATGGTTGGCACGGTCGCATCGCTGACTTTCGCTGTCGAGCGCGAAGCGGGTTCGCCGTTTTTCATAACGGCAAATGCGCCCGCGACGTTTGTTGCTGCCCCACGCGGCAGGCCTGAGTGAACGCCAGCCGCTGCGTAAATCTCCGGGTGGGACGCAGCAACGATATCCGCCATCGCGCCACCTGCCGACAGGCCCGCGATGTACACACGTTGCCTGTCGATGCCGTAACGCTTGATGACCGATTGCGTCAGATCAGCGAGTAACGCGGGTTCGCCGCTATCACGCTGCTGATGCGCGCGGGCGAACCAGTTCCAGCAGCGCTGCGCGTTGCCGTCTTGCGACTGCGCCGGGTAAAGCACAAAAAAACCCTGTTCGCGAGCCCGCGCATTCATATCCGTACCCGCCGCGAAATCATCGGGATGTTGCGTACAACCATGCAGCATCACGACCAAAGCAAGCGCGCGACCGGCATGCTGCGGTGGCACGTAGAGTTTGTAGTTACGCGTGAGTCCGGCGTGCGTATGTGAACCGCTGGTGAAGTCCCCGGCTCCGTTGATTTCTGCATTCGGTTGGTCGTCCTCGACACTGCGATTGAGCACGATGCCGTCGATTACGAAGGACGTTTCTGGCGCGGATGCTTGCGGCGCTGCTTTCGGTGTTTTCGATCCGCTCAACGCACTTTGAATCAGCTCGGTCGCTTCAGTCAGATGGCCAGCCTGTGTCAATCGCGTAGCTGCGCGCATCATGTCCTGGAGAGTGTCATTCATTCAAACTTTCTTACTGTGAAATCGGTGGTGGCTATCGGGTGAATCAGCGCAGTCGATTTGCGAGCGCGGCTTTTACCGCTGGGCTCGCATGCAGCGCGCCGAGCACGTCAATTGAGGCAATGGTTGCTAGTGCCAATTCCGGCGTGACATCACTTGCGATGGTGGCAAGACCGAGCACGCGTATTTGCAATGTTTGACTTGCGGCCTTCACCGCAAGTAAATCTTCAACGCTGAAGTGCTGCATGCCGAGCACCAGCATCTTCCGTGCGACTACCTGCTTCACCGCTTCGGCATGGCTGCTTAGCTGGTTGCGAATAGCGGTGCGGATGAAATCAGTGCGGTTTCCGTAGAAGCCCTCTGTCACCAACAAATCGATCTGGCCGAGATCAACAAAACCCAAATTGATGGTGATTTTTTCGGAGTCGGAGGTTTTGACTTTGGCGGGTAGAGCAGCAATTTTCTGTTTCATGTGGCAATTATATACCATCCACATGGATGGTATACGGATGGTAGTCTAACTAGTGGCAAACCAGCTCATCGCCCACTTCCCCGCCGTAGCCGACACCGCGCTAACCAAGGTGCCCCAAGCGATATCGAGCGCGGCGAGCCAAATCGGCCAGCCTTTGAGCGTGGCAAGATTGGTCAGATCGTACGTAGCGTAGGTAAATAGTCCAAACAACGCACCCGCAATCAAGGTTTTGATCCATTCGGGCGACGCAGCATTTGGCACGACCGCAAAAATCATCAATCCCACAGGAAACATCAAATAGAACAATGCTGCGGCCGGAATGTTCGGGCTATCAGACATCAAATGCCCGATACCATCTCGATAAAGCGATTTCGCAATTACGCCAAGCCAAATGAGATCAATGGCGATCATCACCACGGTGACGGCGGCGTAAGCAGCGAAATATTTGGTCATGTTCTTGGTTTCTCCGACGGGTATGAGCAGGCTGTCAATTTAAATCATTTGCCGTTGCTACCCGATCATTTTTATCGCCTCATTTCGCGCTAACTGCCAGACGCAATCGCACGAGTATGTAGGAGCGTGACCTGATGCATTCGACCGTTGCAAATTATTGTCGCAATGTGTGCTGTCGCACAGAGCACCGATTTATACGTCGGCAAGATGATGTCATCGGAGCGACATCTGTTCCGAGAAATTTCGGGGAATGAGATGTTGCTCTTACTGACTGCTGATTGTGCTGGCGTGGTCACGCCACGGTGTGACATGGTGAGCGTCCCAGCGTGCGTAGCGTTTGAGGAGCAGTCAAATGCTCCGCTCTAGACTCCTCCGGGCGGCACCGTCGACCATAAGGCCAAGCCAATCCTGTGCGTCAAACGCGGGAAATTTCGATCCATTCGAAGCGGGCAATGGGAGCGGTTCACTACAAGGTGCAGGCGAGCGAGACCGCATGGTCGCATCTCTAGTAGCGCGAATGGCTAACAAGGATGAGGTCGCGCTCAGTCAGCTCTACGACATGACGGTCAAGCGCTTGCATGCGTTCGCGCTGCGCATCGTGCGCGATCCGGGGCTTGCTGAAGAGGTTACCGAAGACGCGTTGTTTCAGGCGTGGCGTGAGGCCAATCGTTTTGACGTGAATCGCGGTAAGGTGATCACTTGGCTGTTGACCATTTGTCGATCCCGCGCGCTTGATGCGCTGCGCCGGGTGGACGTTGCCGAATGCGTGGAAGACCCGGATATCTTTCGCGCGCAGGAGGCCAGTCTGATGGCAGAGCCGGAGCGTTTGACGACACAGTTTGAAACTGGCAACGCTGTCCATGTCGCCCTGCTACGGCTGCCGCCGAATGAGCGTCAGGCGGTCAGCCTTGCCTTCTTCCGTGGACTCACGCACCAAGAGATCGCCGATCATTGGCAGATGCCGTTGGGCACCGTTAAAACGTTGATGCACCGCGCGTTTGCGCAGCTACGTACCGAGTTGCAAGGTCAGCGCTATTCATCCCTGCGCTTCTAGCCCGTCTTTCGCCCGAAGCACGCGACGTGCGCGCACGATTTCGGCTCCGAAGAAGAACACCGCGGCTGAGTAAAACAGCCACATCAACGTGACCGCAACGCTGCCGGCTGCGCCAAACGCATTTGCGGTTCCGGCCGCCGCCAAGTAATACGCAAATAAATATTTACCCAACGTGAACATGACGGACGCCACCACGCCGCCCCAAAACGCGTCTCTCCATTGCACATACGCATCAGGCAGTACCTTCAGCAGTAATGCGAAGGCCAACGCGAGCACCACCGCGCTGGCAAGCAAATCGACCCGAAGCCAACTGAGTGCGCTGGCAAACGACGCGCCTACCATGGCCATCATGGCGTCAAACGCGAGCGACACGATCAGCAAAAAGCCAATCCCTGCAACCAGCGCTGCGGACAGCAAACGTGCCTTCACGAAAGCCCACGTCAAGGTAGAAAAAGCGGGCGGCGCAATGATCGGGGTGACCAAAATGGCGTTGAGCGCAGACTTAAGCTCCGCGAACGTTGCGGTGGCCCCTACGATGGTTACGATGATGGACGCAATGGTCGCCTCGCTGGACCAATTCGACAATTGCGACTGCGCAACGGTTGCCCGCACAGCTTCTGCCGCGCCGGCCCCGACCACGTTACTCAACTCAGCAAAGAGTCGATCTGGCACAACCGAAGCGTCAACCGCGTAACCAGCAATGGCCACCACCAAAACCAACATGGGCGCGAGCGAGAACAACGCGAAGAACGCCAGCGCGGCCGCCTGAGAGCTACAGCGGTCGTTAAACCATCCTTCGATAGCTTCCCACACGACCACGAAAGGCGCGCGCAGAAGGTCAATAAGACGGGCAATCAAGCGCGTTTGATCACGGCGAGTCGATTGGGTCGTCATCGACAAATTAGGTACCGCGTCGCCCATCACCCAGCAATTCTGCAATCGGATTCAACGAGGGCACAGCACCCAATACGACTTTGATGATGACCGCGATAGGCACCGCCAGTAACAGCCCCGCACCGCCCCACAGCGAACCGAACAGCAAAATCGCCACGAACACCACCGACGCATTCATCTTCACGATGCGTGCGGTCATCCATGTCTGCGCAAACGTGCCGATCACAACGGCTACGGCGACGGTTGAGAGTGCCGCATAGACTGCCGATTGCAGGTCGCCGAGCTGATGCAGCGCCGTGACGAACACCCCACCCGCTACCAGTATGGGCCCGAAATACGGAATCACATGCAGCAATGCCGCCAAAACACCCCAGCCCGCCGCGTCGTCCACGCCAACAATCAGCAACGCGACGTACGTGAGAAAGCCCAAAATAGTGTTGGTGATCACCAGCATCGCCAGATAACGACGGATTGAATGATCAATGGCGTCCAGCGCCTGAACGGTCACGCGTTTCGTAGAGAGTGCTTTACCCACAAAACTGACCCATCGTCGTCGAAAGTGATCACCATCAACGAGCAGAAAATAAGCAAGCAAATAGATGGCCGCCAGCGTCGATAAAAACTCAAGCGCTGTGACCGTGCCGCTCCAGAACACACGCTCCATCACGCCGCTAGCCGACGAAACGGGCGGAGCGCTAGGCGCGACACGCGAACGCGGTGACACCGCCACGTCGTCGTTCATGGCGCGCTGCACAGCTTCCGCGCTGCCTTGAATTTTTGACAACGTGCTGCCGCGGTCATACTTCATTTGACCCCAGCGGGTTTTCATTTCAAGCACGGCGCGAGGCACGGCGTCAGCAATGCGATCCAGTTGCGCCCACACGGCATACATCGTCAGCGACGTTGCAGAGATCAGCGCTACGACCACTAACGCCGCGCCAATTGAACGCGGCACGCGTACTTTTTCCAGCGCATCGACCGCAAGCACCAGTGCGTAAAAAATCAAGACAGCAATGACCACGGGCACCAAAAAAGATTGACCGAGCTTCATCAGCGCGAGTGTGGTTCCCAGTGCGATGACATACATCGGCCAGCGGGGAAAGTTATTGGCGTCAGTCTTTACGTCGTCCGCAGCCGTTTTGACGGCGCTTGCCGGCTCCTGTGTCACTGTCGCAACGGCAATGCCTAACTCGTCCGCCACGGTATCGTAGTTAGCGATTGAAGGCGGAGGTAATGTCTGCGCGGAATCGTCTGTCACTGTCAGCTCTATCTTTTAAGTGGTTAGCTAGCGTTAGCGAGGCCGCGCCAAGCCCATCCGCAGATCAGCATGAGTCTGTTCCCACTGGCGCAATTGCTTTCGCGACGCTGCGCGACCATCGCCCTGCAATTGCTGAATGCGTCCGAGCAATTGATCGCGTCGAGCACTCACAACTACCTTATCCGCGTTAATCAGCACGCCCCATCGCTCCTTGAGTGCGCCTCGAACCTGCTTCACGCCACCGGAAAATTGATCTAGATTCATATCGGTTCCTGCTGTGCTGAACGACGGATTTACTTGTACCCAATATATGAAGGCAAGCTAGCTCGCCCTATCAGCGACTCACGCGGCATCTCGTAGGGCAGCACCTACACGCGAGTGGCGTCACGCATCCGGCAATGCTGAACGGGGAATAGTCAATTGATCAATGTCAACATATGCGCTCTACCGCACAGATCTATTGCGGCGCGCCGTAGAAACTACGCGGGTGAAATACAAAGACTATTACGCCATTCTCGGTGTCGAGCGCACCGCCAGCGATGAGCAAATAAAAAAAGCCTATCGTCTTTTGGCGCGCAAATACCATCCCGACGTGTCGAAAGACCCGACTGGAGAGGAAAAATTCAAAGACGCGGCGGAGGCCTACAAAACGCTGAAAGACGGCACTACTCGCGCGGCGTACGACCGCTTGGGCGCTCGCCCATCAGGCGAAGAGTTTCAGCCCTCGAAGGATTGGGGCGATCAGTTCAAGACGCAGTTTGGCGACGGCACGTCGTCGTTTGACGGCGTCGATTTTTCCGATTTGTTTGCTCATTTCTCACAGGGCCGCAGCGGCGGACGCGGGCAGGCTGATCGCAATCGATCCGTTGCGGGCGAGGATTTCGAGGTGACCACGCAAATAACGCTGGAAGAAGCTTACAGCGGCACCGAGGTCGGCCTGAATTTGAGCGTGCCAACCTATGACCAACAAGGCCAGATGCGACGCGAATCGCGCACGCTTCACGCGCGCATTCCGAAGGGCGCGACGGCGGGGCTGCGTCTGCGACTGCGCGGTCAGGGCAGCAAGGGACACAATGGCGGACGTGATGGCGACGTGTATCTCAACATCGCGTTGCGCCCGCACGCGTTATATCGCGTTGACGGTTACGACCTGTACATCGATTTGCCGCTCGCCCCATGGGAAGCTGCTCTCGGCACGGTTGTCGAAGTGCCCACCCTCGCAGGGCGCGTAAATCTCAAAGTCGCGGCTCTGGTCAGCAGCGGAAAACAGTTGCGGCTCGCCAAGCGTGGGTTACCGAAATCGGATGGCGGCGAAGGCGACCTGTTTGCTGTGATCAAAATCGTAATGCCCGCCGAACTCAGCGAGCGTGAAACAGCCGTGTTTCGCGAGCTCGCCACCACATCGAGCTTCAACCCGCGCAGCGAAATATTCAAAGAGACGAACCATGCAAACTGAATCGCACAACGTCCTCTGGCTCGATCACACGCAACGCGTATCCCTACAAGACCTGATGGACCTGTCCGGATTGATCGAAACTGAAGTCTGTGAGCTGGTGTTCGCCGGGGCGCTAGTGCCGAGCAACTATCAAGAATTGCCGTGGACGTTCAGTGGCGATTGCGTCGTGACGGTACGCAAAGCGAGCCGGTTGCGTGATGAGCTGGAACTCGACGGTCATGCGCTCGCGCTGACACTCGGGTTGATAGAGCAGGTGCGAGAGCTGGAGGCTGAAATTTCGAAGTTGCGTGCGCAGCAGGCATAGGGAGCACGTCACTCAGTTGTGGACCTGAACACTGCAAAGCCTTTGCATAAGCCCTAAAGCTATGGCGCTGGAACCTGCGCGCTGGTTCAGTAACTCGACAACTGCGTTAGCGACCGTCTGTATGTGCCGAATTTGCTCGACAGATATTTTTCTTGGCTTTACGTCGCGCACGCACAGCGTGCCGACGGTTTGACGGGCGACCGTCAGGCGCGCGGCAGCGTAAAAGCGCACAAAGGGCGCGCCCACTACGAACGGGTGAGCTGCGAATCGAGCGTCTTGCGTCGCATCTTCGACCACCACAAGATCTTCAGACGACGAAAAGAAAATATTGCAGAACGACGTTTCTGCCGACCCTTGCCGATTCGGCAAGCCCACGCTGGATTTGAACCAATCGCGTTCTTCATCCAGCATGTTGATTATGGAAATCGGCACTTCCAGACTGTTGGCGAGCAGCAGCGTCATGTCGTCGTACACGCGCTCCAAAGTCGAATCGAGAATCAATAGTCGGCGCAGTTCTTGCAGACGAAGTGGGTCCCTCCTCGCGGATAACTGACCAATAGCGGTTGGAAATATCGAGTGACTCATCGACTAGCCTGCTGCTAGGCAGTGCAGCAATTTTGATCCGCTCTCGGATCGAAATACGACGCGGTGAATAGGGTATCCAGCATAAATTGTCTCGCTAAAACTTGTACAAGCCTGTTGCGCACGACAGTATCACCACGAATGCGAATCGTCTGTACGGTATCGAACATAGCGGTGTGCATTTAGAGTTCGCCCAGCGGCTGGTTGGCAGTCATTGACTTCGTAAGGAAAAGGGAACGCGCAAACGGCCTAAATTGCGTAACAACTTTAGGCTGCAAGTCTTTATTTATTAGGGGCTAACGGCAGTATTTTCTAATAGTCGACTTATGCATAAAAGCGAGCTCACGCCCTATCTGAACGACATTATTGTAAAAAGCTGCTTAAGACCGTACGCATTGCCCAGCCACTTTTCCCTGATTCGTGTGCCATCGCACAGACTGATGCCGATGTAAGGCGCACACTCATCTGGCACGCAGGACGGATCACCTTTCGTCCGGAACGCGAACCCGAGGATTAGCCATGAGTCACGTCAGCACCGATAACGAAATCGGCCACCCTTCCATCAATAGCGTCGAGGACGCGGCCACTGCGGTGGCTGCTGACGTGAGCAATGGCCTAACCGCGCAGGAAGCGGCGCGGCGGCTGGCGGCGAACGGTGCCAACAAGCTTCACGCTGCACCGCCCGTCGCAGGCTGGCGGCGCGTGCTGGCGCATTTTCGGGATCCGCTGGTTTACCTGCTGCTGGCCGCGATTACCATCGCCCTCGGCGCGTGGATTATCGAGGGTCGCGTCGGCTGGCCGGTTGATGCGATCGTGATTACCGTGGTCGTACTGATCAACGCCGCAATCGGCTATGTGCAAGAGAGCAAAGCGACCCAAGCGGTGGCAGCACTCGCCAAAATGACCGAAGTCACCTCCTCGGTGCTGCGCGACGGGCAGGTGCGACGCGTGCCGAGTGTTGAGCTGGTAGTGGGCGACATACTGGTACTCGCCGAAGGCGACGCGGTTGGCGCCGACGCGCGATTGATCGAGGCGACGGCCCTGCGCGTGCAGGAAGCCTCGTTGACCGGCGAGAGCGAGGCGGTACTCAAAGACGCGGCAACGCTTGCGACGCCTGCGGCGCTGGCAGATCAGCTCAACATGGTGTTCAAGGGCACTGCCGTGGCGCAAGGCACGGCCCGCGCCGTGGTGACGGCCACCGGCATGGCCACGCAAATGGGCCTGATCGCCGAGATGTTGGAGGCGACGCCGGAGGAGCCGACGCCGCTACAAAAGGAAGTCGGGCAAGTCGGCCGCATGCTCGCCATTGCCGTGGTGATCATCGCGGTGGTCGTGGTCGCGACCATTCTGCTGACCTCGCCCATTCGCTCCGCCGCAGATGTTGTCGCCGTGCTGTTGCTGGGCGTCTCGCTCGCCGTGGCCGCCGTTCCCGAAGGGCTGCCCGCCATTCTGTCGATGGTGTTAGCGCTAGGCGTGCAGCGCATGGCGAAGCACAACGCGATCATCAAGAATTTGTCGTCAGTGGAAACGCTGGGCTCGGCCTCGGTCATCTGCACCGACAAAACCGGCACGCTGACTCGCGCCGAGATGACCATCGAGCGCGTGATGACCGCATCTGGCGACACCCACGTGACAGGCGTCGGGTACGCGCCGGAGGGAAGCGTCACTCAAGACGGAGTCACTTTGCCAGCAGGCGCATTGCGGGAGGAGCAAATCGTGGCGCTGGGTGGTGGCAGTCTCGCAGGCAATGCCGAGCTGCGTCAGGCGACAGACGGCGAATGGCAAATTCATGGCGACCCGACCGAGGCGGCATTTCTGGTGGCTGAACGCAAACTGGGCATCGCAGACCTGACCGAACGCCGCGAAAAGCGCTTTGAACGCGTCGCTGAAATCCCGTTCACCTCAGAGCGCAAAATGATGTCGACCATCGAGATCGACCATGATCACGGCGATCAGACCATGCTGATCACCAAGGGAGCGCCGGGCGAACTGCTAAGTCACAGCACCCACATGCGGGTGGGGATGGATGTGGTCGCCATGGATGACGCGCTACGCGCAAAAAAGCTTGCCGAGGTCGACACCCTCGCCGACGCCGCGCTTCGCACGCTGGCGGTGGCTTACCGCGCCTTGGCAGAGGGCGAAACGCACGACGGGGGCGAAGCGCTCGAACGCGATCTGATTTTTGTCGGCACCGTTGGCATCATTGACCCACCACGCGAAGGTGTGGCCGCTGCGGTGACCGAAGCCCATCGAGCAGGCATCCGCGTGATGATGATCACCGGTGATCATCCGCGCACCGCCCTGCGCATTGCGCAGGACTTGGGGATCGTGCAGGCTGACAAGGACGCAGGCACTGCAAAATCAGCGTTGACCGGGCTTGAAATTGATGAGCTTGACGACCAAGCGTTCGCCAAAGCGGTGCGCGACACGTCGGTCTACGCCAGAGTTTCGCCCGCACACAAACTGCGCATCGTCGCCGCGCTCCAAGCAGACGGCAACATCGTCGCCATGACCGGTGACGGCGTTAACGACGCACCTGCGTTGAAGCTCGCCAACATCGGCGTTGCCATGGGCATCACCGGCACCGAGGTGACCAAAGAAGCTGGCAATATGATCCTCGCTGACGACAATTTCGCGACCATTATCGAGGCTGTACGAGAAGGCCGCGCCATCCTCGACAACATTCGCAAGTTTTTGCGCTACCTGCTGTGCTCCAACATGGGCGAAGTGCTGACGGTGTTTCTCGGCGTGGCCGGTGCCAGCATCATCGGACTTAGCGGCGCGGGTGGGGGCGACGCCGTGGTGCTGCCGCTGCTCGCTACGCAACTGTTGTGGATCAACCTGATCACTGATTCTGGCCCCGCGCTGGCGATGGGCATTGACCCGCCGACTGATGATTTGATGAGCCGCAAACCACGCCATGTCAGCGACCGCTTGATTGACGCGACTATGTGGAGCGGTGTGCTGCAAACGGGTCTGGTGATTGCCATCGCGACGCTGCTCACCATGGATATGTATTTGCCCGGCGGGCTGATCGAAGGCAGTGGTGAGCTCACCGCCGCACGCACAGCGGGATTCACTGTGCTCGTGCTCACCAGCCTGTTCACCTGCTTTAACGCCCGATCCGACAGCACCAGCGCGTTCAGCCACCTGTTCACCAACCCTTGGCTGTGGGGCGCGATCACTTTGTCGCTGTTGCTACAGGTAGCCGTCGTCAACCTGCCGTTTCTCAATCTCGCTTTCGGCACCACACCGCTCACACTCAATCAATGGCTGGTGTGCGCTGCGATGGCGAGCAGCGTGCTCTGGTACAGCGAACTGCGCAAGCTTGTCGTTCGCGCGTTGGGTGCAAAGACTTCGCAAACAGACGCGCCGACTGTTGCATGATGAGCGCCCGCGTCGTGAACGCGTTCGGATACTTGGGTTTTTGATCCTCAACACGTTGAACATGCATTGCTGCAAGCCTGCCACTGGATGGTTGCTCCGACGCCAGAAAGAATTTCTCGCCGGTCAATCGTTATCTCGATGCGAATGAGTCGAAAAACAGTGTTTGGAAAAATTGCGATGCGCCTTTTGTTCATCGCTGTTCTGATAATCGGATGGCGATTTAACCCGGGATGCCCGAGCTTGAAAGGTGCACTGCTTTGACACATTCCCGGGTGACTTGAGGAGTCAGATTTTCGCGTCATTCAGAACCGACGATGGAATGCACGACCGCAGCTCATCAATTGCCGGTGTCGCAATAAACGCTGCCACGATGAGCGTCTGAAACTCATCTGCAATCTGCTGCATTTCGTCGGGATCAGAACCAAAGATGCAACGACGCTCGCGAAGACCCAGTCTGCCAGACGCAAAGACTGGCTTCCGAATACCGTATGCGCGGGCAGCCACTGCACGGCGATGATTTGCAGAATCTGGGCAGCCGTAAGCGCGGTTTAGAGCATCTTGTTGTTGAAGAAGTACTTCTTGAAGGAGGTGCCGCGTTACACGCGTGAATTGAAGACATTGAAAAACTGGAACAGAACGAACGTCGTGAAGGCCACCGTTTGATGGCCTAGCGTGACGCGCGCAAACACGGAGATATGTTTTACAACTGTCGGAAGCTCAGCCGCGCCTGCCTGATCGAGTTGCGCGTTTGAAGCAATGGTGAACGCAGCGCTACGCCTTACACTCTGTCGGACATGATGCACACACCTGCCAACGCTACCACGGACAACGTGACTCGTAAGGATCTGTTGCCAACCGCCCGCTCGCTGGCGTGGGTGCTGGTGCTGTTTGGCTTGGCCATCGTGCTTTCGCGGTTGTACGCTGCGCAGATTGGCGCTGTGCTTGGCGACCACGGTCGCTTGGGTGTTGTGATTTTTTTTGCCACCACAGCGCTCGCAGTTGTAGTGCCGCTGTTCAGCAACCTACCACTAGTGCCCTTCGCCGTATTGCTGTGGGGGCCGTGGTGGACAGCCCTGATCATCATGGCCGGTTGGGTGGCGGGTGCAGCCATTTCCTTCGATCTTGCGCGCCGGGTGAGGCCGCTGCTGTTGCGGACATTTCCCAAGGTCACCCGGTACGCGCGCATCGACCGCCTGATCCATCCGCGCCATCACCTGTGGTCGTTGCTGGTTCTGCGCATGACGTTTCCAGCGGATATCCTGTCTTACGTACTGGGCCTCTTTAGCCACAAGACCACACGTTTTGAGAACGCGCTGTCCACGGCCATCGGCGGTGCTCCCTTCGCGTTGTTGTTCGCGTTTTTCCCCGCGCTGCCATGGGTGCAACAGGCCCTCGTCCTGCTGGCAGCAACGGCGGTTTTCGCAATTTATGCGGTGTGGGTGGTGCGCAGCCACGGGCCACCGCCAGCGTAGTTGGGAGGGTTTCCTGATGCGCAACTTTGCGAGAACGTGCACGTGGAGTGGGATGACTTCACAGTGCCGAAACTATTTGATGTAGTTGTCCCAATCGCCGTAGGTTGCTTTAATTTTTCCTTTAGGAATGCTCAAACCCACCAGCAGCATGCCGAGCGCAACACTCGCAAACATCGCCGCAGCGCTGGCTTCAAAAACAAACGGTGAAGCTGCCAGCAGCAGGCCTAGCAGCACATTGAAAACGCGAGTCACTCTTGCGACCTCAGCGGATGCAACGGACGTAACCGTCATGGCCAATGCGCCGATGACGTGGTGCGCGTGGGCCATGTTCCCGTCCAGACCGAGCGTGACGCGCGAGAACATCAGCAGCAATCCAATAGCGGCGCTAAGCGCCAGGTGCCATGGCAAGCGGACACCCCCCGTCAGCGTGTCTTTGAGTGTGGCGGAGGCGGGCCGGTCAAACTCATGGGCCAGCACGGGTGTCTTTTTGTTGCTATGTTGCTTGAGATCGGCTGGCATCTCATCGGTGTCGCCGATAAAAAGTACCCGAACCCAATTTTGTCCGGCTCTTGCGCGCCTGCGCAAAAATTGCAGTGTGGCGATCAATTCATCCAGTGAGTACGGGATTTGTATCAGTACAGCCGCCGCGCCAGCCAAGGCGACGATGCTCCAAGTGCCAATCACGATGGGCTGGATGATGATGAAAAATATCGACGTGATGCCCAGCGGCACAATCATCAATCCAAATAGCACCACCAGCCATGGCATGGTGCGCCAGCGCATCCGTACGCCGACCAACCCGGTCAGTATCTCCAAGGCGTAGCTGTAGCCGCCCAACGCAGCATCACTCACCGGAAATGGCATGATGATCCCTTTTAGTGGGGATCAGTAAACCGCATTTGTGTGCGTCTCGTCTGTGCGATGGCGCGCACATTTATTACCCGCAGCACACTGTTGAAGAAACCCAATGCACCGCAAACACCCAGCAGAATGATCAGCTCAGGCATGGCGCGGGCCAGCATCACATGATCGAAATAGCGCCCTGATTGCAGCGCCAACAGGCGCGGCAAATTCAGCAGCAGCAGCGCAGGTGCGAGCGGCCACAGCGCGCTCAGTGACAACCTCCAGCCCGAAGCATTGACGGCGCGTGCTCTCCACTGCCGCAACCGCAGCACGCTCCAAAGAGCCATACTCGCAATCAGCAGCGACAATGCCGCCACACCATATCCCAACCACGGCAGGGTGATTTTGCTGTTGGCAGGCACTTGACCGGTCAACAGCGCGATCATGCCGTTTTTTATTTCAGGGAAAGGCAGAGTTGCGGCGCTGAGCGCGTATGCGTTGTAGAGCAGCGCAAAGCCGTAACCGCTGTCCGGCAGCAACACCGCGTCGGCGTAGAAGGTGGACAGTACGCCGTTGTGCTCAATGGACTTTATGCCACGTACTTCAGAAGTCACCCAACCCATAGCGTAGCTGCTAGGTACGCCCGCAGGTGGCGTCTGCATGAGTGAGACGCCTGTGGCTGACAGCACGCTGCGGCCCGCATAAATGCCGCGGCTACTTTGTGCGATGAGGTAGCGCGCCATGTCCGAGGCGGTCGAGACAACCC
>ENA-OBLH01000167-OBLH01000167.1-metagenomes-genome-assembly--contig:-NODE-167-length-23565-cov-3.79464_pt1 | contig 23565 bp, 24 predicted proteins | sample MGYA00153382_OBLH01 | MGnify analysis MGYA00153382
GTTGCCACAATCGAAGCTGTGGTTGCCACAATCGAAGCTGTGGTTGCCACAATCGCTGCTCCAGTATTAGCTTGCTATATCGCTGCCAAGATATCTTGGGCGTGAGTATCAGTTTTAACTTTTTCGTAGACTTGCGCAATTTTGCCAGTGCCATCGATGACGTAGGTAACACGTTTAGCATAGCCGCCGCCATCCACATCGTAGGCGATCGTTACTGCCTTATCCACATCAGCAATTAGCTGGAAAGGTAAGCCGTACTTTTCGGTGAATTTCTTATGGGAGGCTTCATTATCAGTGCTGACTCCCAAAACTACCATGTCTTTAGTTTTGTATTCTTCGTGGGTATCCCGGAAACTTTGAGCTTCCTTGGTGCAACCGGGGGTATCATCTTTGGGGTAGAAGTATAAAACTACAGTTTTGCCAGTAAAGTCAGATAGGGATACAGTTTTACCTTCTGTGTCCTTGGCGGTGAATTCGGGGGCGATCGTCCCAACTGCTAAAGCCATAGTATTGCTCCTAAGTTTTTCTATTATTAACTTTTAACTTTCATTACCGACAATTTTACAATAATTTACAAACTAAATACTCGAGAGTTTTCCCCTAGTTTTGACGGGATTCCCTGAACAGATAAGCTACAGCTTTAACCTCTCCCTAGGATGAACCCTAGAAGTTAAAATTCTATGCCCGGTTGGGCTTTGATGCCTTGCTCTCGAAAGGGATGCTTAATCAGAGTCATTTCTGTCACCAAGTCTGCTCGATCGACCAATTCCGGTGGTGCACCCCGACCAGTTAAGATCACATGGGTTTGGGAGGGTTTGGCAGTAATCCCAGCAATTACTTCAGCCGGGTCAAGATAGCCCAGCTTTAACGCAATATTTACCTCATCTAGCAATATCAATCGAAACTCTGGATTATGAACAAAGCTCAGGGCAGTCTGCCATGCAGTGTTGGCAGTAGCAATATCCCGTTCCCGGTCTTGGGTTTCCCAAGTGAAGCCCTCGCCCATTGCTTCAAAAATTAATTGAGGAGGAGTTTCCGGGTTAGGAGCTACTGTCCAGGGCTGAAATACGGCTTTCTCAGCAGGTTCCCAAGCTCCCTTGATAAATTGAATTATTGCCACTCGGTAGCCATGACCCAGCGATCGTAAAACCATCCCTAGGGCAGCAGTAGTTTTACCCTTGCCATTGCCCGTATTGACAATAATTAGCCCCTTATCTGGGGATGCCTTAGCAATTCGCTGGTCTTGGACTTCCTTCCGCCGTTGCATTTTTTGTTTGTAACGGTCTTGTTCATCTAGGATTACATTCACACTATTTACTCGGTTGGAGTTGGATAGATAGATCAAAGCGCAGGAGACGATCGCTCTCCACCTGAGTTGTCATGCCAATGGTAGAAATAGATTTCGCCGCACCTCGCCAGTCTTTGGGTAGTTGGGGTAAAGGCAGATTATTAGCATTGATGGCTGTATCCACATTGATAAATAGCTTGCCATTATGAGCCTGACTCATTCCCGGTAAAGTTTGCTGAAACTGAGAGTTAGTGGCTAGAGCTTCCCTCGGTTGGGGGACAATCCCTGGGGCGATCGGGGCGCCAAAGGTAAGGAATGCCACATTGCCATCTAGCCAACCATGACTAATATTTAGCCCTACCAAAGGAGAAACCCAATTAGTTACAGGCTGCCCATTGAGTTGGTTGGATTCCACTTGAAATTGATAGTTATTAGCAGCAATTTCATCCAAACGCTTTAGAGTTTTTTCTGCTTTGGGGCGATCGCTTGCCTGCACCATAATCACCACTCCGGCCTTGAGGCGAGAAGTCACATTCGCCGCCGAAGGCAGAAGAGCAACGGTAAATTCCCCCTGCATCCAAGAAAGCAAATCCTCATCTAGGTCTAGATTGGTAAAAGATTTTAAGCCCGATCGGACTGCATCTGGAGAAATGGGTAATAGGGGATTTCCTTGTCCATCTATATAATCAAGCCAAAACTGCTGGAGATTACTGCCAGAAAACATCAAGAATGTATCTGCCGGCAGGCGCTGGGGCATGATCTTGGCATCATTTTTGGGCAAGAATTTTTGCTTACTGTCCGGCTTGAGCCAAGATACCCCTTGAAATCTCAGCCCTTGGGGTTCAAGGACAACATTAGTTGCAATGCCTTGGTATTGTTGTGGGTTCAGAGGAGGCTGAGTACTGACAGGCTTGGTGGCTTCGGAACCAATCATGGTACTAATAGCTGGAAGATTGAGGTAGAGCCGCGCCGCGCTTCGAGGAGCCTCCGTAAACATCGATTGTCCGGGGTTTAGTTTTCCTAGAGCTTGACTATAGCCGGGGAGTTTAGCGATCGCCTTATTTCCTTGGTAGGCATCTACTACTTGATCCATGGCTTTGGGGTTATTGGTAACAACCACCGCATTATCTAGGACTGTCACCGAAATTGGGCTTTTAGTCCCTTTTTGACTTTCTTGAATTGTTACTCCTTGGTAGGTACGCCCTACCAGATTATTTTTGCCAGAATTAATTTGATTAGCAATTTGAGAAGTTAACAGGGGTTGGTTGACAGGCAAGACAAGAATTAAGGCATCTTCTACCTTGGGAGTTTTAGCTTTTTCTGGGGTGGTAGTAGTTTCGGTGGACAAAGGAAGATAGGCTATCATCGCTTCGCTGCCAATCCACGGTTGGATATCCTGTTGATAATCAAAACCATTAGAAGTCAGGAAATTTTGTTGAAGATTTTGAATCTGTTGAGCGATCGCCGCCCTAGTTGCTGGGGTTCCTGTTTGTTGCAGTTTCTGCCATTGTTGAGGATTCGTAGATACAGATAAGGTTGCTAAAGCTTGCTGGGGGATTAATTTTGCTCCCGGTGGATTGTAACCCATCAAGAAATTATTTTGAGCTAGCCAAAAAGCTCCTGCTCCTCCACCGATTATTAGAGAGGCTCCAGCAATTAACCAAACAGGCTTAGTCTTTTGTAGCATGGACATTATTTTATAGAGTTAATTTGTAGAAGGTTAAGTATAGACAACACTTTACGGATGTATCAGAATATATTTTTTAGGTCACAAAGGGCTTAAGCCCCTTGTCTGTACTCCATTAACTAGAAAAGGACTATATTAAGTTGTACAGTGTATCTCGCTGTTGATAAGGACGATTTAGGGATTTAATTGCCTCTTTTAGCTGTTCTGGTTCGAGACAAGTTCCTCCTTTTGCCCCGGCCATGGTGGTAATATGCTCCTCCATCAAGGTTCCCCCCAAGTCATTACAACCCCAGTTCAGGGCGGTGGTTGCTCCCTCTAAGCCTAATTTTACCCAACTTGGTTGCTGATTGGGAATCCAATTTCCGAGGAAAATTCTGGCAACTGCGGTGAGTAATAAATTGTCTGCGAGGATGGGCTGATCTCGTCCGACTCGGCTGCGGAGGGGCTTGGGGGCAGATTCCCCCACAAAGGGCAGAATAATAAATTCCGTAATTCTGGCGGGGTAATTTTGGGCGTTGGCGTTAGCCTTGCAGAGCAACATCGCTTGCTGCTGTAGCTCCCGTAAATAGTTTAGATGGGCTGCCTGATGGTGGGGTTTTTCAATATGACCTGAGAGCATGGTACTAGTGGTGAACATGCCTAAGCTATGGGCAGTGCTGACAATTTCTAGCCAAGTATTGCTATTGATTTTTTCTGGGCAGAGGATTTGGCGGAGGCGATCGTCTAACACCTCTGCCGCCGTCCCCGGCATAGAACCAACTCCTGCTGCTTGGAGAGCTTGAATCACCTGAGCATAGCTTAGGCTATCTTCTCTAGCAATAAACTGAATTTCTTGAGGAGAAAAAGCATGGAGATGCAGATCGGGAAAGTTACTCTTAATAGTCTCCACAACTTTTTGATAGTACGCCAGACTACTACCATTAATCTTAGCTGCAAGATTTAGCCCCCCCTGCATACAAATTTCCGTCGCTCCCCGCTCTACTGCTTCGGTCGTCTTGGCAAGAATATCTCCAAAATCTAACCAAAAAGCTCCCGGTTGCTCGGCATCCCGCCGAAAGGCACAAAAACTACAATGCTGTTCACAGATGTTGGTAAAGTTGATATTTCGATTAATCACGTAGGTGACTCGATCGCCCACCTGTTCCTGACGCAAGCGATCGGCAGTTGATCTAATCATCTCAATAATTTCTGGCTGATCTTGCTGCAACAAAGCCACCGCCTCAGCCGGGAAAATATCTTCCCCCGCCAAGGCTTTCTCCAGAATTTCTGGCACGGAGGCAGGGGAATTATTGATCTGGGGGTCTATTAATGAGCTTACGGATGGATTTACAGAAGAATTAACAGCAGAGCTTGAAGTTAAAGGCATTTGCTAATTTGCACACAAATATTGGATCAAATATTAAATTAAATATTGAATTAACAAACTTCCCCCATCATAGCTTGTATTCATGGACTCAAAATCTACATTTCCATATCGTTATAGCCGCCACCTTCACTATCCCGTTTAGAACTAAGCAGGTCTATCCTATCTACTCGGATAACTGGTAAAGAACGACCTTCTCCTGTGTTGCGATCATTCCAACTGTTCATGTAAAGAGAGCCTTCGATCCCAATTTGACTGCCCTTGCGAACATAGTTCGCAGCAACTTCTGCTGGTTTACCCCAAATTTCTATATCAAACCAATCAGCCTCTTTATTTTTAGTAGGTCGATTGACTGCCATTCTAAGTTTACACAATACACGACCCGATTCAAAATACTTGACTTCTGGATCTTGACCAACTCGCCCCACTAGACAGACTGCATTTAGCGACATAACTGTTTCCTCCAGCGTTTTACGGAATTATTCTTGAGTTGTCTTCAATTATCGCCTAGAACCTGCCCTTTTGACTACTTAAATGGTACATGAATACTACTTAGATTAAGTTTGGCTTTTAAATAAATTGATCCTGAAATGGTAATCTACCAGTTGAATAATCGGGCATTGGGGAGGTTGGAATTATTACATCTGTCAGTAACTAGAGCAACTTGAGCTAGACTTAGGGGACAAAAGGTAATAAAATCACAACTCGATTATAGTTATTCAATTATAGTTATTCATACAAGCAGTCGATGATGGGGGCGTAGGCAAATGGGATTTATGGATCGTTTTTCTTTATCACGGGATATGGGCATAGATCTAGGGACTGCAAATACCCTAGTCTATGTTTCAGGCAAGGGCATTGTATTACAGGAACCATCGGTGGTAGCGATCGACCAAGATACAAAAATGCCTCTAGCCGTAGGTGAAGATGCCAAGAAAATGTTGGGTAGAACTCCCGGTAATGTAATTGCGATGCGTCCCCTCAGAGACGGGGTAATTGCTGATTTTGATACCGCAGAACTAATGCTGAAGCACTTTATCCGCCGGGTTCATGAAGGCAGAACCCTTGTTTCTCCAAGGATTGTCATTGGGATTCCTAGTGGTGTAACTGGTGTAGAGCGTAGAGCAGTCATGGAAGCTGCTTCCCAAGCTGGAGCAAGGGAAGTTTATCTAATTGATGAACCGATCGCTGCGGCCATTGGAGCAGGCTTACCTGTTTCTGAACCCACCGGGAACATGATTATTGATATTGGCGGCGGGACTACAGAAGTAGCAGTCCTGAGCTTACAAGGTACAGTACTGAGTGAATCAGTCCGTATTGCTGGGGATGAACTAAGCGAAGCCATCATGGGCTACATGAAAAAAGTTCATAACCTAGTAATTGGGGAACGTACCGCTGAAGAAATTAAAATCCAGATCGGCTCTGCCTATCCTGTGCCTAATGACGGGGAAATCATCCAAGAAGTTAGGGGATTGCACCTCCTTTCTGGCTTGCCCAGAACTGTCGTCGTTAAGGGTGGAGAAATTCGGGAAAGTATGTCTGAACCCCTGTCAGTCATTGTGGATGCAGTCAAACGTACCCTGGAGCGCACTCCCCCAGAATTAGCCGCAGATATTATCGATCGAGGCATTATGTTAGCTGGCGGCGGAGCTTTGCTGAAGGGCATTGATACCCTAATTAGCCATGAAACTGGAATTGTCACCCATATTGCGGCCGATCCCCTTAGCTGTGTAGTGCTAGGAACTGGTCGGGTTCTAGAAAACTTTAAACAATTAGAAAGGGTATTCAGTGGTCGTTCTCGCAATAATTAGTCACCACAGCTTATAGATTCAAAAAAATAGCTCAAAATGTTTACATTACGGCGTTGGTGGGAACAGCACGGAAGCAAGATGCTTATAGTTGTTATTACCCTCATTACTGTTTGGGGGCTACGGCAAACTCAAGGGTCTTTTATTCTAGAACTTTACCAGATGATTGCTAACCCTCTGAAAGCTCCTAGCCCTCAAGAAGAGCGTTTAATTAATGCGAGGGTATTAGAACTTCAGCAAAAACTGCTGGAAACTGAAAAGCAAAACCAGCAGCTACAGTCTTTACTTGGCTATAGTAAGGAGCAGCCAACTAAGGAAGGTGTAGTAGCTCCAGTTATTGGGCGTGGAGCTGATCATTGGTGGCAATTTATGATCCTAGGGAGGGGGCAAAACCAAGGAATAAAACCCAATGGTGTGGTACTTGGTCTTGGTGGTTTAGTCGGCCGGGTAGTTAGTGTGACTCCAAATACTAGCAAAGTATTGCTAATTAGCGATCCCAGTAGTCGAGTGGGAGTTTTAATTAGTCGGACTCGCCACATGGGAATTCTTAAGGGACAAGGCTCTAATCAAACTGTCATCCAATTTTTTGATAAATTGCCGGATGTCAAGCCGGGAGATGTGGTGGTGACATCTAATGTTAGTCAACTGTTTAGTCCGGGAACTCCTGTTGGGAGGGTGCGATCGGTCAATCTAGACAAAACTCCTGCCCCTGAAGCCGTTATTGAAATCACAGCGCCCATCAATTCCCTAGAGTGGGTAATTGTTTTACCTGAAGCTACCCCCGCTCCTATCCCAGCTAATCCAGCTAGTCCACAAAAATAGGGTGGGCATTGCCCACCCTACAAGAGCTAACAAATTGTTCACCCCTTCTTTTACCGCCCTGTACCTCCCTTTACCTCTTTTACTACGATGAAATCTACAGTCCAGCGCTTTAATTGGCAACGAGAAACTTGGAAGTGGTCTGTTAATATTGGCTCTGTTTTGATTTGCTCTATGCTACTTCTAGTCCGGTGGCCTGGGATGGAAATGTTGGGGATTGCTCCTAACTGGTTATTAATTTGGGTAGTTGCTTGGAGCGTGAAGCGCACACCCCTTCAGGGAGCGATCGCCGGTTTCTTGTTAGGATTAGTCCAAGATGCTTTAACTAGTCCAGACCCTAGCCATGTGTGGGGATTTGTGATGGCGGGGATATTAACAGCTAGAATTCAAAAACATAAATATGTCCAAGAAGATATTGTCTCTGTAGCTTTAATTGTTTTTGGGACAGTGATTCTAAATGAAACTGTAATGGCTATTCAGTATAGTTTTTGGAACGATCGAACTCTGACGGATACTTGGCTAGATCATCAACGAATTGCCCTCACCTCCGCCATCCTCACTAGCCTTTGGACTCCAGCAGTTTATCTTCCTTTAAATTTTTGGTGGCAAAAGATGTTTCATGAAGAACATTTGGCTTGAGCATGAGTCTAGGCGTGAATTAAAGATAAAATTAATATCAGTTGGGGATAAGAAATCCCCCACCTACTACTTATCCCCAACTCAGGTTAAAGCTAGTGAGGGAATTAGAGGAAGTTATGGAAAATCATTTCCCGATTCAGGAGATGCAATGCTTGCCTCAAATACGTTAGAGTAACTAAGGAATTTGTTATATAAGTTAAGAAATGGTTAAAAACACCGCTGCTGCTTTGGTTAAGGAACTGAATCTGGAAGTTCCCGCATTGTTACCCGCCTCGTTATTAGTTAAAGCGCCTTGGACAATCGAAGATAGTGAAAGATTGTACCGAATTCAAGGCTGGGGTGAACCCTATTTTTCGATTAATACTGCTGGAAATATCACCGTGTCTCCGAAGGGCGATCGGGGTGCTTCCCTAGATTTGCATGGGTTGGTAGAATCCCTCCGCCAGCGTAATATCCAGCTACCTCTACTCGTGAGATTTTCCGATATCCTTGAAGACCGAATCGAACTCCTCAATGCTTCTTTTTCTAGAGCGATCGCCCGCTACAACTATCAAGGCAAATATCGGGGGGTGTTCCCAGTCAAGTGCAACCAGCACCGCCATCTAGTGGAAGATTTAGTCCGCTTTGGTAAGCCCTACCAGTTTGGCTTAGAGGCGGGTTCTAAACCAGAATTAATGATTGCCCTAGCTTTACTTGATACTCCCGGTTCTTTGCTAATTTGTAATGGCTACAAAGACCGGGAATATATCGAAACCGCCCTGCTGGCTCAGAAAATTGGTCAGCAGGTAATTATTGTCTTGGAGCAAATTGAAGAAGTGGCTGTAGTAATTGAGGTCGCCCAAAGACTAAATATCAAGCCTGTAGTTGGGGTGCGAGCAAAACTTAGTTCTAAGGGGATCGGCCGTTGGGGAGAATCTTCCGGCGATCGGGCTAAATTTGGCTTAACTATTCCTGAAGTTCTTCAGACAGTAGATCAACTAAGAGGGGCGGATCTACTAGGTTCCCTCCAACTCCTACATTTCCACATTGGCTCCCAAATTTCTTCTATTAGTGTAGTCAAAGATGCCATTCGTGAAGCCAGCAAAATCTACGTAGGTTTGGCAGCCTTGGGGGCAAATATGCAATACCTCGATGTGGGGGGTGGTTTAGGAGTCGATTATGATGGTTCCAAAACTAATTTCCATGCTTCTACCAACTACACACTCCAAAACTATGCCAATGATGTGATTGCGGAAGTTAAGGATGCTTGTACTGAGGCTAATATCCCTGTGCCTACCTTGGTGAGTGAAAGTGGCCGGGCGATCGCTTCCCATCAATCAGTACTGATCTTTGATGTCCTCAGTGTGAGCAATGTCCCCCAAAGTAGGGATGCGGAAATCGTAGCTGAGACAGAGCATGTTACTCTGCGGAGTCTTTGGGAGGTTTATCAATCGATCAATCCCGATAACTACCAAGAAATGTTTCATGATGCCACCCAAGCTAAGGAAGATGCCACCAATAGATTTACCTTAGGCTATCTATCTCTCACCGAACGAGCCAAGGCGGAGCGCCTCTACTGGGCATGTTGTCAAAAAATCTTAGCGATCGCCCGCACCAAAGATTATGTCCCCGATGATTTGGAAGACCTAGAAAAAGACCTTGCTTCTATTTATTATGCAAATTTCTCGGTATTTCAATCGGTTCCCGACTCCTGGGCGATCGACCAACTATTCCCCATTATGCCCATTCATCGCTTGAATGAAGAACCCACAGAGCGGGGCATCTTGGCTGATCTCACCTGCGATAGTGATGGCAAAATCAACCAATTTATAGACCTGCGAGATGTCAAACCTGTCTTGGAATTGCATCCTTTGAAGCCTCAAATAGGAGAAACTTCCCATCAGCCCTACTACCTAGGACTATTTCTAGCAGGAGCCTACCAAGAAATCATGGGCAATCTCCATAACCTATTTGGAGATACGAATATTGTTCATATTCAACTCACTCCCAAGGGCTACAAAATTGAACAGGTGGTAAAAGGAGATACGGTTAGTGAGGTGTTGGGCTATATGCAATATAAAGCTGATGACTTGGCAGAATGTATTCGCCGTCGAGCAGAACAGGCTCTAGGGGAAAACCGCATTACCCTAGCAGAATCCCAATTGCTCCAACAAAACTATCAGCGGAGTCTAGGTAGCTATACTTATCTAAGCTCTTAGATTAGGGGAAATTACCTGCGGTAATTAGCTTATTGTATAAGGTTGATCGATCCCAGTTCTTCCTGTAACTAGCCCTCTAAATCCAGAAATGGTCTGGGCTAGTTTCAATCTCGTTCTCCTCTAGAGATGAAATAGATGCTCTTGATCGACTGCTTAATTTGCAAGAGAATTTCAGAAGGGCAATCATGCTCTCCATAACATGCTTGGAACTAGTAAATAAAAAAGAATTGGCTCAATTTCAACAAGGGTAATAACTCAAAATGGCAACTAACTATCGGTTAAAAGCTAGTGAACTTGATCAGAGTTTTTTAGAAAAACTAAAGGCGACTTATGGAGATCAAGAAATAGAAATTAGTATTTCTAATTTAACAATACAACTAGAGCTAATGGCAAACGATCCATCTATTCAAAATGAGATTCAACAAATAGAACAGGAATTTAGAATAACTGAAATGGATGGTTTACCTGATTGATGACAATTCAAAGAGGCTCAATTTATTTTGTTAACCTTAATCCTGTTCAGGGAAGAGAACAAGCAGGACAAAGACCTGTATTAGTTTTGTCAATTGATTCTATTAATAAATTACCTTTAGTTATTACTGTAGTTGTAGGTACCAAGGGTGAAAATATTACTCGTGATTTCCCTACAAATGTTCGGGTTTCTCCTGTAGAAAGTGGACTGTCAATAGAAACTATTTTTTTGTGTTTTCAGATCCGTTCCTTAGATAAAAATCGGTTCTCTGATCTTCCAGTAGGTACGGTTTCTGAAACTAAAATGGTAGAAATTGAGACATCAATTCGCTATTGTTTAGGTCTATAAATTTAGATGGATTTTATTTTAAATTCTTATGGCAAAATCTAATTCTAATCATCGGGTGGTTTATTCAGAGTTTGGTAGCTCTCAATCTCCAGAAGAACCTACTTCAGAAGAATTATCTCCCCAACAACAGCAGGTGAGAATCCAAGCAAGTCGATCGGGGCGCAAGGGCAAAACTGTAACGATCGTCTCTGGTCTCCAACTCAATCCAGAGAATCTGAATACCCTATTAAAACAACTAAAAAACCAGTGCGGCAGCGGGGGAACCCTGAAAGAAAGCACCATAGAAATCCAAGGTGATCATACCCAGAAACTATTAGAAATCATGGTTAAGTTGGGTTATAAAGCTAAGATTAGTGGTGGTAAATAATATTATTCTCAATCTAGGCGATCGCTAAAAACTCCCTAACTTTTCCTAGATAAATTTCTGGAGCCTCTAACATAGGAAAATGGGCGGTGGCAGGAATTTCGTAATATTCCACTTTGGGGCTAAGGCTGGCAGCACTTTTGCCCATAGTTGCAGGAATGATAATATCTTTGGCTCCCGCTATCAACAAAGTCGGGATCGGGATTTTAGAAAACTCTTGAGGCATGACTTCGGCAGCGTGTTTACTGACAGAGGTGTAGATAGTACCTAGGGCAGCTTCATAATCCGCCGCTAGGAAATCTGCTAGAAATTCTTTAGCTACTCGTTCTGGCAGGGATTGGTGAAGGAACCTAGCCATAAACATCTGCCCAGCGAAGGGAATAGACTGGAACCATTGGGGACGAAACTTAACTACATAGCCCCCAAATTTATGGAAAGCGGCAAAAGATTTGGCTTCGTAGGGAAATATGCCGCTACAGGTGAGGATGGCTTTCTCGATACGATCGCTATAAAGATTAATAAAAAAAGTAGCGATCGATGCCCCTACCGAATGCCCGTTGAGATAAATTTTGTCAACTCCTAGATTATCTAAGAGGATATTGAGATCGATCGCATACTCCTCTAGGTCATAACTAATGGCTTGTTCTAGTTTTGGTAGTTGAGATGGGGATAATTCAGGTGTAGATAATAAATTTAGGGGTAGTTTCGATCGGCCAAACCCCCGGAGGTCATACAATAGGCAATCAAAATCCTTACTAAGAGCTTCTGCCGTACTCTGCCAATACCGTGCCGAACCTCCCCAACCATGAATAAACACCATCACAGGTTTCCCTTCGGTTCTCACCTCTGGAATCCACTCGTAGTAATGCTCCACTCCCCGAACTGTGGTGTAAGCCATAAATTATTGAAAACTTTCTCAATTAAACCAAATAAATTAATAGAAGGGCGCAAAGCTTTGCGCCCTCATTCAGAGGAATTAACAACTAAGTTATTTAACCGTACCCAAAACCGTTGATACCTCGGAGTTAGGAATCCTCGGTGCTAGGAATCCCTTAGCATAAATTTGAGGGTTCTTCTGGGCAATCTGAGTATAAGACTGCCGAACTTCCGCATTTACTGCTACTGTCTTGACATCGTATAGTTGGGTTGCCATTTTGGGGTACAAGCCAATGCCAATGATCGGGACTAGGAAACAAAAAGCAATTAATACTTCCCGCCAATCAGCATCAAAGAACTTAGCATCCGCAGGCATCACACAACTATTTCCAAAACAGACAGCTTCCTGATCCCCCACATCTAGCGCGACACCATTAACATCACAGGTGGGAGCAACTCCAGAACTGTAGAACATCTGCCGGAGCATAGATAGTAGATAAATCGGGGTGAGAATTAAGCCCACTGCTGCTAGAAATACAGTCACCGCCCGGAAAGTCGGACTATAAAGATCACTGGTGGCAACCCCCACAAAGACGGATAACTCGCCAGCAAAGCCACTCATGCCCGGTAATGCCAAGGAGGCCATAGCACCAGCCGTAAATAGGGCAAAAACTTTAGGCATAACCTTGCCAATTTCTCCCATCTCATCCAGCATCATGGTATGGGTTCGATCGTAGGTCACCCCAGCTAGGAAGAACAAAACCGCCGCAATTAAACCATGAGACAGCATTTGTAACAACGCTCCGTTCACCCCAATATCGGTAAAAGAAGCAATTCCCAACAGGACAAATCCCATATGAGAAACGGAGGAATAGGCAAGACGGCGCTTCATATTGGTCTGCCCAAAGGAATTAAACCCGCCGTAGATAATATTCACCACCCCTAAGATCGCTAAGATCGGGGCAAAATATACATGAGCATTGGGCAATAATTCTAGGTTAAAACGAATCAAGCCGTAGCCCCCCATTTTTAGGAGAACTCCAGCTAAAATCATAGATACCGGAGATGATGCTTCTCCGTGGGCATCCGGGAGCCAAGTATGCAAAGGAAATATTGCTAATTTCACCCCAAAGGCAATTAGTAAACCAGCATAAAGCAATAATTCTAGGGCTAGAGGAAATTCTTTTAACCCTAATTCAGCCATATCAAAGGTAATATTGTCACCGTAGAAGGCCATACCTAGGGCAGCTACCAGAATGAATATGGAAGCAGCAGCGGTATAGAGTAAAAATTTTGTGGCAGCATACTGCCGTTTTTGACCACCCCAAATGGAAACTAGTAGATATACAGGAACTAACTCTAGTTCCCACATAATGAAAAATAGTAAAGAATCTTGGGCAACAAATACTCCTACTTGAGCCGAGTACAACAATAGCATCAAGAAATAAAACAGTCGGGGCTTGCGATCGACCCCCCAAGCAGCAAAGATAGCAAGGGTTGATACTAGTCCTGACAAAAGCACCAAAGGCACAGATAAACCATCCACCGACACAGCCCAGTTCAGACCTAACTGAGGAACCCAGGCATATTTTTCCATCAATTGAAAACTCGCACTGCTAGCATCGTAATGCTGCCAAAAAACGTAGCACATCAGCAAAAAGTCTGTGATACCTACGCCTAAGGCATACCACCGGATAGTTTTGCCATCTCGATCAGGCAATACGGGGATGAGAAAGGCAGCAATTAGAGGTAACAGGACAATTGCGGTTAGCCAGGGAAATTGATCCGCTATCATAGCAATAAGAAGAAATACTTACTTTGAGTTGAATGTAGTCATTATACTAAACTCTGTAAAGATTTATTTATAATTTCTTTATACCTATTTCTCTAGTCTTACAAGTGGAAATTTCAATAGTTTGGAAACTAGCTTTGTTTTTATTCTTGACCGTAACCCCACGCAGGGATTTAGTCTTAAAGTTATTAGAATATTTAAAATATTCTGTTTGCTGTGCTGCTTCTGGGGGCAGCTAATTTGGCGATCGCCCCAGGCAATATTAGCTGGGGCAATTATGGCAGATTCCACCAAGGAGCTAGGGCAACCTTCAATGGTAGAAGTTGCCTCAAACCTGCGCCCAGAAAGTTCAACTACCTGTGCGATAATCCCTTCTCTAGCACCAGACCCACCGGCAATTATCGACATTCGTGTGGAAGATTTTTCGGCGGCTAGATTTCGCCAAGGCTTGGGTAGGCTGATAGATAGTCTTAGCAATGAGAATACTGCTGATCCCCCAGAAATAATTGCCCCAGCTAATCCGACTAATTATGGCGATCGCTTTTTTTTTGATATCTACGGCAATTCCGGCTACTATCCGCCGATCGTGGTTCTCCATGAAACCGTGGCTACCGTCAACCAGACTCTTAATTTTTTTCAAACCCCCCATCTCGATGAAGATGACCAAGTTAGCTATCATACGTTGATTAGTTTACTGGGGGAGATAATTTATATGGTGCCGCCAGATAAGAGGGCTTTTGGGGCAGGTAATTCTATTTTTGCTAATCAAGATGGGGAAGAGGCAGTCCAGACTAACCCCCATTACCCTCCTTCGGTCAATAATTTTGCCTACCATATTTCCCTAGAAAGTCCAGATGATGGCTTGAATAATGGGCGTACCCATAGTGGTTATACCGAGGCGCAGTATCGATCGCTGGCTTGGTTAGTTGCCAAGACTGGGGTTCCCGAAGACCGGATCACAACTCACAAAAGAGTTGATCGTTCTGGCGATCGCATGGATCCCCGTAGCTTTGACAAGGATTATTTCCTTGCTTGGTATCAAATCATGCCCAAAGATCAAGCGATATTCATTGGTTGCGCTGCACCGCCAGTATCTCTCCAGCCACCCTTTGGATCTCCATCGCCCCTAGGCATAAACGAACTACCTTTAATCCAAACCTATCCCAACTTACCCAGGAGTAGCCCCTCTAATCCCTAGAGATTGATCGCATAGGATCTGTGACAGTAAATTGAGTTTCTCTGGAAACCGGGGAAAATTCACAAATTCCTAACAATTGGCTAGTGGAAATTCCTACATAAATCAGTTATTGTGGAAAGGTGTGTAAGAAGTGTTTCCCACTGAAAATAAGACAACAGGGAGATTTAGAATCAATGAGTAATGTCAAAATAGAAGAGAAAATCGAGCAAGAACTAGAGCAAGCTAGAGAGGTGTGTGACATTAATGGCGCAACTTCTGGGGCTTGTGCTGCTGCTTGGGATGCAGTAGAAGAGTTACAAGCGGAAGCCTCCCACCAAAGACAGCAAGAACCCAAGAAAAACTCCTTGCAACAGTATTGTGATGACAATCCTGAAGCTGCCGAGTGCCGTCTTTACGAAGACTAAGGTTTTATCTAGCTAAGTCTTAATTAGTAGAGTCGATCATTGGCTGATTTTCATGCCTAGACTCTGTTTTTACTGGTCTGTTTCCTCACAATTTCAGACCCCTATCAGATTTCTCAAAATTAGCAAATTCCCCTTGTAACTAATCCTCAGTTATTAGGGGATTTGTTTTAATAATTGTGAATAATCAGCTTTACCCCCAAATTATTTATGGACTTAGATACGTCAGACACGCCACAAACTCCAAATATCGGGGAGGGACGATCGCTCCCAGATACTGCTAATCCAGATAATGCGGCTAATGCGATCGATCCAAACAATATCCCTATTTCGACAGAACCCAAGCCCAGTTATGTCAAATTAGCCATGCGGAATATGGTAAAAAAACGGGGGCTTTCTCTCCAACATTTCTTTTTAACCACGATCGCTCTTGTAGCTGTTCTAGTAGGACTTTCCTACCTAACTCGTTAATATTTAGCAATTAGCAGTTATCACTGCAAAATAGAAATATTAATAGGGAGTGATTTGTGGGTTTACCGGTAGAGATTATTATTCAAGACCATTATTCTTCCCCAGAGAGGGGAATTGTAACTATTAGCTCAACCCAGTGGACAGCATGGTTAGAGCGATGGCTAGAAATAATGCAGGAGGAATTACCAGAAACTTTCACCTCAACGTTGCGGAACAATATAGGTTACGAACTTAGTCTCCGCCTAACAGATGATCAAGAAATTCAGCAACTTAATTATCAGTATCGCCAGAAAGATCAACCTACCGATGTATTAGCCTTTGCCTCCCTAGAAGGAGATTATCCTTTAATGGCAGAAGAAATGGCTGAAGAACCCCTCTATCTGGGAGATGTAGTAATTTCGGTAGACACAGCCCAACGGCAGGCAAGGGAACGGGAGCATTCTTTGGAATTGGAGTTGGCTTGGTTGGCAGCCCACGGTTTGTTACATCTTTTGGGCTGGGATCACCCCGATGACGAAAGCTTAGAAATTATGTTAAAACAGCAGGAAGTTCTTCTCCATAGTGTGAGTCTAAGCTTTGGAGATATTTCTCAGTATTAAGTTCTAGATAACAATACTGCATTAATCCTGAACTATGTAGATTCACTGATGATAATACTAGATAATATTAGAAACTAGCCCAGCAATAATATTAGAATCTAGCCCCTTGGGTAACTATGGCTATGGACTCCAACCGTCGATCGATTACTTCTGTATCACAATCATCAGAACCTTTGCTTGCCGATGCTCTACTTTCTTCGGAAATCGAGGAAAGTGTAGAAGAATATCTCTCGTCTGCTTCCCCTACGGAAGATAAGCTAAACCCTCATCTGAACCCTAGTCTAATTATAGATTCGACTACCACCCCCCTAGTTCCTAGTAATCTGCCTTCCCCAGTCCATCAACGTCAACTAGCTTGGCAGATTGCTCCCAATGTATTTTTGAGTTTTCGTTATGCTTGGATGGGGGTGGTTTATGCCTTTTCTACCCAGAGAAACCTGCGGATTCATACTATTATTGGCACGATCGCCCTAAGCTTAAGTGCTTTCTTGCAACTTCCTCGCCTAGAAATTGCGGTAATTGGTTTAACTATTGCCCTAGTATTAGCTATGGAACTACTAAATACAGCGATCGAATCCGTAGTGGATTTGCTAGTTAAGCAGTCTTACCACGAATTAGCCAAGATTGCCAAAGACTGTGCCGCCGGGGCAGTCTTAGTTTCTGCCCTAGCTTCCGTCTTCGTAGCAGGACTATTGCTATTACCTCCTCTGTACCAAACAATCGTAGGGTGGGCATTGCCGACATTATTAGGCATCTAGTACAGTAGATAGAAAATGGGGATCAAATTGTTTTGTAGCTATCAACCTCAACCTAAATAGGTAAGCAGAATTCCAATAAGTGGGCAATGCCCACCCTACGAGAGTTTAGTTTAATAGTTATTTTTTAAAAGAATTTTTTTACAATGATTGAAGTTGACGGCTTAAGCAAAATCTACGGTACAAAATCCGCCATTAAAGATATTTCCTTCACCGTGCAAACAGGGGAAATTCTCGGCTTCCTAGGCCCCAATGGAGCCGGAAAAACTACTACCATGCGGATTTTGGCAGGTTATTTACCTGCCTCTACAGGGACGGCAAAGATTGCGGGTTATGATGTCCATACAGATTCTATGGCAGTACGGCAGCATATTGGTTATTTGCCAGAACATCCGCCCCTATATCCAGAAATGACCGTGGAGGATTTTTTGTATTTTGTGGCCAGAATTAAGGGAGTGAGCCGTCCCTTGCAAGCAGCTAGAGTTGGGGAAGTGATGGAGCGTTGTAACCTAGTGGAACATAGGCGATCGCATATCCGTAAGTTATCTAAGGGCATGAAGCAACGGGTTGGAATTGCCCAAGCGATCGTCCATGATCCCCCGGTGATTATTCTTGATGAACCTACGGTAGGTTTAGATCCCAAGCAAATCATTGATATGCGCCATTTAATCAAGAGTTTGGCAGGAGACCATACCGTGATTTTGTCTACCCATATCCTGCCAGAAGTGAGCATGACCTGCGATCGCGTCACCATCATCAACCGGGGCAAAGTTGTCACCACCAACACTCCAGAAACCCTGATGGCAGAACTAGCGGGGGGGACTGGCTATGAGCTAGAAATCGATGGTAACCCGGTCGAAATCCAAAAGATGTTGCAAATCATGCCGGGCATCTGTCTGGTGGAAGTAGTTAATAGCTATGGTTTACCGGGCGATCGATCGCTATTGCGGTTGATGTGTAGCCCCGGAGCCGAACCTGGTCGAGATATTGCTGCCGTGGTGGTAGGGGCAAACCGGGGTTTATACGAGATGCGTCGTACCCGTGCTAGTTTGGAAGATGTATTCTTAGAACTAACCACTAAAGAATTATCTTTATAGTTTATTAATTGGTGCGTTACGCTGTGCTAACACACCCTACAAGATGATTCTAGCGTTCATGATTTATGATTATTTTTCAGAATATAATTGCTATTTTTAGAAAAGAATTACAGGGTTATTTTGCCTCACCTTTTGCTTATATAGTCATGGGTATTTTTTGGCTATTGGCCGGATTTTTCCTAGTCGCAATTCTGCTTAGTCCAGAGGGAATTATTAGCCAAGTTGCCCAACGGGATAGACTGGGAGTTCCCACACCACCCGTGGATGTGGCCTACGAATTTCTGCGTTTTTTCCTAGGAGTAATGGGGTCTTTAGCTATGTTTGTCTTACCAATTTTATCTATGGGTTTGTATGCTGAAGAACGAAAGTGGGGAACTTTAGAACTTTTGGCAACTTCTCCTATTACTAATTGGGCAGTGGCTGTGGGCAAGCTATTGGGAGTTATGACTTTTTTCTCAGTAATGATTGCTCCCCTACTAGGATTAGAAGCGATCGTCCTTGGGGCCGCCAATCCCCCGATCCCGATTATGGTTCCCCTGTTGGGGCATTTAGGATTATTCCTCATGGCTGGGGCAGTTCTTTCGTTAGGAATGTTCATTTCTTCCTTAACAGATAAGACGATCGTGGCAGCTATTTTGACCTTTGCTTTAATATTTTCCCTATCTTTAGTGGAGCTTTTAGCTAAAAGTATTGGGGGTTCTGTAGGAGCAGCATTAGAGCATTTATCCTTAATGAAGCATTATACAAATCTAGTCCAAGGAGTTTTAGATACTAGTAGCTTAGTATTATTTTTTAGTTATATTGTACTGGGGATATTCCTCACTGCTCAATCCATTGAAGCATTGCGTTTCTCACGGCGATAAATAGGTAGGGCTAAAGAAGTCTATTCTCCGCGCTGCGGGGGATAAGCTTATAAAAAACTTATAAGTTGAAGTAATGAAACAAATTATTATTTATTGGCAGTATCTTAAACATTCCCTGTGGCTAGGGTTAATGTTATTAATTATCGGAATTTCGGCAGGGGTTGTGAGTAATAATTGGCTGCCGGTTCCCTTGGGTTTAATTGTTGCCGGAGCAGGAATTATTGCGGGTTGGTTAATTATCTCCAGCTTTGTAGCCACAGAGAAATCTGATATTTCTGGAGTTGGCAAAAATGCTCTGATAGCTACAATTTCAGTCTTGGCAATCTTATATTTAATTAATTTCTTGGGGTTCCGCTATGGCTGGCGGTTGGATCTGACGGAAAACCAAATATTCTCTTTATCTCCCCAATCTCAAGGAGTAGTTCAAAAATTGCAACAACCCGTCAAAATCTGGGTATTTGAAAGTAATCCTAACCCTGCCGATCGAGAGCTATTGGAGAATTACCAGCGGCAAGGAACTAAATTTAGTTACGAATTTGTAGATCCCCAATTGCGATTAAGTATTGCAGAACAATTTAAGGTGCAATCCATTGGAGAAGTGCATATTGAAGCGGGAATGAAGCGGAAATTATTGCAAGTAGTGAACGATCGCACTCGTATATCAGAATCTACAATTACTAACGGGATAGAAGCAATCCAAAGCGATCGCCTAGCTCAAGTTTATTTTCTGCAAGGTCATGGTGAAGGGAGCCTTACAGCTACGGAAAAAGGACTATCTCAACTCAATGATGCTTTGGGGCAAAAAAACTATGAAGTTAAACCTTTAGCTTTAGCTACAGAGTTAATAATTCCCAAGGAAGCAACAGTAATTGTGATTGCCGGAGCAAAGCGTAATCTACTGGAAGCAGAAGCTAAAGCCCTGACAGAGTATGTAGATAATGGTGGTGGTTTATTATTACTTTTAGATCCTAAAATTAATGTAGGTTTGAATAATCTTCTCCAAGATTGGGGCGTAGTTTTGGATGAACGGGTGGTGATTGATGGATCAGGGAATGGCAAATTAGTGGGATTAGGCCCAGCAACTTCCTTGGTTACTCAGTATGGGGATCATCCCATCACTAAGGATATGGGTAATGGTATTTCCCTATTCCCCCTGCCTAGGGCGATCGATCTCAAACCCATAACTGGCATTACCCAAACTCCCTTAATTATTACTAATAATAAAAGCTGGGCCGAGGCAAACCCCGATAAACAACCTTTGAATTTTGATGCCGCTAGCGATCGCCCAGGGCCTGTAAATTTGGGAGTTGCCCTCAGTCGCTCTGCCAAGTCTAATTCTGCGAAGGAGTCCCGTTTAGTAATAGTTGGGAATGCTACCTTTGCGACTAATGGTTGGTTTGAGCAGCAGTTGAATGGGGATCTGGTCTTAAATGCGATCGGTTGGTTGGGGCAGCAAAATACCCGCACTCTATCCATTCGTCCCAAAAATGTAGCTAACCGTCGTCTTAACCTCAATCCAGTATTATCTTTGGTAATTGGTTGGACAGCTTTGGTGATAGTTCCTCTGGTAGGATTTATTACTGCCGGGGTGCTATGGTGGCGACGTAGATAATTGATAGGTAGCCATAGGTTAAAGTTACTTTGCCGAAAGTCTATGAAATTACAAAAAACTACTTTGATATTGATTTTTATTGCTTTGATTTTGGCGATCGGGGTCTATTTTTTAGAGATCCAAAGAGCAAGTCAACCAAATAATAATCAAGTAAATCAACAAAAACTATTTGATTTTAATGAGTCAGAAATTGTAGGTTTGACCATCAGCAAGATAATTGATAATAAACCCCAAGTGATTGCCTTGGCCAAGGAAGATCAAAAAACTTCCCTTTGGCAAATGCAGCAGCCAGAAAATTCTTCTGCTAATGATGCCGTAGTGGATTTCCTTGTGGGCTTATTGGTAGAAACAAGAACTAATCTACCTTTGGTAGTTACAGATAATCAATTCCTAGAATATGGTTTAAATCTGCCCCTTGCTACTATAGAAATTAAACTGCAAAATCAGCAAACTTTTACTCTAATTCTGGGCAAACAAACTTTTGATAAAGGCTCTCTCTACGCCTATAGAGAGGCAGGAAATAAAAATGTAGAGAATAAAACCTCTACTTCAACAAAGCCCAGTGACCAACCTAAACAAGTTATTATTGTCCCTCTAAACTTTCAAAATGCAGTCGATCGTCCCCTCTCCGAATGGAAGATATCACCCTAACCAAACTGTAATCAAAAAGAAATATTGCAAAGCCTCCTAAAGAGGGAAATTATGAAGGAATCCTGAAGGGGTGACAAACTTGCTCAAATAATTGCTAGAAGAGGATTACAGTAATTTTTGTTAGAGAGTATTTTCAGCAAATAATTTCCGTAACTGATCCACTACTAGGTCTAATTTGACCGATCGAGAGGCCTTGAATAGCAGCGTATCTCCCGGTTGAATCAAATCTTGCAATCTTTGGGTCAATTCATCATGGGTAGAAAAGCATTCTGCCTTAAAGGGCATAGCACCCTGAGCGATCGCCTCTGCCTCTCCATCATCCACTAAGACGAACACTGCATCTAGGTTCAATTCTTTAGTTATTTGTCCTACTTGGAGATGAAATTCTCGGGATTTATTCCCCAACTCCTTCATGGTTCCTAAGACTGCAATCCTTCGCTGCCCCGGAGTAATGGCTAATAATTGCAGGGCTGCCGTCATGGATTCTAGTCCGGCATTGTAGGTTTCATCCAGAAATAAAATATCCCCCGGTAACTGGTAACGCTGCGCCCGGCCAGCGGGAATGTCTACGGCTAAACCTTGAGTCAGAAAACTCCAATCTAAACCTAAGGACTCGGCCACTGCGATCGCCCCCAGAAAATTCACCGCATTATGGCGACCCGGTAGGGGCAGGGGCAGGGATTTACCCCGGACTAGGAGCCGATTTTCGGACACCAATTCTCCTTGGAGGTCTCCTCCAGTCAAACCATAGGTAATAGTTTTCCCGGACCAGACTTGGGTAGCACGGTCGATTAATCTGGGGCTATCGTAGTTAAGAATTGCAGTTCCAGACTGGGGCATGAGTTCTAAAAGTTCACACTTTGCCTTAGCGATCGCCTCCAGAGAACCCAGTCTGCCCACATGGGCGCTGCCGGCAATGGTAATTACCCCCACAGTGGGTTGAGCAATCTTCGTTAAGAGGGCAATTTCCCCCGCCGCCCGCATTCCCATCTCAATCACGGCAAATTTATGATCAGGTTCCAGTTCTAGCAAAGTTTTCGGCACACCAATCTCATTGTTGTAGTTGAGTTGAGTTTTTAAGACCCGATCGTGGTGGCCGAGAACTGCGGCGATTAATTCTTTCGTTGTAGTTTTACCAAAGGAGCCTGTCACCCCAATCACTGGCATAGTAAATTGTTGTCGCCACCATTGGGCAATTTTTTGGTAAGCAATCAAGGTATCAGCTACGACTAATTGGGGAATTTTTGCCGGGAGGAGATGATCGACAATGACAGCGATCGCTCCCTGCTCGATCGCTTGCCTCCCAAATCCATGACCATCAAAATTTGCTCCCCGTAAAGCTACAAAAACTTCCCCCGAAAATATCTGCCGAGTATCCGTCGTGATCCCTGTACTGAAAATTAGTGAGTTTTCTTGGCATAGATAATAGGCTTGAGCCTCTAGCAACTTGCTTAGTTGAGCTAAATTAATTTGACAGAGCATGTTTTTGCTAATTTTATATATAGGTTTTATGTGGAATGTATAAAAATCGGATGTAGATTGTATATAGCAACACCTACAGATTTAAAAATCTTAGGAAGTCGTCTAGTCTTTATTTCATTAGGATTGTAAGTGTTAGCACCTAAAGATTAATAAAGAATAGATAAAATTAAAATTAAAGTTCTCTATCTCAACATTTTATTTTGTCAGAAATTTGATATATTTTCTTAACTCAATTACCATAACTAAGAATTTTGATGTAATGTTGTAGTGGAATGCCGTAGCATTAAACTTCATTTTAATTGCTACTATAGCGATCCTAAATCATTTGCTAGATCAAATTGCTTCTAATCGATGATTTTACCCGCCTTCGGCTAGTGAAATCCTTCAGAATTGCTATAGTGACTATAACGTGTAGAGGTCAACAGGGTGAATACCCCGATAGATTATTACTCTAAATCAACTAATCCTCAAGCACAGCAACTCTATGACCATCTGCTGCACTTAGCCCAATCTGTTCCTCCCTCGGAAATGATTGAGCGATTTCGTCATCTTTTTTTAGATACAGCAGGTTATGACCATCCCCAAGTTTCTACTGGGCTCCAAGAATTAGCTCTCTCAAAACAGGCGGAGGAAGAGTTTAGGTTTATTATTAATCGTTGTTTCTACATTTTGGTTAATACATGGCAGATCCAGCCTCAATTACAAGCGGCTATTCCTGAATTGGTAGCTTTGCTAGAAGAACCTATTCTCCTAGGAGGAACTAATTCTCGGGGAGTACGGCG
>ENA-OBLH01000168-OBLH01000168.1-metagenomes-genome-assembly--contig:-NODE-168-length-23483-cov-4.51938_pt1 | contig 23483 bp, 22 predicted proteins | sample MGYA00153382_OBLH01 | MGnify analysis MGYA00153382
ATACAGCTTTATCGTGTAAGTGCCATTTCAATTGGGCTTAGCCCATGAATATAGCAAAACTCGACATTACGCATAAATAACGCGTTAGCCCAAGTAAAACCTGACGTTTAGCCTAAAGCGGTTGATGAATTCTCTTCTTTTTAAGTCTGTCCGTGAGCTGTCGGGATTGCTCGTTTCGCATCAGCTTTCTGCGCGCGAATTGCTCGATGCGAGCCTCGCGCAAATTGATCGCGTCAACCCGTCACTGAACGCCATCATCACGTTTGATCGCGAAGGCGCGTATGCCAACGCAGACGCCGTTGACGCGCGCCGCGCTGCGGGCAAACCGACCTCACCGCTCGCCGGAATGCCCATCGCCATCAAGGATCTGGAAGCCGTCAAAGGCATGCGTACGACCTCCGGTTCGCCAATTTTCAAGGACTGGATTCCCGATTACGACACGCTGATGATCGAACGATTCCGGGCGCACGGTTTGTCCCTGCTTGGCAAAACCAACGTCCCTGAATTCGCGCTCGGTAGCCAGACTTTCAACACGCTGTTTGGCGCAACGAAAAATCCGTGGGACACCACTAAGACCTGCGGCGGTTCATCGGGCGGTGCGGCTGTTGCCGTTGCCACAGGCATGCTGCCATTTGCCGACGGGTCGGACATGGGCGGCAGTTTGCGCAATCCCGCCAACTTCTGTGGTGTTGTCGGCCTGCGGCCTTCACCGGGGCGTGTGCCGAGTTATCCAACGATCAATCACTGGGGCACGCTCGGCGTGCTCGGACCGATTGCGCGTACGGCTGAAGATGCCGCGTGGCTGCTCTCAATTCAGGCCGGTGATGACCCGCGAATCACGTTGGGCTGCTGCGGTGACCCCACCGTGTATCGAGAGCCGCTGGAGCGCGATTTCACCGGTGTACGCATCGCCTGGAGCCCAACGCTCGGTGGTTTGCCGGTGGAAAAGGGCGTGCGCGACGCGCTGGAAAAATCACTCAAACGATTCACCGACCTCGGCGCGATTGTCGAAGAAGCCGAGCCCGACCTTCGCATCGCCGACAACGCGTTTCAAGTGATGCGAGCGCTGCATCTGGTCAACACGCTGGGCATGCATTACCGTAATCACAAAGCGTTGCTGAAAGACACGGCTGTCTGGAACGTCGAGCAGGGACTCAAGCTCACTGGCGAGCAAATCGCTGAGGCTCAGGCCCAACAATCGACGTGCTTCGAGCGCATGCGGCGCTTTTTGACGAAGTATGAATACTTCATCTGCCCGGTCAATCAAGTGCTGCCGTTTGATCTCAACACGCCGTACCCAACAGAGATCGACGGCTCGCAGCTCAACAGTTACCTAGACTGGATGATGTCGGCCTGCCGCATCACGATGACGTCGCATCCGGCGGCGAGTGCGCCGGTCGCGTTCGCAGAGAACGGCTTGCCCGTTGGCATGCAGATCGTTGGAAACTACGGTTGCGAACTCGAAGTGCTGCAACTGGTGCATGCGGTGCAATTGCCGCTGGCGCGGCGGATCCCGGTACTGTGAAGGCGTAGGGTGAGCGCCAAAGCGCGCCCCGAGGCGGCAAATGATGAGGGTTGCTTATGCGACGATGGTGCGCATTTTGATGCGCATCCTACTGTGTGCCGATCAACTGCTAAGGTTTGATTTTCACTGAATTGATGCGCTCTTGCGCTGTTACCAATTCCGCCAACATGCCATCGCCCAAGCCCATTGCGCAGGCTTGTACCAGTGATTGATGCACTGCCTCCCCGATCCAACTAGCCAGTGGCATGCTCTCGGTGAAGTGCGTGTAATAACGCAGATCTTTACGCGCGTTGTCAAGCTGAAACTTAATGCCGTTCATGTCGCCATCAAGCGTTTTTGCCATCGCCTGAAACAGGCCAGAATTGACGCCGCCCGCGCTCACGACCCGCACCAATTGCTTGGGGTCAACGCCTGACTTGACCGACGCTGCGAACGCTTCAGCGGTTGCCGTGCAAATGGCCTGCGCGATGAAGTTATTCATCAGTTTCACTTTATGTCCCGCGCCGGGTGGGCCTACGTGAAAGATGTTTTCGCAGTAGGTTTTGAGCACTGGTTCGAGTTGCGCAAATACTGGGTCGCTCGCTCCGACCATCGTGTTCAGTTTGCCGAGTTCGGCTTCCACCGGCGTGCGGGCCAGCGGTGCGTCCACGAACTCCACGCCAAGCGTTGCGAAACGTTCGCGCAACGCCTGCGTTGAGGTCGGCTCAGCGGTTGACGTATCCACCACCATCATGCCTGCACGCGCTGCCTCTGCGATGCCGTGGGCGCCAAAGCACGAAGATTCCACGTCCGGTGAGCCAGTGACGCACAAAATAATGATGTCACTGGCCGCCGCAACCTCGCGCGCGGTGCCAACTTCTTTTGCGCCAAGCGCAATCAGATCTGCGCCCGCGTCCGGCACGCTACGACGCTTCAGGAAGGTTAGCGCAAAGCCTTTGCTGGCAATGTTTTTGGCCATACCGTGGCCCATCAGACCGATGCCGATGAAGCCTACACGGGGCAATGCGTTTGCCATAAATCAGAACCGATCGCGAGAGTTATTGTTGACCGTATTGTCGTTGCTTGGGTTGACGCCGAGCAGCACCGGTTTCAAACTGTCCTCAATAGGTTTCGGCCCGAGCCAGATTTGCAGCAGCGCCTGGAAAAACGTTTCGTCGGGGAAGGCTTCGCCCACTTTTTTTCCGTTAACCAGCACCACGGTGCCGGTGCCAGGAATCGAGTCGACGCTAATCGTTTCGCCTCTTTTCAGCGACGGAATTTGCCCAAAAATCGCGCCCAGCTTGAGCAGCGCGTCGAAGTGCTTTTGCTGCTCCGCAGGCGACAGATTGGCGCGCATGCCGCCGAGTAGGCCTTTAGAAAAATCGTTGGAATTGACTTCGCGCAGCAGGTTGAGATGCATGCGCCGCGGCCCCTTGAGCGCGCCGATCTCAGCGCTGGTGGTGCGCTTTTGCGGCAGGTACAGCGAGGCAACATAGACCCGTATCAAGCCCGCAGCCGCGTAGCGAATGCCGGAGCCGTTGAGCACCAGGTCTTGATTGGCGACTTTGACTTTTTCTTCAACGCGAACGCCGCTGACATCCAGCGCGAAGGCCGTCGACGAGAGCGCCAAGCCCGCGATTGCCGCGATAAAAATTGCCCGAAACCGAGCACCCGACGTAAACCCATTTGAACTACGCATCACAACCTCCTAGTTGAACCGGGCACACAAACATAGTGTGAACCTCAGATTAGTGGAAGTTTAGGCATTTTCGACGGCGTTGTGCGCGTGTTAACACCTATGCGTTGAGGCCCAGTCGCGCCAGCGCCCCACTGCCCAGCCGGATGATCTCCGGCGTTCCGCCAGTAAGATCAATCACCGTGGTGGCGGCCTCAGGGCATTGTCCGGCGTCGAGAATGAGCCCCAGCGAACGCGGCATTTGGTCGGCAATCGCCTCGGGATCGTTCAGCGGATGCGTTTCACCGGGCGGAATCAGCGTGGCGGAAAGAATCGGCTCGCCTAATTCAGCCAGTAGCGCCAGCACCACGGGATGATCCGGCACTCGCAGACCGAGCGTGGCGCGCTTCGGATGCAGCAGTCGTTTCGGCACTTCGCGCGTGCCCTCAAGGATGAACGTATACGGCCCCGGCGTACCGAGCTTTAGCAAACGAAACGCCGGGTTATCAACGCGCGCATATTTGCCCAACTCCGATAAATCGGCACAAACCAGCGTCAAATGATGTTTGTCATCGACGCCGCGAAGTTGGCGCAGCGTTTTCAGCGCGTCGGCATCGCCCAGACGGCAACCGAGGGCATACGAGCTGTCGGTCGGGTACGCGATCACAGCACCTTCGCGCAACATAAGCGCTGCTTGTTTGATCAAGCGTATCTGCGGATTGTCGGGATGAAGGTAAAAGCGTTGCGTCATAATGTGCTTATGTTACGAAAGAATATCGATCTTCGCTGGAAACTGTTTTTGTTATGAATTTTCAACAAGTGAAATTTGTGTGTGCCGTGGTTGAAAACGGCTTCAGTGTTTCGGACGCGGCGGTGGCTTGCTATACCGCGCAACCCGTGGTCAGTAAGCACATTAAAACGCTCGAAGATGAATTAGGACTACAGATTTTCGAGCGACGTGGTAAGCGCTTCATGGGCTTGACCGCTGCGGGCGAGCAGGCCTACGCTATCGCCAAGCGGCTCAACGGCGACGCCACCAGTTTGAAGGCGCTGGCGCTCGACATGACCAACGCCAAGGAGGGCGTGCTGACCATCGCCACTACGCACACGCAGGCGCGCTACGTGTTGCCGCGGGTGGTCACCCAGTTTTCGACCAAGTACCCTGACGTCAAGTTGAAACTCAAGCAGGGCAACCCGAAACAATGCGCTGACTGGGTGGCGGGCAGCGAGGCCGACATCGCGATTGCGACCGAAGCGCTGGCGCTCGATCCGCTGTTGGTGACGCTGCCTTGTTACCGCTGGAATCGTTGCGTGATCGCCCCGCTCAAGCACTTGATCACCAAAGAAAAAGTGCTCTCGATTGAGACACTGGCAAAGTATCCGTTAATCACATACGACACCGCGTTCACCGGTCGCTCGCAAGTGGATCGCGCGTTTGCCAGCGCAGGTTTCACGCCCAACGTCGCGTTGACCGCGCTCGACTCCGACGTGATCAAGACCTACGTCCGGCTCAATGTCGGCATCGGCATCTTGGCCGAAATGGCGTACGAGCCGAAGGTGGACGCGGACCTGAAGCGCATGGACGCGTCGCATTTGTTTGCTGCGTCGGTCACACGCGTGGGGCTGCGCAAGAACGCGTTTTTGCGCCGCTTCGCCTACGACTTCATCGTGATGTTCGCCCCGTCGCTCAAGCGCACCGAGATCGAAGAGGCTGTGTTTGCAACGCGATGAAGCGACATCGAATTTGACATTAGCCGCGCCTGTTACCGCCCTGACAGAACCAGCGCTATCGGCACTCAGCGTGCGCTACCAAAGCGCGCGCGAACGACTCAAGTTCACTTGGTTGATGGCCGCGCTCACCATGCTCGGACCGTTCTCGATTGACACTTACCTGCCTGCGTTTCCTGCGATGCAGACAGCACTTCCAGCCACCGAAGTGCAGATGCAGTTGACGTTGACCGTGTACTTCATCGGCTTCGCGGTGGTGTCGCTGTTTCACGGCGCGATCAGCGATTCGATTGGCCGTAAGCCGGTGATCGTGGGCACGTTGTGCGTGCATGCGGCGGCGTCCGTGGGCTGCGCGTTGTCTGGCACGATTGAGTCGCTGCTGCTGTTTCGTGCGTTGCAAGGTTGCTTTGCGGGCGCGGGATTCGTGGTGGGCCGCGCGGTGGTGCGCGACATTTTTGCTGGCGACGAAGCACAGCGACAGTTGTCGCGGATTCAGATGTTGTTTGGCGCGGCACCGATCATCGCGCCGATCATGGGCGGCTGGATGGTAGCGCATATGGCCTGGCCGTCGATCTTCTGGTTTCTCGGCGCGTTCGCGGCGATGCTGACAATTTGGTCAGCGTTGAGTCTGCCCGAATCGCATCCAGTCGAGCGCCGTTTGCCGCTCGCCATCAAGCCGTTGACGCGCACCTATTGGCGCATATTTTTTAACAAAACTTTTCAGACGCTGGCGGCGATTCCAAGCATCAATTTCATCGGTTTCTTCGCCTACATCGCGGGTGCCCCAGCGTTTTTGATCACGCATTTGTCGCTCACCACTAAAGACTTCGCCGTCTTGTTCATCCCGAGCATTGCGGGTATTACGCTCGCTGCGTATTGCTCGGGGCGCTTCGCTGGACGGGTGTCGCACGCGCGGCAAATGAACGCAGGTTTTGCGATCATGGGCGCTGCGGCGATCGTGAATCTACTTGTCAGCGCGTTCTTGCCGCCGCGCGTTATCTGGAACATCCCGCCGATTGCTGTTTATGCGTTTGGAATGGCCCTCGTGACCCCTTGCGTCAGTCTCAAATTGCTCGATGCCTTCTCTACCGCGCGCGGCACTGCATCGGCCCTGCAATCGTCAGCGCAAGTCGCGATGATGGCCGTGACCACGGCGTTCGTGGTTCCATTTGCGCAGCAAAGCGTGCTGCGTTTTTCCATCGTGATGCTCGCCTCAGTCGCCGTCGGTGCAGCGATCTGGAAGGCCTATCTTGTCAGTCATCCGCCACAGGACTCCTATGAAGTTGCGTAATTTTTTCTCGGCTCTATTGCTCGTTTCGTCATTCGCTTCACCGTTTTTGCCCATGAGCAGCGTGGCGCAGGTGAACAAAGATTTGCCAGTCGTTGAGCTGACGATAAAAACGTCAAAACTAAAAGCCGAGGTCGCGGCCGATGCCAACTCGCGCACGGTGGGCCTGATGAATCGGTTTTCATTGAAACCCGATCAGGGCATGATCTTCGTGTTCGCGCAAAGCGAGCCCTTGGCCTTCTGGATGCGCAACACGTTTGTGCCGCTGTCGATTGCCTACATCGACAGCAAGGGCGTGATCGTCAACATCGTCGACATGAAGCCGCAAGACGAATCCACCCACCCATCGGCAGGGCCTGCGATGTTCGCGCTGGAGATGAAGCAGGGCTGGTTCAAGGAACGCGGCATCGTCGCGGGCGACAAGGTGATCGGTCTTGACAAAGCGGGGCGCGCGAAGAACTAGGCGACACCGAAACACCGAGGCTCGCCGCCCCTACGAAGGCAGGGCCCTGGCGTCTTTCTTGCCGACACGGGCTCGTCGCTTGGTCACACAAAGTCGCTGGGTTCCTGCCTGCGCAGGAACGACGAAAGTAGTCGCCTAGTTCGCGAGAATCGTCACCAACTCATTGCGCGTTTCCAAGTCTTTCCAGTATTTCTGCGGCTCACGTATGCGCCGTACTCAATCGGTTGCTCGAACGTGGAGCCCGCTTTGATCGCTATGTCGCGCGCTTCCTTGACGCGTTTGTCCCATAGCTCGCGCATGTAAGTCGCAGATTTTTTTTCAGCGGCGCTGATTTTTGCCTGATCGCCTTGGCTGAAGGTCACCCACGATTTTGATGACATCATCAGCGCTTCTGGCGCGACAACATGGCTCGTCAAGAACACATGTTTCGCCACCTTGTGATGCCCCGCGCTCACGTCCGACGGCGGGTTGTTTTCGGCACAATCGGCAGGTTGACCGCCTTCATGCTCGGCACCGCTTCCGAAAGCGCCGCGAGGTTGAACTCCGCCATGTCCAGCTTGCTGGACTTCATCATCTGAATCGCCTGCGGCTGGTCGCCCGCGCGCCGTTGGAGACGACTTCGATCACCACGCGTCCCTCGGTTTCTCGTCTGACATCTCCAGCAAACCTCTTCACGGGCTCGTCACCGAAAAACCGTCGGGATGGATATTCCATAACTTGATTGTGCTCTGTGCCTCGACAGGAGGCGCGAGAACGCTCAAGCCCAGAGCCGCCATCGCGCAAGCGGCGAGTTTCAAAACGTAAACCATGGTTGCCTACTTATTGTTCGCGCACCCTACCGTAAGATATAAGACATCATACAACAGCACGTAATGCATCGGTGCGGTTAGAGTGTCGTGTCGCACGCCTCGCGGGAGCGGCAATGACCGAAATGTGCGCAATTTACAGATACAGCTTTTACCTGAGGCCGCAGTTTAATTTGGGCACAGAACATCATTTAGTCGATTATCGAGAAATCGATAAAATGGTAGATAAGCCCAAGTGAGATAAGCCTTTCAGCGAAAAGCTATACCAAGAATGCACCGTCAAAATCTGCGAATCCACCCGCTCCACAGCTCCGTGAAACAATATCGGTATGGATAACGCTTCAGCCCAGTTACTCGAATTACCGAAACACGTCCCCATCGCCGTCAGCACGCGTGGCGGATATCCGGAAAACGTGTTTTACGGGTCGGTCGCCGTGGTTGATCGCGCCGGAAAACTGATCGCCAGCGTTGGCGACGTCGACGCGCCAATCTTCACTCGTTCCGCACTCAAACCGTTGCAAGCGCTGCCGTTGGTCGCCAACCCGCGGTGTGCTGAATACGGGCTGACACCGAAAGAAATCGCGCTGCTCTGCTCCAGCCACAACGGCGAGGCGATTCATGCCGACACCGCGCAGCGACTGCTCGCCAAAATTGGGCTGACCGATAGCGCGTTGCAATGCGGCAGCCACGCGCCGTATTGGTACAAGTGGAACAACCAGCGCCCGGAAGAGGGCAAACGCTGGAATTCGTACTTTCACAATTGCTCAGGCAAGCATTCGGGCATGTTGCTACAGGCGAAGCTGCTGGCGGCGTCGACCGAGACGTACCTCGAACCTGAAAACGCAGTGCAAAAGCTTATCCGCGACGCCGTTGCCTACGCCACCGGTGCGCCTGATCCCGCCGCGATGCCGTGGGGCACCGACGGTTGCAGCGCGCCGAATTTTGCGGTGCCGCTCAAAGGTTTGGCGCATGCGTTTGCGTGGCTTTCGCGAACGGAAGATGATGCCCGCTACGGCAGCGCGCCGCGTATCTTGTTCGAGGCGATGGCCGCGCACCCAGAAATGGTCTCCGGCGAGGGCCGCAACGATCTGGCGTTGTCAACGGCGGGCCGTGGCGACTGGGCGACCAAAGTCGGCGCTGACGGCGTGCAGACGCTCGCCAGCCGGTCACGTGGCATCGGCGTTGCCGCCAAGCTCAGCAATGGCAACGGTGAAGCGCTGATGGTCGCGTTTTGCGCCGTGCTTGAGCAACTGAATCTGCTTGACGCAGAAGCGCGCGCCGTGCTCGCACCGTGGTCGGGTGCATCAATCAAATCGGTGCGCGGCATTGAAGTGGGACGGTTACAGCCCCATCTTGTATTAGCTGCCTAATGACTTGTACGTGTGAACTTTTAGCAGCGCCTCGCAGTCAATGCAGCAGACCGGACGCTCAATCGCGTAGCCACTTCAATCAGCCAAGGGCGGACACAATAAAAAAGGGACACAGCTGATGAGCGACCGCGCGGTCGACCAGGAACTCGTGGAACGCGTGCAGGCTGGAGACAAGCGTGCGTTCGATTTGCTTGTCCTCAAATATCAACGCAAGGTGCAGCGGCTGGTTGCGCGCTTTGTGCGGGACTCTGGCGAGGTCGATGACGTGGTGCAGGAGGCGTTTATCAAGGCGTATCGTGCGTTGCCGACGTTTCGCGGTGACGCAGCGTTCTACACCTGGATTTATCGCATCGCCATCAACTGCGCCAAAAACTATCTTGCCAGCCCCGCTCGACGCATCGTGCCACAGAGCGATTTGATGTCGGATGATGATGACGATACGGAATCTTTTGACCGCAACGCTGGTCTACACGACGTTGCTACCCCGGATGCTGAATACGCGAGCAAACAGATCGCAGAGGCGGTTAACCGGGCGATGGCGGCATTGCCTGAAGATTTGCGGACGGCGGTGACGCTGCGTGAGATTGAGGGCTTAAGCTACGAAGAGATCGCAGAGGCAATGGATTGCCCGATCGGAACGGTGCGGAGCCGCATATTCCGGGCCCGAGAAGCGATTGCGACCGAACTGCGACCGTTGCTGGATACACGAGAAGACAGGAGATGGTAACCATGAATTCTGAAATGAAAAATACTGCAATGCCCACATCGATGCCAACGTCATCGACAACGTCGCGTGAACAAATTTCGCGCTGGATGGACGGCGATATTGCGCCGCATGAGATTGAGTTTGCGATGGCGGCGTTGTCGCGTGAGGAAGGCCGCTATTGCTGGGCTGAAATGCACTTCGTCGGCGACTGCATTCGCGGGCTTGAAAACACGCCCAAAGGTTGCGCGGAGTCGATCCGTGCCGCTATTGCGGCAGAGCCCGCCATTGTTGCTCCAGCTGGTAAGCGATTGCGTGTGCAGGCGCAGGAGCGCAGCTTGATGACGGCCATGACGTCCATTGGCCGTGGTGGACGCGCTTGGGCGACGGCAGCGGCCGTTGCGGCAGTTGGTTTCGTCGGCACGGTTGTGTACAAAGATCAGGTTGTAGCACCGCAAATGGCGAGCGCTGCGCCGACCGTTACGGTTGCGGGAGCTGAGGTCATTGCGCCGACCAAATCGCGTGCTGATTTCAATGCCTACTTGCAGGCGCATCAGGAGAGCGCGGATATCTACAGCCTGTCGCCGATGCGTCAGTATTTGCGACCTGTTGTCAACGTTCAGGCGCAATAGCCCACGTGACCAAGCTAAGCCCCGTGAAATTAAAGATAGGTGCAGCGTTGAGCAGATCGAGCAAATTAGGCCACTTGACTCTGGCCCCCATTACTCGCGATCCCGCGTTTCGTTGGACCACCGCGCCTGTGTTTATGGCGTTTGCCTTAGGTAGTTTCGGCGCGTCAAATGCGCTCGCGCAATCGTCGCCACTCGGTGTTTCCAACGCGACCACGAGCACCGCGATTAGCGTAGGTCAAATCCTGCAACAAGCGGCGAATGCTGCTGCCACGCTCAACTACACCGGCACCATCACCTACCAACATCGCGGCGCAGCCGAGACTTCGCGCATTGTTCACATGTACGAAAACGGCGTCGAGATGGAGCGCATAACGTCGCTAGACGGCGCGCCGTTTGAGGTGGTGCGTGTCAACGATGAGCTGACCTGCTACATCCCCGATGCCCGCGTGATGCGCATCGAGCCGCGCACCGGACGGCAAGGATTTCCCTCGCTTTTGCCCCGGCAAATGACCACACTGTCGCAACATTTCACGGTGAAAAAATTAGAGATTGAACGTGTCGCCGGACAGGATGCGCAGGTCTGGTTATTCGAGCCGAATGACGAATTCCGCTTCTGGCACAAGCTGTGGACGGAGCTGAAAACGGGCCTTTGGCTGCGTGGCCGCGTGCTCGACGAGCGCGGCACGGTGATCGAAGAGATCACCTTCAGTGACATTCAGATCGGCGGCAAGATTTCGCGCGAACAAGTGAAGCCAACCCTCGCTAACAGTATTGCAAATTGGCGCATTGACCGCACCTCATCAGTCAGTGGTTTGAAGATTGATACCGGTTGGATGGCCAAGGCTCTGCCTGCTGGCTTTGTCAAAGTGCGCGAGACCTTTATGCGCGCTTTGCCGGGTCGCACGGAGCCAGTGTCGCAGTTGGTGTATTCGGATGGCCTGAGTTCGGTGTCCGTGTACGCCGCTCTGCTGCCTGCGGGCGAAACCGCCACAGTGGGTGCGTCCGTACAAGGAAGTCATCAGGTGTTTGCGCGTCAGTCTGGCGACCAGTTAATTACCGCGTTCGGTGAGGCAAGACCAGCAACAGTCCGAGCCATTGCCAACGGTTTGGTTCGCAAGTAAATTTCGTGTTTGTTGTGTCCTGTGTATCGCGTGTATCAAGACGATGTCGATGTTGAAGTTTTAGGAGAAAAGCAATGAAAAAGTCCCTTCTCGCCTCCCTGATAGCTGCTGGTGCGCTCGGCGTCACCGTTGGCGCGTTCACGACGCCGCACGTGCCCGTGATCGCACAGGCCCAGACGCTGACGCAAGCGCAGGCAGCGCCGCCGACCGTGTCGCCGCAAGGACTCCCCGATTTTGTGACCTTGTACGAGCAAAATAGCCCGTCGGTAGTGTCGATCAGCGTCAGCACCAGCGTCAAACGCAGCGCGCCCAAAGCGGGCGGCACAGATGGCACAGCGCCGGATCGTGAGGACATGGAAGAGTTCTTCAAGCGCTACTTCGGTCAAGGTGGTCAAGGCGGTCGCAATGCCCCGCGCGATTTGCGCAGGCAAGGCGGCGGCTCGGGCTTCATCATTTCTGGCGATGGCTTGATCATCACCAACAGTCACGTGGTTGAAGACGCTGACGAGGTGCTGGTCAAACTCACCGACAAGCGCGAGTTCAAAGCCAAAGTGATTGGCACGGACAAGCGCTCCGACGTTGCGGTCATCAAGATTGACGCTAAAGGCTTGCCAGCGGTAAAAATTGGCAACCCGGATCGTTTACGCGTCGGTGAATGGGTCGCAGCCATCGGTCAACCGCTAGGCTTCGAGACCACGTTGACCAGCGGCATCATCAGCGCGAAATCTCGAGCTAGCCGTGGCGGCGACACGACTGGCGACCTGGTGCCTTTCATTCAGCACGATGCGGCAGTCAATCCCGGCAATTCCGGTGGTCCGCTGTTCAACACGCGCGGCGAAGTGGTCGCGATTAACTCCATGATTGCAACTGTCAGCGGTGGCTTTCAAGGCATTTCATTCGCGATTCCGATTGATCTCGCGATGGATGTTGTCGGTCAGTTGCAGGCCGGTGGGAGCGTCAAACGTGGCATGTTGGGTGTCAATATCGGCGCCGTGACCCGCGATCTGGCTGAAGCTTTCAATTTGCCAAAGGCGCAAGGTGCGCTGGTCTCCGGTGTGAATAAGGGCAGTGCCGCCGACAAAGCGGGTATCAAAGAAGGCGACGTAGTGTTGAAGTTCAACGACCGTCTGGTTGAAGACTCGCGCGATTTGCCCCGCTACGTGACATCAGCCCGTCCGGGCACGCCGTCAAAAGTGCAGGTGTGGCGCGACGGCAAGTTAGTTGACCTGAGCGTGACGCTGGACGAATATAAAGAGCCGACACAACTAGCCTCGTTAAGCCGCGAGACGCCCAAACCGGCAGCGGCTAAAGTGGAGAGTACGCAGGCTGATCGCCTCGGCCTCACTCTGCGCCCGCTGAACGAGAAGGAACGTGGCGCCTCTAAATTGTCTAGTGGCGGGGCCGTGGTGTCGGATGTGGCTGAGAAATCAACGGTACGCGGATTGAACGAGGGGGATATCATCGTTGGTGTCACAAGCAAAGGCAAATCCACCGCGATTACCGGCCCGGCCCAACTAGCTGAGCTGATCAAGAGTACGGAAAAAGGCGCAACGCTCGCGTTCCGCGTCAAACGTGCGTCGGATCGCGCGGGCAGTGAATACAACGAATTCTTTGCGCCGGAGAAGCTTCCGGAGTAGCTACGATTGATACCGCGTTAAAATCAGCGGTTAGCCACCGGTAAGCCACCGGACTGTTACGCAAGGCCAACGGGTTCCACTCAAATGTGGGCCCGGTGGCCTTTTCCTTTTTTTAGCATGCAGCACATCCGCAACTTCTCCATCATCGCGCACATCGACCACGGCAAATCCACGCTGGCAGATCGCTTTATTCAGCGCTGTGGCGGGCTCTCGGACCGTGAAATGAGCGAGCAAGTGCTCGACTCGATGGATCTAGAGAAAGAGCGTGGCATCACGATCAAGGCGCAAACTGCGGCACTGAATTACAAAGCGCGTGACGGGCAGACTTACAACCTCAACCTGATCGACACGCCGGGTCATGTTGACTTTGCGTATGAAGTGTCTCGTTCGCTGTCTGCCTGCGAAGGCGCGCTGCTGGTGGTCGACGCTTCGCAAGGCGTTGAGGCGCAGACCGTTGCCAACTGCTACACCGCCACCGAGCTGGGCGTTGAGGTGGTGCCAGTGCTGAACAAGATTGACCTGCCAAACGCAGAGCCGGAACGGGTGAAAGAAGAGATCGCCGAGGTCGTCGGCGTCGATGCGTCGGACGCAGTGCTGTGTTCGGCTAAAACTGGAATCGGCATTGACGACATTCTTGAAGCGGTGATCGCGAAGATTCCGCCGCCCAAGGGTGATCCGGCAGCTCCCCTGAAAGCACTGATCATCGATAGCTGGTTTGACAGCTACGTTGGCGTGGTCATGCTGGTGCGCGTGTTTGAAGGCACACTGAAGCCGAAAGAAAAAATCACCTTCATGGCGACCGGTCGCAGCAACTTATGCGAGCAGGTGGGTGTGTTTGCGCCGCATTCAACGCAGCGCGAATCGCTGTCGGCGGGGCAGGTCGGTTTCATTATTGCCGGTATCAAGGAACTTGATTCGGCCAAAGTGGGCGACACGGTCACGCATGCGCTGAAGCCCGCCGCTGTTGCGTTGCCGGGCTTCAAAGAAGTCAAGCCACAGGTGTTCGCTGGCCTGTATCCGATTGAGTCGAATCAGTACGAAGCGCTGCGTGACGCGCTGCAAAAACTGAAGCTCAATGATGCGTCTCTGCATTACGAGCCCGAGGTTTCGCAAGCGCTGGGTTTTGGCTTCCGGTGCGGCTTCCTCGGCCTGTTGCACATGGACGTGGTGCAGGAGCGTTTGGAGCGCGAGTACGACATGGATCTGATCACCACGGCCCCGACCGTGATCTATCAGGTAGTGCAGCGCGACGGTACGACCATCAGCATCGAAAATCCGGCGAAACTGCCCGATTTGTCCCGCGTTGAAGATATTCTTGAACCGATCATCACGGCAACAATCCTGATGCCCCAAGAGTATGTTGGTTCTGTGATGACACTGTGTAACGAAAAGCGCGGTACGCAGGTGAATATGCAGTACATGGGGCGCCAGGTGATGCTCACGTATGATTTGCCGATGGCCGAAGTCGTGATGGATTTCTTCGACAAATTGAAGAGCGTGTCGCGCGGTTATGCTTCGCTAGATTACGAGTTCAAAGAGTTCCGCTCAGCCGATGTGGTCAAGCTGGACATCCTAATTAACGGTGAAAAAGTCGATGCATTGTCATCAATGGTTCACCGCGGACAAAGTCAGTATCGTGGTCGACAAGTAGCCTCGAAAATGCGCGAACTGATTCCACGCCAGATGTATGACGTGGCCATTCAGGCAGCCATCGGAGTGAACGTTGTGGCGCGCGAAAACATTAAGGCGATGCGTAAAGACGTGACTGCCAAATGTTACGGCGGTGATATTTCGCGTAAGCGCAAGCTGTTGGACAAACAGAAAGAAGGCAAGAAGCGCATGAAGGCGGTGGGCTCGGTAGAGATTCCTCAGGAAGCGTTTTTGGCGATTTTGCAGACGGGTGACAAGTAAGCCCGCGCTTGGAAGAGCGCGGCTCGCACTTGCGGGTCGCCACTCGTCGCATCAGGCTGCGTGACGATTCGATTTTGTTGACAATGGCATTGACAGTGTGACCGCACATTACAAATCACGAGACTCATGAAATACATTCCCGCCGCTCTACTCGCCGTCCTCGTGGTTACCGCCTTGCGCGGTGTGTTCACTGGTGTTCCGGTCAACTTCCCGTTGTTGCTCCTGTGTGCGGTTGTCGTCTGTGGTGTCAGTTGGGCGGTCGATAAGTTCTACCTCGCCAAGAGGCGCGTTGCGGGCGAGGTGTTGCATTGGGGCATCGAAGTCCCGGCCTCGATCTTTACAGTGTTGCTGGTGGTGTTCGTCCTGCGCTCCTTTCTAGCGGAGCCGTTTCGCATTCCCTCAAGCTCCATGCGCCCCGGTCTGGTGACCGGCGACTTTATTCTCGTGAATAAGTTTTCATACGGTATACGACTTCCCGTGCTTGACGCCAAGGTGATCGACACCGGCAGCCCACAGCGCGGCGACGTGGCTGTGTTCAAAGCGCCGCATGAGTCTGACAAGGATTACATCAAGCGCATCATCGCGGTGCCGGGTGATACCGTGGTTTACAAAGATAAGAAGCTCACGCTCAACGGCGTACCGGTGCCACAGGTTGAAGACGGCACTTATAGCTACATGGAATTCGGTCAATTTTTGACCACGCTCAAGTTCAAGGAAAAACTGGGTGATCACGAATACTTAATCGCGCAGTTCCCGCAATTTCCTTCTTTCATCCCAAACCAGAAATATCCGGGAACGCCTGTACCGACCTGCACCGACGACGGTAATGTCGTGACTTGCAAGGTGCCACCCGGCCACTATCTCGCTATGGGCGACAACCGGGACAATAGCCTCGATGGACGATACTGGGGTTTCGTACCCGATACGCATTTGCGTGGCAAAGCGTTCTTCATCTGGTTTAACTGGGAAGATGTGTCGTCGTTTGCTTTCAAGCGCGTGTTTCGCGGCATACAATAAATGCGGTCAGCATATCCCGGTAGGTTATTGTGAATCTCCACAAACAGCGCGGTCTCAGCCTCATCGGCTTCATCTTTCTCGCGGCGGTTGTAGCGTTCGTGATGTTTACAGCGTTTCGATGCGTTCCGGCATGGACAGAATATTTTTCGCTTAAGAAAGTGCTCCAGGCGACCGCCAACGAATTCGGTGTGGAAGCTCAAGGCGCTGCTATTCGCGCTTCGTTCGAGCGGCGTAGGTATATCGATGATTTGCCTGTCAAGGGTGCGGATATCGAGATCGGTAAAGATAACGGTCGTATCACGCTCGCTGTTGCTTATCAACGCAAAGTCCCTGTAGCTGGCAACATGAGTTTGCTGTTCGACTTTGACGCCTCCGCCACCAGTACCCGCTAGCTTTGAGTCTGGAAGCCGCTCTCGGGTATACCTTTCGCGAACCCCGTCTCTTGCGGGAGGCGCTGACGCATCGCAGTTTTGGCACGCCGCACAATGAGCGCCTTGAGTTTATTGGCGACGGCATTCTCAATTGCGTGATTGCATTGGCTCTGTATGAAAAGTTTCCTGAGCTGCCAGAGGGTCAACTCTCGCGGATGCGCGCAAATTTGGTGAGTCAACCCGCGTTGCACTCACTGGCACAGCGTCTCGATATTTCGCATCATTTGCGCATCGGTGAAGGCGAAGAGAAAAGCGGTGGTCGCGAGCGGCCATCTATGCTCGCAGATGCGCTGGAAGCGATCTTCGGATCGATCCTGCTCGACTCGGGATTTGAGTCCGCGCAGGCCACAATTAACGGCCTATACCAAAACCGGATTTCGCAGGTCAACCCTCGCGAAGGCGGCAAAGACGCGAAAACGCGCCTACAGGAATACATGCAATCCAAGCACTTTCCGCTGCCTTCATACACCGTGGAGCGCGTCGATGGCGAAGCCCATGCGCAGGTGTTCACCGTGCGTTGCAGCGTGCCGCAAGTGGAGCAAGAGGCCAGCGGTAGGGGGCAATCGCGACGCGCCGCCGAGCAGCAGGCAGCGAATGCGGTGTTGAACAAACTAGGCGTGCGCGCTTGAGCACCGTCGAGCCAAAGTCGGCGCTCCGCGTCGGCCAGATCGCGGTCGTCGGCAAGCCCAACGTCGGCAAATCCACGCTGTTGAACCGTCTTGTTGGCGAAAAAGTATCCATCACTTCGCGCAAGGCGCAGACCACGCGCTTGCCACTGCGTGGGATTTTGACCACGGAAACTGCTCAGTTTGTTTTCGTTGACACGCCCGGTTTTCAGACCAAGCATGGCGGAGAAATGAACAAGCGCCTAAATGGCAGCGTTCGCCGCACCTTGGGTGAAGTGGACGTCGTGCTCTGGGTGTGGGACTCCACGCGCTTGTCGGTGGCTGATCGCGCCGTGCTTGAGTTGATCCCCGCGAAAGCGCGCGTGATTGCAGTGCCGAACAAGGTGGACTTGTTACTGGACAAGTCGTCGTTGGGCGCGCAGGTGTCCGAGCTCTCCGCACTGCGCGAGTTCGCAGCATTCGTGCCCGTGGCCGCATCCAAAGGCACGCAAACAGACGCGCTGCTTGCTGAGATTGAAAAGTTGCTGCCGGCAGGCGAGCCGATGTATGCCGCCGACGACTTGACTGACAAGCCAGAGCGTTATTTGGCCGCGGAAATTATCCGCGAAAAAATCTTTCGTCTCACGGGCGACGAGTTGCCGTATCGCGCTGCCGTGATGATCGACAAGTATGAGCAGGAAGGCAATCTGCGTCGCATTTTTGCCGCGATTCTCGTCGACAAAGAATCGCAGCGCCCCATTCTCATCGGCAAAGGTGGCGAGCTGCTCAAGCGGATCGGCACCGAAGCGCGCATGGATATGCAAAAGCTCTTCAACGGCCCGGTGTATCTGGAGCTGTTCGTCAAGGTCAAGAGCGGTTGGGCGGAGAACGCGATGGTACTTCGGGATTTGGGAATTACGTAGACGCTGGATTTGTAGGAGCGACTTGTCGCGACAAGTCGCTCCTACAATCGAACTGTTCGTCAAACGTAGAAATCTCGTGGCCGTTCAAGCCAAAAAATCCGCTCCGCAGCGCGCCTTCGTACTGCACAGCTATGCGTACAAAGAATCGAGCCTCATCGTCGACTTGTTCACGGTTGAAAACGGGCGCATGGCGGTCATTGCCAAAGGCGCGAAACGCCCCGCCTCGAACCTGCGCGGCGCGCTGCTTTCGTTGCAACCGATTGAGGCTATTTTTAGCGGCCGTGGCGAGGTCAAAACCTTAACCCAAGCGCAGTGGCTGCCCGGTCAGCCGTGGCTCACGGGGCAGGCGCTGATGTGCGGCATGTACCTCAACGAACTCCTCATCAAACTGCTGCCGCGAGAAGACCCGCATCCACAATTGTTCGAGACGTACGCGGCCACGTTGCTCACCCTCGCTGAAAGCTTGGAGCACAGCGCGATCCTGCGTGAATTTGAAATCAGTTTGTTGACCGAAATGGGCTACGGCCTTGAGCTGGAGAAGGACATTCGTACCGGCGATCCGCTCGTACCTGAAACGCTTTATCGCTACGATCCGCTGGCGGGCCCGAGCGCGCAGGGCAGCGGATCAATGGTCAGCGGCAACGCGTTGTTGTCGCTCGGTCGCGGACGTTTTGAGAACAACGCCGTCGCCGCCGAAGCGCGCGATTTTGTGCGCACCATCATCAACTTTCATCTGGAGCGACGCACAATGCGCTCGTCCCACGTAATGCACGATTTGCATCAGCTCTCCGAGCGGCTAGAAGCGACGCCAGCGCGCAAAACTGCCAAAGCGCGTGCCGCCAAACTCACGCTCACAATGGAGGACACAGCCGCATGATCCTCGGCATCGGCACCGACATCGTCGCAATCGCGCGCATCCGCGACACGCTGGATCGTCACGGCGCACGATTCGCGCAGCGCATCCTGAGCGACATTGAACTGGTCGCGTTGAACGACACCAAAGACCCCGTCGCGTGGCTCGCCAAACGCTGGGCAGCAAAAGAAGCATTCGGCAAAGCCGCTGGCTCCGGCATCCTCGCGCCGCTCACGTGGGCGGGCATTGGCATCGGGCATGACGATGCAGGCCGACCGCTGTTTGAACTGAACGACGCGATTGCCTTTCATTTGCAATCACGCGGCGTCACGCGAACCCATCTCACCATTTCAGACGAGCGCGATTACGCCGTTGCATTTGTAATTTTCGAAGGAACGTAGCCGCATGTCACGCAAACTGTCCACCGCAAAACGCCTTCTGCTCGGCCCCATCATGACCTCCATTGAGGGCACCGAGTTGACCTCCGAAGACCGGGAATTGCTCGCGCATCCGCTGATTGGCGGCGTCATTTATTTCGCGCGAAATTTCGTCGACAAAGCGCAGCTTGCAGCGCTCTCCAAAGACATCAAATCACTGCGCGAGCCAGCGCTCCTGACCGCCGTGGATCACGAAGGCGGGCGTGTCCAACGCTTTCGCGAAGGCTTCACCGAGATTCAATCAATGCGCTCCATCGGCGACCTGTGGTCAACGCATCCACCTTCAGCGCGCGCCCGTGCGTTCGAGGTCGGCTTCACGATTGGCCACGAACTCGGCGAGGTGGGCATCGACTTCAGTTTTGCCCCGGTGCTCGACCTCGACTACGGCGAATCTGCGGTCATCGGTCACCGCGCCTTTCATCGCGATCCGGGTGCTGCCGCAGCGCTCGCCACCGCCGTGATGCAGGGCATGCGCGCTGAAGGCATGGCGGCAGTCGGCAAACACTTCCCTGGTCACGGTTTTGTGAAAGGCGACACGCATTGGGAGCGCCCCACAGATGACCGTGAGTTCGCCGTCGTGCAGGCCGCAGATCTCGTGCCGTTTCGTGAACTGATCGCCGCAGGCATCGACGGCGTGATGGCCGCGCACCTGATCTTCCCGAACATCGACCCGCAACTGGCGGGCTTTTCACCGTACTGGTTGCAGGAAGTGCTGCGCCACAAACTGCACTTCAAAGGCGTGATATTCACCGACGACTTGGGCATGGTCGCGGCGCATGCCGTGGGCGACCTCACCGCGCGTTGCGAAGCGGCAGTGCAGGGCGGTTGTGATGTCGTTTTGCCGTGCAATGATCGTCCCGGCCTAATAGACATTCTTGATCGCTGGAAGCCGGAACCTGAGCCGGGTCTGTCGCGCAAATGGGAGCGCATGCGCAAAAAAGTGGCGGGGCGGCGGTTATAGGGTGGACTCCCTCTCCCGCATCGCGACTTTAAAATCGCGGCACTATGCACCGTTCAGTACAGAAATTACGAACGTCAGCTTTTCAATCAAATCCCTGTCGAACGGGGGAATGATTATTTTCGGCCAAAGTTGACTTAGACGATTTCAAGCGCTGAGCCTATATTAAATAAAGCTTTCACAATAAAGCTACTAGCCGCGAAGCATCACGCCAGCGCCTTCAACACAGGTTGCCACGCCTCAATCTCGGCGCTAAACTGCCTATCGGTTCCCCGCCCACACGGCGCGTTCGCGGTTCAGTTCTTCTCCATGGAAAAAACATGCAGCCAGTAGCCAGATTTAGCGTTCGCAGTTGCGCCAGGTTGTTTTTGCGTTTGTCGGCGCTCCTCACCGCCTTCAACGCCGTCACCGCGTTCGCGCTGGCGCCTGGGGCGTACGTCTCAGTCTCGGCGGGCTTCAGCCATAGCTGCGGCCTGCTCGCCGCGGGCAGTGTCCAGTGCTGGGGCTCAAACGCCAGCGGACAACTGGGCAACAACAGCACGGTCAATAGCGCGACCCCCGTGTCGGTGATGGGGATCACCTCGGCCACCGCTGTCAGTGCGGGAAATAGTCACAGTTGCGCCGTGCTCGCCAGTGGTGGCGTACAGTGCTGGGGCTTTAACAGCACGGGACAACTGGGCAACAACAGCACCACGCAAAGCCTGATTCCGGTAGCGGTCAGCGGCCTGACCACGGCCACCCGTGTCAGTGCGGGGGGTAGCCATAGTTGCGCCGTGCTCTCCGGTGGGGGTGCACGGTGCTGGGGCGAAAACGCCAGTGGACAACTGGGCAACAACAGCACCACTCAGAGCCTGATTCCGGTGGTGGTCAGCGGCCTGACCACGGCCAGCGCTGTCAGCGCAGGTAACGCTCACAGTTGCGCCTTGCTCGCCGGTGGTGCCGTGCGTTGCTGGGGCGAAAACGCCAGCGGACAACTGGGCAACAGCAGCACCACGGACAGCCCGATTCCGGTGGTGGTCACCGGCCTGACCACGGCCACCGTTGTCAGCGCAGGGGCAAGCCACAGTTGTGCCGTGCTCGACGGCGGAGGCGTACAGTGCTGGGGCTTTAACAGCACTGGACAACTGGGCAACAACAGCACTACGCAGAGCCTGATTCCGGTGATAGTCAGTGGGCTGACCACGGCCAGCGCTGTCAGCGCGGGGGGCAATCACAGTTGCGCCGTGCTCGTCAGTGGTGGCGTGCAGTGCTGGGGCTTTAACGGGAGGGGACAACTGGGCAACAACAGCACCACGCAGAGCCTGAGTCCGGTAGCGGCGGTTGGACTCAGCACGGTCACCGCTGTCAGCGCAGGGAATTTCCACAGTTGCGCCCTGCTCGCCAGCGGTAGCGTGCAGTGCTGGGGCGAGAACGGTAGCGGACAACTGGGCAACGGCATTTATACGGAGCGACTGTTTCCGGTATCGGTAAGCGGCCTGCCCACGGCTAGGGTTGTTAGTGCCGGGACTTTCCACAGTTGCGCCGTGCTTGTCAGTGGTGGCGTGCAGTGCTGGGGCAGCAACTTCAACGGACAACTGGGCAACAACAGCACAACGGACAGTCCGATTCCGGCGGTGGTCAGCGGCCTGACCACGGCCACCAGCATCAGCGTGGGGACTAACCACAGTTGCGCCCTGCTTGTCAGTGGTGGCGTGCAGTGCTGGGGCAGCAACTTCAACGGACAACTGGGCAACAACAGCACCACGCAGAGCCTGATTCCCGTGGCGGTCAGCGGCCTGACCACGGCCACCAGCGTCAGTGCGGGGTCTAACCACAGTTGCGCCTTGCTCGCCGGTGGTGGTGTGCGCTGCTGGGGCAGGAACAGTAACGGACAACTGGGCAACAACAGCACCACGCAGAGCCTGATTCCGGTGGTGGTCAGCGGCTTGACCACGGCCAGCGCTGTCGCCGTGGGAGACTCCCACAGTTGCGCCGTGCTCTCCACAGGTGGCGTGCAGTGTTGGGGACTTAACGGCAACGGACAACTGGGCAACAACAGCACCGCGCAGAGCTTGATTCCGGTAGCGGTCAGCGGCCTGACCACGGCCAGCGGTGTCAGTGCGGGTGGCATACATAGTTGCGCCTTGCTCGCCGACGACAGCGTGCGGTGCTGGGGCAGGAACAGTAACGGACAACTGGGCAACAACAGCCTCACGGATAGCCTGATTCCGGTGGCGGCGAGCGGCTTGCCCCTGGCCGCCGCTGTCAGTGCGGGGCAGATCCACACTTGCGCCCTGCTCGTCAGTGGTGGCGTGCAGTGCTGGGGCAATAACACCCGGGGACGACTGGGCAACAACAGCACTACGCGGAGCCTGATTCCGGTGGCGGTCAGCGGCCTGCCAACGGCCACCGGTGTCAGTGCGGGGAACACTCACAGTTGCGCCGTGCTCGCCGGTGGGGGCGTACAGTGCTGGGGCTCTGATACCGCAGGGCAACTGGGCGTCGATACGGGCGGCACAACGTTGGTACCCGGAGCGGTGCTGCCGGGGCAATGCACGATGGATATCGACGGTGATGGCGTGGTCGGCACGCTGACAGACATGCTGATGCTCGCCCGCGCATCAATCGGGCTTTCCGGCACTGCTGTGACACAAAACGCGGTGGGCGCGCAGGCGCTGCGCAGCACGTGGCCGGACATTCGCGCCTACCTTGCGAACACCTGCGGCATGCGCGGTCTGGCGCAGTAGGCACCGTTGTTGACCGCGCGCCGCTCGCGCGGTGGGCCACGCATCGCCGCGAGCACAACTCTAAAATCGCGGCACGATGGTCCAATCACTACTGAAATTTTTGCAATCAGCTTTTTGTTCAAACGTCCTGTTCGTGGGGGCTAGAGTTGAATTTGACCTAAAGTCAATTTCAGCAATTTTCGCGACGGAGCCCATATTCAATGAGTATCGTAGCGAAAAGCTGATTCAAAGATTCGCCCGCTGCGCCCCATGAGCGCCACCATCGAAGAAACGCTGCAATCGCTGCCCACACGACCCGGGGTGTACCGCATGATCGGCGCGGACGAGGCGGTGCTTTACGTCGGTAAGGCGAAAAACCTCAAGAACCGCGTCAGCAGTTATTTCGTGAAGTCTGGCCACGGCGCCCGCATCGCGATGATGGTGTCGCAGGTGCAGCGGATCGACACGACCGTGACGCGCTCGGAGTCGGAGGCGCTGCTGCTTGAGAACAATCTCATCAAAACGCTGGAGCCGAAGTACAACGTCGTCTTCCGCGATGACAAGAGCTATCCGTACCTTTGCATCTCGGGCGACGAGTATCCGCAGTTGCGTTTTTTTCGTGGCAAACCGGATAAACGGCATCAGTATTTTGGTCCGTTCCCGAGCGCGTGGAGCGTGCGCGAAGGCATCCAGACGCTGCAAAAAGTGTTTCAACT
>ENA-OBLH01000169-OBLH01000169.1-metagenomes-genome-assembly--contig:-NODE-169-length-23434-cov-2.97908_pt1 | contig 23434 bp, 20 predicted proteins | sample MGYA00153382_OBLH01 | MGnify analysis MGYA00153382
CGCTGCCCGAACCTGAGAAATCCGCCGACGATCGACTCGAGACTGCCATAGCGAGTGTTGCAGTCCGCCGCGGCCACCGCGGTATTCGCCCCCTGGGTGCAGTCCTGAAGGGTTTTCACCGTGCCGTAGAAGGCATAGGGCAACAGCACCATCGCGGCGAGCAGGCACACCAGGACAAGACCGACCACGCTGGACGCGACGCTGCGAGCCGGCGCCCCGCCCGCAGACCTGGCCCGGATCGCGAGAACTGACTCGAACCCCGCCCAGGCCAGGGGGATCAGGGCCGCCGCGCTGTATGGCAGCGGGGATCCCGCGGCGATGAGCCCGGTCAGCATCAGCAGGGCGGCCCGACGCGAGTGCGCCACCCCGGGCGGCAGGGCAGGTGACTTGCGGGGCGGGGCCAAGGTGTCTCCAGGCATGGGAGGGTGGGCAGGGTAGGTCCGTTGTCAGATATCGTCTCCCATCGTGAGGAACATGCCGACCACCGGGTCGACCGCCGGGTCCGTGGTGGTTCTCGTCTCGGGCCACGGCTCGAACCTCCAGGCGCTCATCGACGCCGCGACCCACCCCTCATACGGGGTGCGGATCGCCGCGGTCGGTGCTGATCGCGGCGACATCCAGGGCCTGAGCCGCGCGCGGCGTGCGGGGGTCCCCACCTTTGTCTGCCGGGTCGCCGACTTCGCCACCCGGGCGCAGTGGGATGCGGCACTGACCTCGCAGGTGGCGGCATACCGGCCCGACCTCGTGGTTCTGGCCGGTTTCATGAGGCTGGCTGGTGACGCGTTCCTGGCGCAGTTTGGCGGGCGCACCGTCAACACCCATCCCGCTCTCTCGCCGTCCTTCCCCGGGATCCAGGGCCCCCGGGAGGCACTCGACTATGGCGTGAAGGTCACCGGCTGCACGCTCTTCGTGGTCGACGCCGGGGTGGACACGGGCCCGATCGTGGCTCAGCGGGCCGTCAGCGTGCACGATGACGACACCGTCGAGATCCTGCACGAACGCATCAAGACGCAGGAGCGCCAGATGCTCGTCGACTACGTGGGCCGGATGGTCCGCAATGGTTTCTCCGTCACCGAACGAAAGGTCACCATCTCGTGAGCGAGTCGAAGGCTTCCGGCAAGCGTGCCGTTCACCGGGCGCTCATCTCCGTCTATGACAAGACAGGTCTGGAGGTGTTGGCCTGCGGCCTGCATGAAGCGGGAGTCGCCCTGGTGTCGACGGGTTCCACGGCCGCCCGGATCGCTGACGCCGGCGTTCCCGTGACACGGGTCGAGGACCTCACCGGCTTCCCCGAGTGCCTCGACGGTCGGGTCAAGACCCTGCACCCGGCTATCCATGCCGGAATCCTGGCCGACACCGGCAACCCCGCCCACCTCGCGCAGCTCGCCGACCTCGGTATCGAGCCGTTCGACCTGGTTGTCTCCAACCTCTACCCGTTCACCGATACGGTGAACGCCGGAGCCAATCAGCAGGAGTGCATCGAACAGATCGATATTGGTGGCCCCTCGATGGTGCGAGCCGCAGCCAAGAACCATGCAAGTGTCACGATCGTAACGAACCCCGCGGAGTACGGCTCGGTGCTGGTCGCCGTCCGTGGCGGCGGCTTCACCCTCGGCCAGCGCAAGACGCTCGCGGCAGAGGCTTTCGTGCACACGGCCAGCTACGACCTCGCCGTCGCCAGCTGGATGGGCAGCGTGCTGGCCGATACCAGTGATGGCACCGGGTTCCCGGCGTGGGTGGGCGCCACCTGGAACCGGGCGAACGTCCTTCGCTACGGCGAGAACCCGCACCAGAAGGCCGCCCTGTACGCACACTGGCGCCCTGGTATCGCGACTGCCGAGCTGCTTCACGGCAAGGAGATGTCCTACAACAACTTCATCGACGCCGATGCCGCCCAGCGCGCGGCCTACGACCAGGCCGATCCGGCCGTGGCCATCATCAAGCACGCCAACCCCTGCGGCATCGCGATCGGCGCCGACATTGCCACGGCCTACCAGCGCGCTCATGCCTGCGACCCGCAGTCGGCGTTCGGCGGCGTCATCGCGGCCAACCGCACGGTCACGGCGGCGATGGCGGAGGAGGTTGCCAAGGTTTTCACCGAGGTCGTGGTTGCTCCGGCATTCGAGCCGGCGGCACGCGAGATCCTCCAGCGCAAGAAGTCGATTCGTCTGCTGGAGCTGCCGGAGGGGATGGAGCGGGGTGCCGAGCAGGTCGACTTCCGGGCGGTCAGCGGCGGGATCCTCATGCAGACTCGCGACAGGATCGACGCTGTCGTAGGGGACGAGGTGGGCGGCGCTGCCGATGCCGAGGGAGCCGGTGGTGATGACCCATCTCGCTGGAGGCTGGTCTGTGGTGACCCGGCCGACGCGGCCACGCTGGCCGACCTGGGATTCGCCTGGCGGGCCATCAGGGCGGTCAAGTCCAACGCCATCCTGCTCGTCAAGGCCGGGGCCAGCGTGGGGGTCGGGATGGGCCAGGTCAACCGGGTGGACTCCTGTCATCTGGCGGTCACCCGCGCCGGTTCGGACCGTGCGGCCGGCTCCGTGGCGGCCTCGGACGCGTTCTTCCCGTTCGCCGACGGCTTGCAGGTGCTCTTGGACGCTGGTGTCCAGGCCGTCGTCCAGCCCGGTGGGTCTGTTCGCGACCCCGAGGTCATCGAGGCTGCGACGGCGGCCGGTATCACCATGTACTTCACGGGCACCCGGCACTTCGCGCACTGAGCCCGGAGGTCGGTCCGGGTGGGCGAGGCTGGGACGCGCTGGGCTAATGCTGGGACGCGCTGGGATGCGCCGGGATGCGCTGGGACGCGCTGGGCTAGCGCTGTGCTAGCGCGGTACCGCGCACACCGGACGGCTCATAGCGGTGATGATCTTGTTGTCGATCGACATCACGTGCGCGGCGCACAGGCACACCATGCGGCCGCCCGGCAGCCCCCGCATGGTCACGTGCGGCGCCGTTGTCGGGCTGGTGCCGTAGTTGAAGATCGCCCTTGCCCTGGTGGTGCCAGGTCCCTGGTAGATCACCGTGGCCATGACGTCGGGGCGGATCGGCATGTTCCAGGACACGATGAGCTCGCCCCCGCTGCGGCCCCTGGCCACGGCCAGTCCGGTCGGGGCGTACCTGGCTGCAGCCTGTCTGGTGCCGGCTGACGAGGCGCTCGACGAACTCTGGCGGGGTTCGTCGCGGTGGGAGCCCAGTCCCCACACCATGAACGCCATCAGCACGGCTGCCAGGGCTGCCACGGTGCCGCCGACAATGACGAGCAGGCGTCTGGCGCTGACCGGCGACGCCACTGGCACCGGCGGTTCGTGCGTGGACGGCAGCGCATTCTCGGCTGCGCTCAGCCGCTGGCCCAGGCTGGTGAGGCTGGCACCGAGCTCCGCGGACGTGGGGCGATCCTGTGGCCTTGCGGACATGGATCTGCGCAGCAGCTTCTCGAGCTCGGGCGGGACGCCGTGACGGGCGATGACCGGGAGGTCGTTGCGCAGGATGCGAGTGACCAGCGGGGCCAGACCGGTGCTGGCCTCCCTGGCGAACGGCGCCTGGCCGGCCAGCAGCGTGTAGAGGGTCGAGCCGAGCGAGTAGATGTCCGCCGCGGCGGTGCCCGCCTTGCCCTCGAGGATCTCCGGGGCAGCGTGAACCACCGTGTAGGCCGCTGTCTCGGTCATGTTGTCGTCCTCGGCGACCACATTGGCGATCCCGAAGTCGGCCAGGGCGGGCTCGCCGTAGGACGTCAGCAACACGTTGCGCGGCTTCACGTCCCGATGCAGGATGCTGGCCCCGTGGGCGGCACCGAGGGCGCCGCACAGCCGGGCGCCGATGAAGACGACCTCGGCCACCGGCAGCGGGCCCACCCTGGCCAGCTTGTGTGCCAGCGAGCCTCCTGAGCAGTATTCCATCGCCAGCCACGGGCGGCGGCCTGCGGTGGTTCCCGCGTCGTAGACGGTCACGATGTTCGGGTGCGAGGAGACCCGGCCGATGGCCAGGCACTCGGCCCTGAAACGCCGCAGCTGACGCTCGCCCAGACTGTCCGAGCGCAGGATCTTGAGCGCGACCGTCCGGTCGAAGCGGGTGTCGCGTCCGCGATAGACCACGGCGAAGCCACCCTGGTCGATGCGGGTGAGGTTCTCGTACCCGTCGGGCGCGTCACCGTCCTCGACCCGCGAGCCGCCCTCCGGGCGAGGGGTTGCCGGGCCGTCCTTGCCCACTGCCACGCTCACCCCGTGTCTCTTGCATGCCGAGGCGACGGCCTCCCCTGCAGTTTCTCACGGACGGGGGACCGGAAAGGTCGGCCGGTGCCCCCCTGTGGAAAGATGCAGCGCATGACCGCGCAGATCCTGGATGGCAAGGCGACCCTGGCAACGATCAAGGACGAGCTGAAGGACCGGATCGCATCGCTGGCGGGGCGGGGTATCGTCCCGGGTCTGGGGACCGTGCGGGTTGGAGAGGACCCCGGAACCCGGTGGTACGTCAATGCCAAGCACAAGGACTGCGCCGAGATCGGTATCGCAAGCATCCGGCATGACCTGCCCACCGGCGCCACCCAGTCCGAGGTCGAGGCCGTCCTGGACCAGCTCAACTCGGATCCTGCGTGCACCGGGTACCTGGTCCAGCAGCCGACCGGGCTCGACGAGTTCGCCCTGCTGTCCCGGGTGGATCCGGTCAAGGACGTTGACGGGCTGCACCCGTACAACCTCGGCTGCCTGGTCCTGGGGCAGGCAGCACCCCTGCCATGCACCCCGGTGGGCATCATCGAGCTGCTGCGCCGCTATGACGTCCCGATCGCCGGTGCCCACGTGGTCGTCGTCGGGCGCGGCCTCACCGTTGGCCGGCCCCTTGGCCTGTTGCTGACCCGGCGCAGTGAGAACGCCACCGTCACGTTGTGCCACACGGGAACCCACGACCTGGACAGGCACGTGGCCAGCGCGGACATCGTGGTCGCCGCGGCCGGGGTGGCCGCCATCATCAGGGCCGAGATGGTCAAGCCCGGAGCAGCGGTGATCGACGTGGGAGTCAGCCGCGAGATCGGCGACGACGGGACGTCACGGGTGGTCGGCGACGTCCACCCGGACGTGGTCGAGGTCGCTGGCTGGCTGACCCCCAACCCCGGGGGCGTGGGGCCGATGACGCGAGCCATGCTGCTCAGAAACGTCGTGGATGCCGCCGAGGCTGCCGAGCGTGCGTCCCGTCGATGACCTCTGCCCGCTTCGGCGCGTTGTGGCTGGTTGCTGCCGCGATGATCTCCGGTGTGCTGGTGATCGGCTTCGGCTCGGTGCGCTGGGGTGGGTTCGTTCTCTGTGGTGCCGTGTTTGGCGGCGCGGTGATCAGGCTTGTGCTGCCGAAGGGGCGGGCCGGCGCGCTGGTCGTACGTTCTCGCGCCGCCGATGTGCTGTTCCTTCTCGGTATGGCGATCGCCCTGTTCGTCATCGTCATCACTCTGGATCTGCAACCGCGGGGCTGAGCCGTGGAAGGAATATGCCTCTGCCCGCCGGCACGGGGTGCGGGCGGGCAGAGGCGTACGGAGACCGGACCTTCCAGGCTACTTGATCAGGCCCATGCTCTTGACGGCGTCGCGCTCCTCTGCCAGCTCGGCGGTCGAGGCGTCGATGCGGGCACGGGAGAAGTCGTTGATCTCCAGGCCCTGGACGATCTCCCAGCTGCCGTCCTTGGTGGTCACCGGGAAGGACGAGATCAGGCCCTCGGGGACCCCGTAGGAACCATCTGACACGACGGCCATCGAGAGCCAGTCACCCTCGGGGGAGCCACTCATCCAGTCGCGGGCGCTGTCGACGGTCGACGAAGCGGCTGAGGCGGCCGAGGAGGAGCCGCGTGCGGCGATGATGGCCGCACCCCTCTTTTGGACGGTCGGGATGAAGTCGGTCTCCAGCCAGGCCTGGTCGTTGACCAGCTGGGCCGCGTTCTGGCCGTTGACCTCGGCGTGGAAGATGTCCGGGTACTGGGTCGCCGAGTGGTTGCCCCAGATCGTCATCTTGGCGATGTCGTTGGTGCTGACGCCGGTCTTGGCGGCCAGCTGTGCGAGGGCACGGTTGTGGTCGAGACGCGTCAGTGCCGAGAAGCGCTCGCGGGGGATGTCAGGGGCATTGCTCATCGCGATGAGGGCGTTGGTGTTGGCCGGGTTCCCGGTCACCGCGATGCGGACGTCATCGGCCGCGTGGTCGTTGAGGGCCTTGCCCTGGCCGGTGAAGATCGCGCCGTTGGCCTCGAGCAGGTCGCTGCGCTCCATGCCGGGGCCGCGCGGGCGGGCGCCGACGAGCAGGGCCAGGTTGACTCCCTCGAAGATGGTGTTCGGGTCGTCGCCGATCTGGATGCCGGCCAGCGTCGGGAAGGCGCAGTCGTCGAGCTCCATGACGACGCCCTCGAGGGTCTTCAGGGCCGGGGTGATCTCAAGAAGCCGCAGCTCCACGGGGGTGTCCTTGCCGAACAGGGCACCACTGGCGATATGGAAGAGCAGGCTGTAGCCGATCTGGCCCGCTGCGCCGGTGATGGCGACTTTGACTGGAGTAGTGCTCACGGTGCTGTGCCCCTTCGGACGGAGTGTGTTGACACCTGTCGACGTTAGCAGCGCGCCATGAACACCCGGCATGCCGCCTGAGGTACGGCCGGGTGGTCCGGGGGTGCACCTCCCACGGGTTCGAATACAAAGTATCTTGATATCAAGGTAATCTCTGGACCAGTTCATCAAAGCAACCCGAGGTCGAACCGAGGAGCCACAGGTATGAGCAAGATCACAGTAAAGAACCCCGTCGTCGAGCTCGACGGCGATGAGATGACCCGGATCATCTGGCAGTTCATCAAGGACCGGCTGATCCACCCCTACCTGGACATCGACCTCAAGTACTACGACCTGTCGATCCAGAAGCGCGACGAGACCGACGACCAGATCACCATCGACGCAGCGAACGCCATCAAGAAGCACGGTGTCGGCGTCAAGTGCGCGACGATCACCCCCGACGAGGCCCGGGTCAGGGAGTTCGGTCTCAAGGAGATGTGGCGCTCGCCCAACGGCACGGTCCGCAACATCCTTGGCGGCACCATCTTCCGCGAGCCGATCATCATCTCCAACATCCCCCGGCTGGTCCCGGGCTGGACCAAGCCGATCATCATCGGTCGTCACGCCTTCGGCGACCAGTACCGGGCGACCAACTTCAAGGTTCCCGGCGCCGGCAAGGTGACGATCTCCTGGCACCCGAGCGACCCGTCGGCCGGCGAGCCGATTGAGATGGACGTCGTGGACATGCCGGTCGACGGTGGCGTGGTCATGGGGATGTACAACTTCAACAAGTCCATCGAGGACTTCGCCCGCGCCTCGCTGAACTACGGGCTGCAACGTAAGTACCCGGTCTACCTCTCCACCAAGAACACCATCCTCAAGGCGTACGACGGCACCTTCAAGGACATCTTCCAGGACGTCTTCGACTCCGAGTTCAAGGAGGCTTTCGATGCCGCCGGCCTGACCTATGAGCACCGCCTGATCGACGACATGGTGGCTGCTGCGATGAAGTGGGAAGGCGGCTACGTCTGGGCGTGCAAGAACTATGACGGGGACGTGCAGTCCGACACCGTGGCACAGGGGTTCGGCTCGCTTGGCCTGATGACATCGGTGCTGATGACCCCGGACGGCAAGACCGTCGAGGCGGAGGCCGCGCACGGCACGGTAACCCGGCACTTCCGCCAGCATGAGCAGGGCAGGCCCACCTCCACCAACCCGATCGCCTCGATCTACGCGTGGACCGGCGGCCTCAAGCACCGTGGCAAGCTGGACGGGACCCCCGAGCGGGTCTGCGTCCAGACCGTCGAGCAGGGCAAGATGACCAAGGACCTCGCCCTGCTGGTAGGCCCGGACCAGGCTTTTCTGACCACGGAGGACTTCCTGGCTGCGATCGAACAGAACCTCGCCGCGGCGCTGGCCTGAGCACGGTGTGAGCTGACCCGGCGGCGGGGGGTGCCGATCGTATGCCCCGCCAGAGCCATTTACGCCTATATGCGGTCAGCCGATCGGTCAGCTCTGAAGCACAAACGGTTGTCAACATTCTAAAGTGATCAAGCATTCGGGTAATTGCTCAGATGCTTACGGCATGACAACTGGACCCCGTACTCTCGCCCGCCGTACCGGTGGCATCGTCGTGACGCTTCTCGCGCTGAGCCAGGGGGTCATCATGAGCGCTCCCTCGGCGCAGGCCGCCTACTCCCCCAGCGCGGCCACGGTTGCCGCCTATGAGGCCAGGGTGATCTGGCGGATGAACGTCGTGCGGGTCGCCTACCATCGGGGCAGGCTCGCGCCGGCCGCCTGCCCGGACACGTACGCAGAGCGCTGGGGGGCCTATCTTGCGCGGACCGGGCGCTTCTATCACCAGTCCATGTACCCGATCCTGGCAGGGTGCAGAGCTCAGCGGGTGGCCGAGAACCTGGCACGCGGCAACGTCAGCGCTGACCGGATCGTGGCTGCCTGGATGGCATCGCCGGGGCACCGCGCCAACGTCCTGGACGGCCGGCTGACCCGGGTCGGGGTGGCTGCGGTCTACCGGAACGGCCAGTGGACGGTCGCCGCCGACTTCTCCCGCCCCTGACCTCGCGGGCAGGCAACGGGCACCACGCGCCCCCCAAGCGGTGACCCCACGGGTGGACCCCACGGGTGGACCCGTCAGAATGGTCGGCATGCCCGCGCACGAACCCCCCAGGCCCGCCACCCGCAAGCCGCGTCTGCTGTCCGGGATGCAGCCGACCCACGACTCGCTGCACCTGGGGAACTATCTCGGCGCGCTGCTCAGCTGGGTGAAGATGCAGGATACCTACGAATCGTTCTACGCCGTGGTCGACCTGCATGCACTCACCGTCGAGGTCGCGCCCGCTACCCTTCGCGACCGCACCCGTCGTACGGCTGCGCAGTACCTTGCGGCAGGCGTGGACCCCGCCCGTTCCACGGTCTTCGTGCAGAGCCACGTCAGTGAGCACGCTCAGCTGGCCTGGGTCCTTTCGTGCATCACGGGGTTCGGTGAGGCCAGCCGGATGACACAGTTCAAGGACAAGTCCGGCAAGCACGGCGCCGAGGGCACGACCCTGGGCCTGTTCACCTACCCGGTGCTGATGGCGGCGGACATCCTGCTCTACGACGCTGACCAGGTTCCTGTCGGCGAGGACCAGCGTCAGCATCTCGAGCTGACCCGGGACCTCGCGGTCAGGTTCAACAGTCGCTTCGGCACAACCTTCACCGTCCCCGAACCGCACATCATGGCATCGACCGCCAAGATTCACGACCTTCAGGACCCGACGTCCAAGATGAGCAAGTCCGCGGCCAGCCAGAGCGGGGTGGTCGACCTGCTCGAAGATCCCAGGATCATCGCCAAGCGGATCAGGTCTGCGGTCACCGACGCTGAGCGGGAAATCCGTTTCGACGAGGCGCGAAAGCCCGGGGTCTCCAACCTCCTGGGTATTCTCAGTGCGCTGTCGGGACGGTCGATGGAGTCGCTGGAGGCCGACTACGAGGGCAAGGGCTACGGCGACCTCAAGAAGGACGTCGCCGAGATCGTCGTCGAGATCGCCACCCCATATCGCGATCGCACCCTCGCCCTGCTGGACGACCCCGCCGAGCTCGACCGCATCCTGGCCGAGGGGGCGGGTCGGGCTAGGGATGTGGCCGGCGAAACCCTAGCCAGGGTCTATGACCGGGTCGGCTTCCTGCCGAGCAAGCGATAGCCGCGGCGGATGACGATGATCAGCGTGTCCATTGCCATCCCGGCTCCTTTCGCCACCGAGCTTCAACGGCTGCGCGCCTCTTTCGGTGACCCGTCGGCCAAGTCCATCTCCCCTCATGTCACGCTGCTCTCGCCGACCGAGGTCGCTGCTGAGAGGAACCCCCGGATCTGCGAGCATCTCCAGCGGGTGGCCGAAGCACAGCAGCCGTTCACCATGCTGTTGCGCAGCACCGGCACCTTCCGTCCGATCTCTCCGGTGGTCTTCGTCCAGGTGGCCGGGGGCATCAGCGCCTGTGAGCGGATCGAGCGAGCCGTCCGCACCGGCCCGCTGAAGCGGGAGGTGGCCTTCTACTACCACCCGCACGTCACCGTCGCCCATCACGTGGATGAGGGGGCGATGGACCGCGCTTTCAGCGAGCTGGCCACCTACGAGTGCTCGTTCGAGGTCAGCTCGTTCGACCTGGTCGAACACGGCGCGGATCTTGTCTGGCGTTCGGTGAGTACCTTCGACTTTGGCGCCGGAGTGAAGAGCGGCTCAGGCACGATACGGTAAAGGCCATGTTCGCGCGGTTTACCGGGAGCCAGCCAGCTTTGGCCTGGAAGCGCTATGCCGCAGTGCGCGGAAACGTATTAGCCGCAGGAGTCGGCTATTTTGCCTTCTTCTCGGTTTTTCCCGCCGCCGCGCTCGCCTTCGCGGTGTTCGGCTTCGTGCTGCGGGGTCACCCCGACCTGTTCGGTTCGGTCATGGACCAGCTGAGTGGGTACCTGCCGGGGTTGATCCAGGACGCTCAGCATCCTGATGGCCTCATCAAGGTCCAGACGCCACCGGCCGTCGCCCTGACGATCACTGGTGTTGTCGCCTTCTTCGCCCTGGTGCTGAGCGGTCTGGGCTGGCTGGGGGCGACCCGTGACGGCATCCGTGCGGTCTTCGGAGTGCCGGGGTCTGCGGGCAACCTGGTCATGACCAAGGTCCGCGATCTCGGTGTGCTCTTCACCCTGGGCCTGGGCATCGCGGTCGTCGCGGTGCTGACCAGCGTGACCGGAGGCGCCGCCGGCTGGGTGGCCGGGCAGGTCGGGCTGTCAGGCCAGGGCTGGATCCTCTTCCTGGCGGGCTTCGCGGTCAGCGTCCTGGCTGATACCGGCCTGATGATCCTCCTGCTGCGAGTCGTCTCCGGCGTGAAGGTGCCCTGGCAATATCTTTCGCGGGGGGCGCTGGTGGGCGGGCTCGGGCTCAGTCTGCTGAAGGCCACCGCGGCGAGTGTGCTGCCGCGGTTGACCGCCAACCCGTTCTTCGCCTCGTTCGCGATCGTGGTCGGACTCCTGGTCTGGCTCAACCTGATCGCCCGGCTGATCCTGATCTCAGCGGCCTGGGCGGCCAACGACGTCGACAGGATCCGGGCGGCCGGCGAAGAACACTCTGATGGCCAGGAGCTCAGGCAGGTTTCGAAGGCCGGGCCACCCCCGGCGGGTGCGCCATCGGGTCGCACGACCCGCGACCCCCTGCTGCCGACCTTCGGAGCACGGTCCGGCGACCGTACGACGCTGGGTGCCGGGGTCGTCCTCGGTGCCGTCGCGATGGCTACCACTGGCGCGCTGTCTCGCGGCCTGCGCTCCCTGGTCCGTCACGCCAGAGGCTGAGCCGGCTCAGCGGCGTCTGCGGGCGATGCTACGTCGGGATCGAGCGCGGACCAGGGCCAGCAAGCCGACCACACCCGCCACGCCGACCCAGAACGGCAGTGCCGGTTCGAGCGGGAGCTGGGCTGACGTCTGGGCCTGGATGGCGGCAGGGGCCGGCACGGGTCTTGGCTTCGGCGGGACCGCTTTGCCTGGCGCGACCAGGTCACCGATCGGGGCGACGGAGGCGCCGTGGGCGAACGCCCAGTCCATCATGGCCGCAGTCGGGCGCCACCCGGCCTGGGCGCTGGACATCTCGGTCACCAGGTACGTCTTACCACCTCGGGTGGCCGCCTCGATGTAGGTGGACTTGGCGGCGACCGTGTAGCCGTTCTTGATTCCTATTGCGCCCGCATAGTTGAAGAGCAGCTTGTTGTGGTTGCTGATCTTCAAGCCGGGCTTCCGTTTGCCATCGGCGGTCATGCCGTTGGGCAAGGTCGCGTTCTTGGTGCTCACCATGCGCCGGAAGCTGGGTAGCTTCATCCCCGCACGGCCGATCAGCGCCAGGTCGTACGCGCTGCTGCTCTGACCGGCTTTGTCCAGACCGCTGGGGTCCTTGGCCACGGTGTCCATGGCGTTGAGGCCGGCGGCGTCCTCGAAATACGCGGGCCGGATGGTCACGACGAGGCTGTCGTTCCCGCGGGCCAGGGCGTAGGCGGCGTCGTTGCCGGAGGTGATCAACATCCCCTGCAGGAGGGTGTCCACGCTGTATGCCGTGCCGGACATGATCCCGACCCGGGTGCCCTGGGCGCGCACGTCCTGTGGTTTCACCATGATCAGCTTGTCCGGGTCCAGCAGCGGGATGAGGGTCAGTGCGGTGAGGGTCTTGAGCGTGCTGGCCGGCAGGTGGCGCTCGTGCGGCGCCCTGGCGACCAGGATCTTCCCGGTGTCCATGTCGGCGACCAGGAACGAGGCGGCGGGCATGGCGGGCGGGGGCGGAACCCTCGGCGTAAGGTTCACGATCACCCCTCGGGCGGCCAGCTGACGGCCTCCGATGGGGTTGCCGACCGCAACTGTGGCGGAGGTGGGACCCACCACGCAGAGTGCGCCCGCGGCGGTGAGCGCGAGGCTCAGCGCGAAGGCGCGGACAGCAAACCGAAAAGATGTCATCTGAGCACAGGATCTTAGCCGATCGAGGTGACCGCTCAGGGACCGCTCAGGGACCCCTCAGGGACCCCTCAGGGTCGACCCGGGGATGGCGGGTGCGTGGTGCCCGGCGCTGGCGCCTCCAGGGCCTGTACGGTCTGCGACATGGCCAGAAGCGCTGAAACGGGAGGGTCGCCAGCACTATGAGTGAGATCCCGGACGGTACGACACAGGTGACGGGCGGTGTTGACGGGCTGTGGGCGGTGATTCCTGCGGGAGGTGCGGGGACCCGGCTGTGGCCCTTCTCGCGGTCGTCGTCGCCTAAGTTCCTGCACGACATGACGGGCGCCGGGAGCTCACTGCTGCAGTCGACCTGGCACCGGCTGGAGCCTCTGTGCGGCGACCACATCATGGTCGTGACAGGGGTGCTGCACGAGGCCGCGGTGCGGGTTCAGCTCCCCGGGCTGGCCCCGGCCAACCTCCTGGCGGAGCCCTCGCCCCGCGGCTCGATGGCGGCGATCGGGCTTGCGGCGGCGATTCTCGAACGGCGCGATCCCGATGCCATCATCGGCTCCTTCGCGGCTGACCATGTCATCGGCGAGCCGGAGGTGTTCGTCGACCGTGTCCGGGAGGCGGTCGCCGTCGCGCGCGAGGGCTACGTCGTGACTGTTGGCATCGAACCGACCTACCCCGCAACGGGATTCGGCTACATTCGGGTCGGCGACCCGCTGTCGATCGCGGGCGCGCCGCACGGCCGGCAGGTCCGGACGTTTGTGGAGAAGCCTGACGAGGCGACGGCGCGAGGGTTCCTGGAGACGGGCGAATACCACTGGAACGCCGGGATGTTCGTCATGGGGGCCACGGTCCTGCTCGATCTGCTGGCCAGTTTTCACCCCGAGCTGGCGGCCGGACTGCGGTCTATCGCGGCGGAACCGGCCCGCCTGGCCGAGCTGTGGCCGGGGCTGAAGGTGATCGCCATCGACCACGCAGTGGCGGAACCTGCCGCGGCTGCCGGCCGCGTGGCGGTGGTGCCGGGGCGCTTCACCTGGGATGACGTCGGCGACTTCGCCTCACTCGGCTCGCTGCTACCAGATGTCGCAGCCGCCCCCGGGCTCAAGATCCTGGGGGAGGCCGACCTGGTGCTGGCCAAGGATGCGACGGGTGTGGTTGTGCCGGGCTCTGGCCGAACGGTCGCCGTGCTCGGTCTGGAGGACATCGTCGTGGTCGACACCCCCGATGCCGTGCTGGTGACAACGCGCGCGCATGCCCAGGACGTCAAGGCTCTGGTCGACCTGCTCAAGGCAACCGGACGCGCCGGCCTGACCTGACCTCGGGGCTTCCGGTCCCGACGGTCGTGAGGGCGTGGCCTAGCCCCTGACCGGCGGGCTGAGGCGGTCGGTAGAATGACCGTCATGGCTGAAACCCCCGTTGCCCTTAGTGAGTCCGACCTACCTATTGCCCAGGTCTACCAGGAGTCGGCCCTTGACGGTTTCGACGCCGCCGAGCGCCTCGGGTCTCCGGGCAAGTACCCGTTCACCCGCGGGGTGTACCCGACGATGTACACGGGCAGGCCGTGGACGATGCGTCAGTACGCCGGGTTCGGCAACGCCAAGGAGTCCAACGAGCGTTACCACCAGCTGGTCAAGGCCGGCACCGGTGGCCTCTCGGTGGCTTTCGACCTGCCCACCCAGATGGGTTATGACTCGGACGAGTCGATTGCCAGCGGCGAGGTGGGCAAGGTCGGCGTGGCGATCGACTCCCTGGATGACATGCGCACCCTGTTCAACGGGCTGCCGCTGGACAAGGTCAGCACGTCGATGACGATCAACGCACCGGCCGCCACTCTCTTGCTGATGTACCAGCTGACCGCGGCCGAGCAGGGCGTGGCCGGCAAGCAGCTCACCGGCACTATCCAGAATGACGTGCTCAAGGAGTACATCGCCCGTGGCACGTACATCTACCCGCCGAAGGAGTCGCTGCGCCTGATCAGCGACATCTTCTCCTACTGTCACGAGGAGATGCCACGCTGGAACACCATCTCCATCTCGGGCTACCACATGGCAGAGGCCGGTGCCACGCCTGCGCAGGAGATCGCCTTCACCCTGGCGAACGCCAAGGAGTACGTCCGCACCGCACTGGCCGCGGGCCTGGACATCGATGACTTCGCCCCCCGCCTCTCCTTCTTCTTCGTGGCCCGCACGACCCTGCTCGAGGAGGTCGCCAAGTTCCGTGCAGCCCGCCGCATCTGGGCGCACATCATGAAGGACGAGTTCGGCGCCAAGAACCCCAAGTCCCAGATGCTGCGCTTCCACACCCAGACCGCCGGGGTGCAGCTGACCGCCCAGCAGCCGGAGGTCAACATGGTGCGCGTCGCGCTTCAGGGCCTGGGCGCGGTCCTGGGTGGCACCCAGTCGCTGCACACCAACTCCTTCGACGAGGCCCTCGCGCTTCCCAGCCAGAAGGCCGCACGGCTCGCCCTGCGCACCCAGCAGGTCATTGCCTTTGAGACGGACGTCTGCAAGACGGTCGACCCGTTCGCCGGTTCCTACGTCATGGAGTCCATGACCGATGACGTGGAGACTGCGGCGCTGGCGCTGATGGAGGCGGTCGAGGACAAGGGTGGCGCCGTGGCCGCCATCGAGCAGGGCTTCCAGAAGGCCGAGATCGAGCGCTCGGCCTACCGCATCGCCCTGGAGATCGACCACAAGGAACGCACCGTGGTCGGCCTGAACAAGTACACCCTCGACCAGGAGGAGCCCTTTGAGACTCTTCGCGTCGACCCCCGGATCGAGGCTGACCAGTGCGAGCGCCTGGCAGCGCTGCGCAAGGAGCGCGACAGCGACGCCGTATCGCGAGCGCTGGACTCCGTGCGTAGCACCGCGGGAACCACAGACAACCTCCTGCACCCCATGAAGGAGGCCCTGGCTGCTCGCGCCACCGGTGGCGAGGTCGCCCATGCGCTCCGGGATGTCTGGGGCACGTATGTCCCCAATGACGCCTTCTGAGGTTCCCGGCCTGCTGGGCCTGAGTCAGACGGTTGCCGCGCTGGAGGACGAGATCGTGGCGTTTCGCCGCGACCTCCATGCCCACCCGGAGCTGTCGCATGCCGAGAGCCGTACGACCAGCCGGGTAGCAGCCAGGCTGACCGCCGCCGGGGTCCGGGTGCGCCTGCTCGACGGCACCGGACTGGTCGCGGATATCGGGCCGGTCATCCCGGCATACCGAGTGGCACTGCGAGCGGACCTGGACGCGCTGCCGCTGGCCGAGCGGACGGGACTGCCGTTCGCCTCGAGGTATGAGGGGGTCTGCCACGGGTGTGGCCATGACGTGCACGTTGCGGCTGTTCTCGGGGCCGGGCTGGCGTTGCACGAGCACGCTGACCTCCTGGCCGCACAGGGGCTTGGCGTTCGACTGATCTTCCAGCCGGCCGAGGAGGTCACGCCAGGGGGTTCCCTGGGGGTGATCGCCCAGGGCGGCATCGAGGGAGTCGACTCCATCTACAGCCTTCACTGCGACCCGTCGCTCGACGTGGGTCGGGTGGGGCTGCGTGACGGCCCGCTGACAGCGGCCACCGACAGCGTCACCATCACCTTGGCGGGGCGCGGCGGTCACACGTCACGCCCGCACCTGACCCAGGATCTCATCTACGCGCTGGGCAAGGTGGTCACCGACGTCCCGGCGGTCCTCTCGCGCAGGGTTGACCCCCGGGCCGGCGTGGCCCTGGTGTGGGGGACCGTCCACTCCGGCAGCGCCGAGAACGTCATTCCCTCTTTCGGCACCGTCAACGGGACTCTGCGGATGCTGGACGCACAGGTCTGGCGGGAGATCGGGCCATTGCTCGAGGAGGTCGTTGAGGCGGTGATCCGCCCGTACGGCGTGTCTTACACCCTCAAACATGTGCAGGGGGCGCCGCCGGTGGTGAACGACCCGGACTCGGTGGCGAGGTTGCGCACCGCCGCGGGGCTGATGCTGGGACCGCAGGCACCGACGCCAACCGCACAGTCCCTTGGCGGTGAGGATTTTGCCTGGTACCTCGAGGTGGAGGCGCTGCGAGGGGCGATGGCACGGTTGGGGACGCGGACCCCCGGCGGTGCGACCCACGACCTGCACCAGGGTGATCTGGTCGTGGATGAGCGCGCGGTGGCGATGGGCGCGAGGCTGTTGGCCGGCGCTGCCCTGACACCCCGTTCAGACGGGCGAAGCGGTGCCACATAAAAGTACGGATACTGCTCGGTAACCCGACGGGCTGGGGCGATGAGGGGCAGGTAGAGTCTCGGTCAGTTCGTGTTCATGGGTCCATTCATAGAAGGAGTTTCTTGTGCGTCGGATGAGAGTTGCGGCCGCGATGTCGGTCGCCGCGCTGGCACTGGCTGGTTGCGGCAGCAGCACGGAGAGCACGCCAGGTGCCGGTGGCGCCAGCAGCTCTGCTAAGGAACTGAAGATCGGTATGGCCTATGACGTTGGCGGGCGTGGGGACCAGTCGTTCAACGACGCCGCCGCTGCCGGTCTCGACAAGGCCAAGAAGGACCTCGGTGTGGAGACCAAGGAGGCCACCGCGGTCAATGGTGAGCCCGAGTCAGCCCGCGAGGAGCGTCTCCAGCAGCTCATCGACGCCGGATACAAGGACGTCGTGGCTGTTGGTTTCGCCTACGCGCCGTCGGTCAAGAAGGTCGCGGCGGCCAACCCGGACGCGAAGATCTCTCTCATCGACTCCACCGATGCGACCGGCCCCAACATAGTGAACCTCACCTTCGCCGAGCAGCAGGGCTCGTTCCTGGTGGGCGCGGCAGCCGCACTGAAGTCCAAGACGGCCAACATCGGCTTCATCGGCGGCGTCAACACCGACCTCATCAAGAAGTTCGAGGCCGGCTACGCGGCGGGCGCAAAGGCGGTCAAACCCGCCATCAAGATCCAGGTCAAGTACCTCACCCAGCCGCCGGACTTCTCAGGTTTCGGTGACCCGGCCAAGGGCAAGACCGCGGCCGAGGGCATGTACCAGCAAGGGGCCGACGTGATCTACGCCGCGGCCGGTGGCTCCGGCGGTGGCCTGTTCACCGCGGCGACCGCCGCGAAGAAGATGGCGATCGGGGTCGACTCCGACCAGGCGCTGACCGCGCCGCCCGCAGCAAGGCCCTACGTCATCACCTCGATGCTCAAGAAGGTCGACGTCGCAACGTTCGACTTCATCAAGTCGCTGACCGAAGGCAAGTTCGTTGCCGGCACCAAGATCTACGACCTGAAGGCCAACGGGGTTGGCTACAGCACCACCGGCGGTCAGATGGATGACATCAAGGCCAAGCTGGATGCGTACAAGCAGCAGATCATCGACGGCAAGATCGTGGTTCCGGCCAAGCCGTAGGTCATCAGGTGGACACGGGGCCCGGGTCGGCGCGTAATGTGCCGTCCGGGTCTTTTGTCCGAATGCTTCAATCTCCACACTTTCGCTCCCCACCCAGTTCCATGATCACGCCCGAATCGCCGGGCCCCGTGCCAGGAGGTGCGACATCACCGACTCTGCGCAGAGTGTCGTGGACGCGGAACCAACAGTGGCGCCAGCCGTCGAGCTGCGAGGCATCACCAAGCGCTACCCCGGCGTGGTGGCCAACAACAACGTGACCTTTTCGGTGCGACGGGGCACGGTGCACGCCATCGTGGGCGAGAACGGCGCTGGCAAGTCCACCCTGATGAAGATCCTGTACGGCGTCCAGCGAGCCGATGAGGGCACCATCAGCGTGGACGGTCAGCCGGTCCTGCTGCACAGCCCGTCGGATGCGATCGCCGTCGGCATCGGCATGGTCTTCCAGCACTTCATGCTTGCCGACAACCTGACGGTTCTGGAGAACGTCGCGCTCGGCGCCGAGAAGCTTCATGGCATCGGGGACCGGGCGCGAGCCGAGATCGAGCGGATCTCCGGTGAATATCACCTCGACGTGCACCCCGACGACCTGGTTGCCGATCTGGGCGTCGGCAAGCGTCAGCGCGTGGAGATTCTCAAGGTCCTCTATCGCGGAGCCAAGATCCTGATCCTTGACGAGCCCACGGCGGTTCTTGTCCCCCAGGAGGTCGATGAGCTCTTCGACAACCTGCGCGAGCTCAAGAGCGAGGGCCTGACAGTCATCTTCATCTCCCACAAGCTCGACGAGGTGTTGTCGGTCGCGGACTCGATCACCGTCATACGGCGTGGGACCACGGTTGCCACGGTCGACCCGACGTCGGTCACCTCCCGTCAGCTGGCCGAGCTGATGGTGGGCTCTGAACTACCTTCGCCCAGCACCGAGGAGTCCACGGTCACGGATCGCCCGGTCCTGACCATCACGGACCTGGCCCTGGTGAGCCCGGACGGCCACGGCATCCTGCGTGACATCAACCTGACCATCCATGCGGGTGAGGTGCTGGGCGTCGCCGGGGTTGAGGGCAACGGTCAGGCGGAGCTCGTTGAGGCCATCATGGGCATGCGGGATCCGTCTTCGGGGCGAATATGGCTGGAGGACGTGGACATCAGTGATTGGCACACGCGTGAGATTCGTGAGGCCGGCGTGGGTTTCATCCCCGAGGACCGCCATCGGCACGCGCTGCTGCTGGATGCTCCGTTGTGGGAGAACGCCATGCTGGGACACCAGACGCAGAAGCCCAACGTCAGGGGGCTCTGGGTCAACGCAAGTGGTGCCAAGGCGGATACGGAGCGCATCGTCGCCGCGTATGACGTGCGCACGCCGTCCATCAACGTCACCGCCCACTCGTTGTCCGGTGGCAATCAGCAGAAGCTGATCATCGGCCGCGAGATGAGCCACGCCCCCAGGCTGCTGGTCGCAGCCCACCCGACCCGGGGGGTGGACGTGGGCGCTCAGTCAGCGATCTGGGGCCATATCAAGGAAGCCCGCCGTGCAGGCCTCGGCGTGTTGTTGATCTCCGCGGACCTCGATGAGCTGATCGGGCTGTCCGACACCATCAGGGTGATCCTTCGTGGTCAGCTGTCCGGCGAGTTCGACCCCGATGTGGTGACTGCCGAGGATCTCGGCTCGGCGATGACGGGAGCCGTGTGATGAAAGCCAGTCTGCGCAGACTTGGTCTGGCCCTTGCCGCCCCTGTCCTTGCTCTGGTGGTGGCCTTCGTGGTCACCTCGATCGTCTTGTTGCTGGCCGGTGACCCTGTGGTCGCGGTGTGGACGCAGTTGCTGACCGCCCCACGGCCCCGGCTGATCGTCGGGATCATCAACGGCGCCTCGGTCTACTATCTGTCCGCGATCGCCGTCGCGATCGGTTTCCGGATGAACCTCTTCAATATCGGGGTCGACGGGCAGTACCGCATCGCCGCCTTCGCCGCGGCGGTCTTCGCCGGTCAGGGCTGGCTGCCGGGCCCGCTCAACATCTTCGTGTCGCTACTCATCGCGGTGGTCGTGGGGGCGTTGTGGGCAGGCATCGCAGGCTGGCTCAAGTTCAGCCGCGGCGTCTCCGAGGTGATCTCGACGATCATGCTCAACGCCATTGCCACCGGCCTGGTGTCCTTCATGCTGTTTAAGGTCGCCGACTCGACAACCGGGAGCAACGTCACCAACACCAAGCTGCTCCCGCCCTCGTCGAGAGTGCCCGGATTCGCCTTGATCTCAGGGACTCCGAACAAGGTCTACGGCTTCGTCCTGCTGGCGATACTGGTTGGCGTCACCTACTGGGTTGTCCTGAACAAGACCCGCTTCGGCTATGACCTGCGCGCTACCGGTCGCTCCGAGACGGCGGCCGTGGCCAGCGGTGTCAACGTCAAGCGCATGGTGCTCACCGCCATGTTGCTGTCCGGCGCGGCAGCGGGGCTGGTCGGTATGCCCCTGTTGTTCGGCCAGGACTTCAGCTACGGCACGACCTTCCAGCCCGGCCTCGGGTTTGCCGGCATCGCTATCGCCCTGCTGGGGCGCAACCACCCGGTCGGCATCGCCTTCGGCGCACTGCTCTGGTCCTATCTGGAACAACAGGGCAACGGCCTTCAGATCACGGCCGGAGTGAGCTCGGAGCTTGTCTTCATCATCCAGGGTGTCATCGTGCTGGCCGTGGTCATCGCCTATGAGGTGGTGCGGCGCGCCGGCCTGCGGATGGAGCAGCGGAACGTGGCAAGACAGCTTTCCTCCGACCAACCCGGCCACCACCTCCCGGAAGGAGCCCCGGTATGAGCACCGCGGGTCTGAAGGCCGGTGCCCAGGTCATCACCGGCGTCGTGCGGAGGCCGCGTCTGAGCCCGGCACAGATCGCCATCATGGTGTTCGTCGCGGTCTTGATCATCGCGGTACTGCGCGTCGTGACCGGGGCGAAGGACCTCGCCTCATCAGGGGCCCTGGCGGCAGCCATCGGGCTGGCGGTGCCCATCGGGCTGGCCGGCCTGGGCGGTCTGTGGAGCGAGCGGGCAGGCGTCGTCAACATCGGTCTCGAGGGCATGATGATCCTGGGCACCTGGGGTGCCGGGTTCTTCGGCTTCCACTACGGCCCCTGGGCCGGCCTGCTCGGCGCCATGTTCTGCGGGATGATCGGCGGTGCGATCCACGCGGTGGCAACGGTTGTCTTCGGCGTCGACCACATCGTCTCCGGGGTGGCCATCAACATCATCGGTCTGGGCGCGGCAAAGTACCTCGCAGCCCGGACCTTCACCGGAACCCCTGGCGGCGGGCCGACCCAGTCGCCCCCTCTGGGTGAGCTGCCCACCATCAGCATCCCTGGTATCTCCCTGGGGTTGGCGACCCTCGAGAAGAAGCAGATCTTCTTCGTCTCCGACCTGGCCTCCATCCTGGGTGCCTTCGTGACGAACCTGTCGATCCTGACGCTGATCGCCCTGGCGCTGGTGTTCATGACCTGGTGGGTGCTGTGGCGCACGACCTTCGGGCTGCGGCTGCGCTCCTGCGGTGAGAGCCCTGTGGCCGCAGAGACGCTGGGGGTCAACGTGTACAGGTACAAGTTCATCGCCGTGCTGGTCTCCGGGGCGATGGCCGGACTCGGCGGTGGGTACCTCGCGCTCGTCGCCGCCAACATCTATCGCGACGGACAGACCGGCGGGCGCGGCTTCATCGGCCTGGCGGCCATGATCTTCGGCAACTGGCGTCCCGGTGGCCTGGTCGGTGGTGCGGCCCTGTTCGGCTACACCGATGCTGTTCAGCTGCGCGGTGGAGGCAGCACGGTCCATGCCCTGCTGCTGCTGCTTGCCGTCCTCGTGGTCGCTATCGGCCTGTGGCAGATCCTGCGCAGACAGAGGCTGATCCAGGGCGCGGTGGCTATTGCCGCAGGCGCCATCGTGGCCGGCTGGTTCTTCGTCTCGGAGACCGTGTCGGACGAGTTCACCGGCATGACGCCGTATGTCGCCACCCTGCTGGTTCTCGCACTGTCCTCGCAGCGGCTGCGTATGCCGGCTGCCGACGGCCAGCCCTATCGAAAGGGAGAGGCCGGCTAGTGGGCCAGGCTGCGTCCATCGACTGGGAACTGTTGCGCGCTAAGGCTATCGAGGCGATGCGCCAGGCCTACGCGCCATACAGCACATTCCCTGTGGGGGTGGCTGGTCTCGTCGACGACGGGCGTCTGGTGTCCGGCTGCAACGTCGAGAACGCGTCCTACGGGGTGGCGTTGTGTGCCGAGTGCGGCATGGTCTCGCAGCTTCGGCTGACCGGTGGAGGCCGGTTGGTGGCGGTGGCCTGCGTGAACGGCAACGGGGACCCCCTGATGCCGTGTGGACGGTGTCGCCAGCTGTTGTGGGAGCACGGTGGAGCCAAGTGCCAGGTCATGACCGCCGCCGGTGCCCGCACCATGGCCGAGGTGCTTCCAGATGCCTTCGGCGGGGACGATCTCGACCACTTCGACGCGAGCCGGGGCTGACCTGCGCCGCTGCGGCGAGCCGGACGACAGACGTACCGCACACGAGAGGATCATGGACATGGCTGAGGCCTTCGATGCCGTTGACGTCATCGTCGCCAAGCGCGGCATGCAGGAGCTGAGTGACCCACAGATCGACTGGGTCATCGACGCGTACACACGCGGGGTGGTGGCCGACGAGCAGATGTCCTCCCTGGCCATGGCGATCCTGCTCAACGGGATGAACCGTCGCGAGATCTCCCGCTGGACCGCCGCGATGATTGCTTCCGGTGAGCGGATGGACTTCTCGGGGTTGTCGCGCCCGACCTCGGACAAGCACTCGACCGGCGGGGTCGGAGACAAGATCACGCTGCCGCTGGCGCCCCTGGTGGCGGCCTGCGGCGTGGCGGTCCCTCAGCTGTCCGGTCGCGGGCTGGGTCACACCGGCGGGACGCTCGACAAGCTCGAGTCCATCCCGGGCTGGAGCGCCACGGTGTCCAACGACGAGATGATGCGTCAGCTCGAGGAGGTCGGCGCGGTGATCTGCGCAGCAGGTGACGGTCTGGCGCCCGCGGACAAGAAGCTCTACGCCCTGCGCGACGTCACCGGAACGGTGGAAGCCATCCCGCTGATCGCGAGCTCGATCATGAGCAAGAAGATCGCTGAGGGCACGGGTGCACTCGTGCTCGACGTCAAGGTCGGGTCCGGCGCGTTCATGAAGGACGTCGACTCGGCCCGTGAGCTTGCCAGGACGATGGTCGATCTTGGCAAGGACGCCGGGGTGAGCACGGTGGCGCTGCTGACCAACATGGCGACCCCGCTCGGTCTGACGGCTGGCAACGCTCTCGAGGTCCGTGAGTCGGTCGAGGTGCTGGCCGGTGGCGGCCCGCCGGATGTCGTGGAGCTGACGCTGGTGCTGGCGCGGGAGATGCTCGCCGCCGCCGGCCGTGGTGACGTCGACCCAGCCGATGCGCTCAGGGACGGGCGGGCCATGGACGTATGGCGTCGAATGATTGCCGCCCAGGGTGGTGACCCCTCCGCGCCGCTTCCCGTGGCCAGGGAGACCCACCAGATCCTGGCTCCCGGGTCCGGGGTGCTCACCCGGCTCGACGCCCTGCGAATCGGCATCGCGGCGTGGCGGCT
>ENA-OBLH01000170-OBLH01000170.1-metagenomes-genome-assembly--contig:-NODE-170-length-23425-cov-5.53898_pt1 | contig 23425 bp, 35 predicted proteins | sample MGYA00153382_OBLH01 | MGnify analysis MGYA00153382
TCGGGCGGGCGGCAGGCCGTGCTCGGCTTTAAAAGCCCCGACGGCCTGCGTGACCTTGAACCGTTCGGCGAGCATATAGACCAGCGCCGCGTCGATATTGTCGATGCTTTGGCGGTATTGGTGCAACCTATCGTCAGCCACGCGCGTATCTCCCCATATGTCTTGCCTTAGCGACGCACGCCGTCCAGAGGAACTGCCGATGAGCGCGACGGTCACGAGCATTTCGAATAGCGCGGGGCGTAATCCCTCGCTCGACCCGATCATGGCGCTGGTCGCTGGCGATATGGCGCAGGTCAATCAGGTCATTCTCGACCGGATGCAGTCCGAGATCCCGCTCATCCCCACCCTTGCGGGCCATCTGATTGCGGGCGGCGGCAAGCGGATGCGGCCGATGCTGACGCTCGCGTGCGCGCGGTTGCTCGATTATCCGGGGACGCGGCACCACAAGCTCGCTGCCGCTGTCGAGTTCATCCACACCGCGACCTTGCTCCACGACGATGTCGTCGATGGCTCGGACCTGCGCCGGGGCAAGCGTACCGCGAACATCATCTGGGGCAATCCGGCGACGGTGCTGGTCGGCGATTTCCTGTTCAGCCGCAGCTTCGAACTGATGGTCGAGGACGGATCGCTGAAAGTTCTCAAGATTCTGAGCCATGCCAGCGCGGTGATCGCCGAGGGCGAAGTCAACCAGTTGACCGCGCAGCGTCAGGTCGGGCTAGGCGAAGAACGCTATCTCAACATCATCAGTTCGAAAACGGCCGCGCTGTTCGCAGCTGCTTGCCGCATCGCTGCTGTTGTTGCCGAGCATGACAGCGCTACCGAAGAAGCGCTCGACGCCTATGGCCGCAACCTTGGCATCGCGTTCCAGCTCGTCGATGACGCCATCGACTATGCCTCGGATGCGGGCACGATGGGCAAAGACATCGGCGACGATTTCCGCGACGGCAAGATGACCCTGCCAGTGATCCTCGCCTATGCGCGCGGCAGCGACGCCGACCGTGCGTTCTGGAAGGATGCGGTCGAGGGGCGGCGGGTGTCCGACGATGATCTGGCGCACGCAACGCGGCTGTTGCGCGATTCAAACGCCATCGACGACACGATCGAACGTGCCCGCCATTTCGGCCAGCGCGCGATCGACGCACTCGGCCCGTTTGCGCGCGGGACGGCAAAATCGGCGCTGGTCGAGGCCGTCGAGTTTGCGGTCGCGCGGGCCTATTAGGAATATCATGACCGAAGCCCGCATCTATCAGGAACCCAAGAACGCCATGCAGTCGGGCCGCGCGCGCACGTCGCGCTGGGTGCTCGAATACGCCCCTGCCGAAGCCAAACAGCCCGACCCGCTGACCGGATGGGCAGGCAGCGGCGACACGCGCGGACAAGTGCGGCTGCTGTTCCCCGATGTCGCGGCAGCACAGGCCTATGCCGAACGCGAGAATGTGTCGGCGCGGGTGATTCCGGCCCCGGTTCGCGTGCTGAAGCTTCAGGCTTATTCGGATAATTTTCGTTAGGGGTTAAGCGGCTTCGTCGCGCCAAAGGGCACGAGTTTCACGTCGCCCGGCAGTTTGGCTGTGCTCCACTTGCCCGTTGCGCGCCAATCCCGCACGGCTTCAAATGCGGCAAGCAGTTTGCGCGCATCTGGCTGGTGACCCTCACCGATCATAACGACCGATGCCCCTACGCGATTTGTCTTGGTCGCTGCCGTATGCAGCGCATTGCCCATGTCGGCGGGCACGACCTCATCGGCGGTCCCGTGGATCAGAATATACGGATCGGAAAGGCGAGGGACGTTGTTCTCGTTGCGATAGGCGTTGGGAAGAAGTGCGCGTGCGACTCCAGGTGCCATCGCCCGAATGCGCGTGAAGGTGCCGACGGTCACAATCGTGTCGAATCGCTGGCGCACCGCAAGGTTGAGCGCAGCTCCGCCGCCCAGACTGTGGCCGACCAGCCAGAGCGGCGCTCCCTTGGCTTCGGCCCGCGCTCGTGCGGCGAACGCATCGGCATCGCGTTCGAGGCCCGGTTCGCTCGGCTTCCCGGGAAGTCCCGAATATCCGCGATATTCGGCCGCCAGCACGCCATAACCCTGCCCAATCAGCGGCGCGAACCAGCGCACCGTGTCCGCCGAGCTGGACGCATTCCCGTGGAAGACAAGCAGCAGCGGCCTGTCAGGCTTCGCAGGCACGAGGATGCCGCGTAGCACCAAGCCATCGACCGTCGTCACATCGACAAAGCTTGCAGATAAGGGCAGTCCGTCGATCGTCAAAGGCGTCTTCGGTGCGGGGTAAATGCGGTCGGATACGACGCCGCTGACCGCATAGGGTGCGAGCGACAGCGACGCGAGAAGCGCGAGCGCGGCGAGGGACCAGCGTTTCATCACGATAACAACGCCCGCGCGGTCAACAGCAGCAGCTTCACATCGATGGCCACACCCTCCGCACGCTTCGATGCCACAAACGCCGCTACATCATCCACCGCCACCCGGTGGACGGTAATCTCCTCCCCCGCCACCCCGCTGCCGTCGCCGACTTTGGTCAGGCCGTGCGCGGTCACCAAGGTGAACGTTTCGCTTACCATTCCAGGCGACGACGCGAACTCGCCGACGATCTCGATACGGTCGGCGCGCCAGCCGGTTTCTTCTTCCAGTTCGCGCGCGGCGGACGTGGGGATATCCTCGCCCTCGGTTTCGTCACCGACCAGACCTGCGGGGAGTTCGAGGCAGCGGCGCTGGAGCGGGACGCGCCATTGCTCGACGAGCAATACATGGTCGTCCTCGACTGCGAGGATGACCGCCGCGCCGATACCGCGCGCCCGCCCGACATATTCCCACGCGCCGCGACGTTTGGTGACGATATATTTGCCTGCCCAAACGATCTCTTCGGGCGCTTGGCTCACAGCTCGATCAACCGATCCGGCAGTTCGTTGGCATCGTCGTCCGCGCGCGGCAGGTGGGCGGACAGGATCGCCCCGACATGCGTGACTGCCGCGATCATGCCGTCGGCGATCCGCCCTTCGCGCACTTCGGCGACCATTTCGATCATGGCGTCGCCCCATTCGGTCGCGGCGACTTTCGAATATATTGCCTCATCGGCGATGATTTCGGCCATATGCTCGGCGAGCGACAGATAAATCAGGATGCCTGTCCGCCCAGTCGTCCGCGATTCCGCGCCGACCTTGAACAATTCGATGGCGCGGGCGCGCACCCGCCGTCGCCGCGTTGCCTTGGGGGTCAGGCGGGCGCGCAGCGGTTCCCATTGCAGGGTCGTGAAGACCAATGCCGAAACTAAAGCCATCGCGGCAAAGGCGAGCAACATCAGATCACGGACTTCGGCCCCACCCCAGCCACTGCTGAACCGCGCAACGATTTCGAGCGGCAGTGCGGGCCACGCCGCGAACAGTATCGGCACGAACAGCGCAATCAGGCCGGTATAGACCAGCGCGATATCCTCGTAGCCGTCGGAACGGTCGGCGACGATGGTCACGATCTCGCCCGAGGTGCCGCCCTCGGCGGCATGGACGGCGTCGCTGACCCGCGCATGGTCGGCAGCACTGGGCTTCTTCATCACCATCCCCCCGAAGCGCCGCCGCCGCCGAACGAGCCACCGCCACCGGAGAACCCGCCGCCGCCGCCAAAGCCCCCGCCGCCCCCGCCGCCGCCGCCCCAATGGTCGTTATCGCCGTCGTTCATTGCGCTAGAGGCTACGTTTACCGCGGTCCACAATAGCGCTTCGCCCAGCCCGCTACTGTGCCGCCGCCCGCGACGACCGCTGCGCGACAACGCGCCGACCATCGGCAGGATCACGACGAAAAACACGATAATCCAAAAAATGAATGCGCCGCCGTCAACCTTGCGGTCGCTCTTCTTTTCCTGCGCCGTCAGCTCAGCAGTCCGTTTGGCGGCCTCCTCGGGCGTCAGCTTGATCTGTTCGGCAATGGCATCGACACCCGCGTTGAGCGCGCCCGGAATGTCGCCGGCCTTCAGCATCGGCGTCATGATGCCATTGGCGACGACGCTTGAAAACGCATCGGTGACCAGCGGTTCGAGGCCGTAGCCGACCTCGATGCGCGGCCCGCGCTGCCCTGCCGGATTATTCGGCGCGAGCAGGATGATCAGCCCGTCGTCCTTAGCCTTGTCGCCGAGCGCCCATGTGCGGCCGAGACGATAGCCGTAGTCCTCGAGCGGATAGCCCTGCATATCGGGGATCGTCGCAATGACGACCTGATGGCCGGTCGCTTTCTGGACACCATCCAGTTTGGCCTCCAGCGCGGCCTTCGCATCGGGCTGGAGAATGTTTGCCGCATCGACAACGCGCCCGGTCAGCGGCGGAAAGGTCTGGGCGAATGCCGGTGTCGTCAGCAGCGTAAGCAGGGCAACAATGACAAGGCGGATCGCGTTCATCGTTCTGCACCGATTTCGCTGCCGATAGCGCTAATCCCGCGCGATAACCCAGATGCGAACGTCCCGGCTTTGAATGCCGGGATCAGATCACGGTTCATAATCATTTGAGCTTCGGGGTCGGTCAGCGCCTTTTCAAGACCATAGCCAACAGCGATGCGTGCCGCGCCGTCGTTGCGTGCAACAAGGATGACGATGCCGTCGTCGATCTTTGCATGCCCGATGCCCCAATGACGCCCCAGACAGGTCGTATATTTGACGATATCCCTGCCGTCCGTCGTCGGGACGGTGGCAACGACGACCTGATGCGCGGTCTGCGCCTCGATCGCTGATAATTGCGCTGTCATCGCCTGTTCCTCGGTATCGGAGAACAAATTTGCCTTGTCGACCACACGACCCGTGAGCGCAGGATAGTCCCGCTGGCACCACGACGGATTCGAACGAGCGGTATCGTCGTCTGCCTTCCCACAGCCTGCCGCTGCGCCCAATGTCGCGCACGCGACGATCAGGCGCAGCATAGGACTCAGTTGAAATCCACCTTGGGTGCGCGGTCTGCGTTGGGGGCGGTGGCGGTGTAGGTCACCATCGGTTTCGACCCGTAGAAAATCTTCGCGCCGATCGCGTCGGGGAAGGTGCGGATCGTGGTGTTATACGCCTGCACCGCCTCGTTATAATCCTTGATCGATATGTTGACGCGGTTTTCCGTGCCTTCGAGTTGCGACTGGAGCGCCATGAAATTGGCGTTCGATTTCAGCTCGGGATAAGCTTCCTGCAATTGGCGGGTGGCGAAGGTCAGGTTGTTCTGCGCGTTCTGGAACGCCGCGACCTTGGCCGGATCGGTCAGGTCGCCGGGGCTGAGCGTCACCGACGTGGCGGAGGCCCGCGCCTGCGTCACTGTAATCAGCACGTCTTTTTCCTGCTTTGCGAACCCTTTAACCGTTGCGACGAGATTGGGGATCAGGTCGGCGCGGCGCTGGTAATCGGCCTGCACATTCGCCCATTTCGCCTTGGCGGCTTCCTCGGCAGTCGGGATCGAGTTAATCCCGCATCCGGCGAGCGACACGGCGGCAAGCGGTGCAATCAGGGCAAAGCGGCGGTTCGGTGTCATGCGGATGGTCCCTCCAGTGTTATATTCGGGTAATACACGAATGCGGCATTCAAGTGCAATGTCACCTTTTGTCACTTGCAATCGGTTGCGCGTCGGTCATGCTACCTCTGTAACGATCATACGGGGGGTAACATCGTGAGCATGGTTTCAGAGTTCAAGGCATTTGTGAATCGCGGCAACGTCCTCGACCTTGCGGTCGGCGTCATTATCGGTGCGGCATTCGGTAAAATCGTGACCGCATTCACCGACGATTTCATCAACCCGATTCTGGGTCTACTGACCGGCGGCATCGATTTCGCCAATATGTTCGTGGCGATCGGGGCGGTGCCGGAGGGAACGGCGATGACGCTCGACGCCATGAAGGCCGCCAATATTCCGGTCTTCGCCTATGGCCATTTCATCACCGAGATTATCAATTTCCTGATTCTCGCCTGGGTCATCTTCATGATCGTCCGGACGGCGAACAAGGCGATGAAGCGTACCGACGAAGCGGCGACACCAGAGGATATCCTGCTGCTCCGCGAAATCAGCGCCAGCTTGAAGAAGTAGAGACGGGCACCGGGGATACCGTATTCGGTGTCCCCGAGTTATTGCGAACCTAACAAAGGGGATACGGGCGACCGTGTCCCCTTTTGTTATGCCGCGACCAAATCCTCGGCAGTGGCGCTGGCCAGACTTGTCCCGTCCAATATCCGCGCCGTTTCGTCGCGCACCCGCATCATTGCGTGGCGGATTTCGCATTGCGCTTCGCTGCGGCAATCCTTGCAGCGGCGATACGCGGTGCGGCTAACGCACGGCACCAGCGCCAGCGGTCCCTCGATCGTGCGGATGATATCGCCGAACGAAATCAGATGTGCGGGGCGTGCCAGATGGAAACCGCCCGCCTTGCCGCGCGTCGAATTGACGAATCCGGCCTGGCGCAAGTCGCCGAGAATGATCTCGAGGAACTTGCGTGGAATTTGTGCTTCGGTGGCGATGCGGCTCATCGGCACCGGTGGCCGACCGAGCTGTTCATTGGCCAGCACCAGCATGGCGCGCAGGGCATAGCGGGATCGTTGGGTAAGCATGACCTTTGCGCCCTTAACAGCCTGTAGCTGAACGGCAAGTTATCCGGACAAATCGGCCTGCGCCGGTCAGATCGCACCGTCGAGGAACTGGCGCAGCGCACCCGTCACCGCTTCGGGCTTTTCCCAGGTAATGAAATGTCCGGCGTCGGGATCGCACACAATCCGCAAATCGGTGCACAGGTCTTCGAGGCCGACCAGTTGCGACGGGGTCAGTGCCTTGTCCTGCATCCCCCAGACAACGAGAACGGGCATTTTAAGGAGCGGAAATGGCGCATCGAGATAGGCCGGCCGCTCGGGCGTCGCATCGATTTCCGGCACGATGATGGTCGCGGCGCGGTACCAATTCAGCATCGCCTCGATGGCACCTGGCTGTGACCATTCGTCGAGATAGGCGGCCTTCTCTTCGCCGCTGAACGACAGGTCGAAATGTCCCTTGAACGTCTTGTCGAAGAAATTGTCGAGGTCACTCGCGATATGGTGCTCCATGCCCGGCACGCGGAACGCACGGATATATTGCGAAGCGGCACGCTGCTCTTTGTCGTCGAACGTCGAACGCTGAAAAACGAGTGGGTGCGGTGCGTTGACAATGGCGAGCCGCTCGATGCGGTCGGGGTGGCCCAGTGCTGCGGCCCAGGCAATCGCTCCACCCCAGTCATGCCCGACCAATGTGAACCGCTCGATCCCGACCGCATCGGCGAGCGCGATCAGGTCCGCAATCGGCTTGTCATGTGTGTAATTCTCGACCCCCTTGGGCTTCGACGACCGCGCAAAGCCGCGCTGGTCGGGCGCGAACACGCGAAAATCGCGCGACAAATCCGCCAGCTGGTGCCGCCACGTCCGCGCGCTTTCGGGAAAGCCATGGAGGAAAAAGATCGCGGGCGCGCCCTCGGGGCCGCCGTGCGTCACGTCGAGCTCGACACCGGTGGGGAGGGCAAAGCGGGTGGTGGTCAATGTCATGCGTTACTCTCCCGGCGCGATAGCTTTGACTGCCATCGCGTGAACGCGCTGCCCCGGCAAGTCGCCGAGCGCGCGGTTGACCATGCGCTGGCGCTCCAGCCGTCCGACACCCGTGAACGCTGCGCTTTCGATCGTGACGCTGAAATGTGATTCGCCCGATCCGTCGTCGCCGCTGTGGCCGCTGTGCTTGGCGCTGTCGTTCGACACGATCAGGCGCGTGGGCGAAAGCGCGGCGGTCAGTCGTGCTTCGATCTGGGTGGCCATCGGCCCTTTTGCGGGAACATCCATCCGCCCTATATACGCCGATTACCGAATTGCGAGATAGTCTTGAGCGCCGAGAGTTTCCGTCCCCGCACCCGGTTCCACGGGCGTATCGAGCGCGACGCGCCGTGCAGCCAAGCGGGGTGCCGTGAACCGGGCGAATTCCGCGCGCCGCTCGCGCCCGGTAACTTTGACGGCCCCGGCGCGTGGCGCTGGCTGTGCCTCGATCATGTCCGCGAATTCAACATGAAGTATAACTACTTCACCGGCATGTCCCCCGACGAAATCCAGGAGCAGCAGCGCCCGATGGCGGGATGGGAGCGCGAAACGCGTGCTTTCTCGACGGCAGGCGCAGACCGTCCGCCGCATTGGGCCGATTTCAGCGATCCGCTCGATGCAATCTCGGGCCGGTTCCGCCGTTCTGCCCCCGAAGAGCGCAAGGACGGCCGCGCGCTGTCGGGCGAACAGCGCCGCGACCTGCAAACGCTCGGCCTCGCGGTCGATGCCGACCGTCGCGCACTCCGCACCCGCTATTCCGACCTCGTCCGCCGTTATCACCCCGACCGCAACGGCGGCGACCGTAGTTACGAGCGCGCACTGACAGACGTCATCGCGGCGTACCAGCGGCTGAAATCGTCGGTGGTTTTCGCTTGATCAGACCGTGATCGGCGCTTCGCCACTCGTCATGCCCCGGTGCAGGACGCGGTCGCCGACCACACCGCTATGGTCGGCGCGGTGCATCGTGACGCGGTTGTCCCAGACGATGACATCGCTACGCCGCCAGTGATGACGATACAGGTGTGCCGGTCGGATGCTGTGGCGGTACAGCGCAGTGACAAGCCGAGCGCTTAACGCCGCATCCATGTCGCTCAGCGCACTGCATCGTTCGGGGGTCGACAGGAACAGCGCGCGTTCGCCGGTCAGTGGATGCTGCCGGAACAACGGATGGCGTGTCGCGGTTTTCTGGCCCGCAAGTCCCGTGGCGCGGTGCAGTACCGTTCGGCCGCCAAGGCAGTGCTGCCAATGCCCGGCCAACCGCCGCGCCGCGCCGACTTGATCGCTGAACACTGTCGCTCCGCCGTTTTCTGGGAGCATAACCGCACGCAACGCCGTGTAGGCGGGCGGCACCGCGACATAGCTGGTGTCGGTGTGGAACACACTTCGCGGCGGCACCGTCCGCCCGACATTCGACACGACATTGAGCATCGGCGCGCCCACGACCGGGGTTTCGCCGGTCGTAAAGGTCATCGGCCCGAGCGCCGAGAGAAACCCGACCAGCGCGTCGTCCCCCTCGTCGGCGTTGCGAAAAATCAGGACGCGATGGCGCGCTATTTCGTGGCCGATTTCAGCTCCGACCGCATTAAGTCTCGCGCCAATGACTTCCGCACCGAAAGGCGCAAGCGACCGGATTTCCATTTAGTCGAGCAACGCGACGATACGCGGATCGAGCGTCCCGTCGTCGCTGGCCAGCGCGGGCACTACGAGATCGGCCTGCCAGAAATCCTGCCCGCCGGTAATGGCGCCCGGCGTTGCGACCGTCGCAACGCCCGCGCGCTTGGCCGACATTACGCTAAGCGCGGTATCCTCGATTGCCAGGGCATCGGCAGCGTCGATACCGAGCGCCGCCAGCACATTCCTGTAGGCATCGGGTGCAGGTTTTCCGTTCGTGACGGCTTCACGATCGACAATGTGATCGAAATCGGCAGGCGTCAGGTCTTCGCCGAGCGCCGCAAAGACCGCATCGATATTCGGTTGATACGTCGTAGTGACAAAGCCGAGCTTCATGCCGCGTTCCTTGGCCAGTTTCGCCAGTGCCACGACGCCCGGACGCGCAGACACGCCACCGGCGACAACTTCGGCGCACGCGATTTCGGTTTTGCGCGCATGGATCGCGTCGATCTGGTCGGACGTAAGTCCCGCCCCGGTTGCCGCCGACAATGTTGAAAGCCGGTCCTTGCCGCCTGATTGTTCGAGCAAATCAGCATAGACGTTGCGGTCCCACTCCCAGTTGAGGCCCGCCTCGCGCAGCGCCTGATTATACGCCCGCCGCTGGATATCGGAGGATTCGACGACTGCACCGATCGATCCGAACAACACTGCCTTCATCGTCATACCAAATCCTTTGTCCGGCGCGCCGTACGATACGCCTTGGCAGCAATACGTTTCGGGTGCGAGACCGTTCCCGCACGCAAGTCTAGTGCGGTGATGCGACCAGTTCGGCGAGTTTGCGGACAGTATTTATATTGCGCGGGGCGGCGTTCGCCCGAACGCTCAGCTTCCGCAGCCGCCGCATCCCCCGCCGCCACAGCCGCTGCCCCCGTCGCTATCGCCGCCGCTGCTGCCACCGTCGCCGCCGCTGTCGCCCGACGACCGCATCCGGTGGAAGTCGCCCCATGCCGACCCCGCCAGCACCCCGGTGCCGAACAGCGCGACTGCCGTGCCGATCTCGTCGGTCGTCGGTGCGCGCTTCAGCCGTTTGTTGCGGCGGGCGGCGTCGGCAAGCGCATCGTGCGCTGCCTGCGTTCGCTGGTCGAGCGCGAACCAGCGGATCGCGGCGAACACCGCCGTGACCACCAGCAAGCCGATCAGAAAGCCGACCGGTTTCTCACGCGCCCCGCCGACCATCAGCTTGACCGTGCCGAACCCGATCAGCAGCACAAAGGGGAGCGTCTGCCACCACCGTGTCCGCGCGGCTTCGTCGTCGGTCATGTACAGCCCGCTGCCCGCCAGTTTGCGCGCGACCGGTTCGGCGTAATCCGCGATCTGGGTCTGGATGGTTGACCATTTGATCGGCGCGGTGAGCGCGAGCACCCGCTGTTCGGCGGCAGTGTTGCCGCTTGCCCCTGCTTTCGCGGCAAAGCCGCTGCGCCCGAGAATGACCAGCGCGCCGCGGCCCAGCAGCCGCGCGACCAGCGCCTCGACGAAGCGTCCCTTGCCGCCTGCCAGCACCGCAAGAGCGTTGGGGTCGACAATGTCCTGCGCGCGCCCCGGCGGGCGCAGGCGGGCGGGCGCGGCCAGCGCCGCAACCACCGCTCCCCCCAGCAGCACGAGATAGAGGAGGAGGAATGGTCCGCCAGTGAGGTCGTAAGGGCCAAGACCCATGATTATGCTCCTTGCCAGAGAAACACGCACACACCGCCCGCCAGCGCCGACAGCGCGAGCGAGGCAATCAGAAGAGGTTTGCCGATGACCACACCGTCGCGGGGATGCACCCGTCGCGCGCGGGGATCGTCGTTCAGCCGTCGCGCCGCATCCGGCCACAAATCGGCGGGCGGGCTTTCGCCAAAAACCGTTTCGTAGGATTTCAGCGTGTCGGCATATTGTTCGAAATAGCGGGCCTGTTCCGCGCCGCCGCCCGCCGTCGGGCCATGATGGAGCGTACGCCCGAGGACCTCGGGGCAGAACCGCTCCCAATAGTCGCGGGTGTAGCTCAAGTGCAGGTGCCAGACCTGATCGACGGCGTCCGACGGTGTGACCGGATGCGGCGCGACCACTGCCAGAAAGCAAAACCGCCGGTATTCCTCGACCACCCGCGAGGCATGGGCCGCGCTCCAGCCGTTTTCGCGTGCCAGCCTTTGGGCAAAGCCCAGCGCCGCTTCGTCAGAACCGATGATGTAACGAGAGAGCGCGGTCCAGACCGGGTGGCCGGGATACGAAACGGGCATGAAGTCCGACTCGCTCATTCAAAATCCCACTAACATAGTAGGTGTTATCTGTCAAGTTTTACGGTCTCGGCTTAGCTCAGGCTGCGGCCATCTCGACGAGTTTTCGCACCGTATTCATGTTCCGTCCCGTTCGGTCTTCCTTCCCCGCAATCTTGAGTTTGGTGAAGCGGATGCCGTCGCCATAATCGACGAACAACTCGCGCGTCCCCAGCGCCAGCCGCTCGCCCTGCACATCGCGGCACTCGGCGATCAAGTCGGACGGCGGCGGCGCGTCATAGAAGAACACCATATGGCGGCTTCCATGCGCGTCGGGGAACGGGTCGGCGGCCACGATGGCGGCCAGTTCGACAGCGTTACGGACAAGCACCGGCACCCGCTTTCCCGCATAATCCGTGAGCCGCGTTTCGAGCTGAGCCTTGACCACGGTTTCCGGCAGATCGCTGTCGAACAACAGATTGCCGCTGGCAATAAACGTCCGCACCCGCGCGAGCCCCAATTCCTCGCCCATCGCACGCAGGTTCGTCATAGCGAGCTTGCCTGTGCCGCCGACGTTCACCGCGCGAAGCAGCGCGACGAAATTCGTCACGCCGTTTCGCATTGTGACTTGAGCCGATCGGCGCGCCATGGCTGGGGGTGCTGCCTTTTGGCCGTCCGCCCGGTCATCGGTTTGCCTTTCCACTGACCATCATACCACCCAGCATGGCCGACGGGACGATGCAGCCAAACCAGCATAAATGATACCAGACCGGATACTGGTCCCAGATTTTGATATGCCACACGACGGAAAGCACGAGTAGCCCGACGCCCGACATCAGCGCGGTCCGCTGCTTGCCGCGATCAATTAACGATGCCACCGCGCCTCCCGCAAACGTCGCCAATGCCCCCGACCGACAACCGCGCAAGGAACATGTCGAGCGTGTAGGCCCGTGTAGGAAAGGCGAGGGCATAGGCCGGCCAACCGGCCTTTGCGGCCTGAGTCGCTACAAACCCCAGCGCCGCAAATACCGTCAGACCCGCAAGTACGGCGCTGATCGTCCTCAATTTCACCAGCTTCCATCCGCCATCCGCTGCTGCCGCTCCGCCTCGCGCGCGCTCGTACTCGGTGCGGGTGCTTTGGGCGGGTAGGGCGGCAGCGCGCCGCCAGGTTCATAGGTTGCGATGACGGTGCCCTTCGCCGTGACCTTATGATCGACCATCTTCAACATGCCCGTCGGCGTGCCGCCGCCGAACAGCCTTTTGCCAACGCCCAGCGTCGCCGGGAACGTCATCAGTGTCAGCCGGTCGATCAGGCCCGATGCCAAAAGCCCCGGATAAATCGCGCTGGACCCCTGAATGATCAGGTCGGGACCATCCCCCGCTTTGACCGCTGCTACATCCTCGACACCGCGCATCCGGTGGCTGTTCGCCCAATCGAGCGGCTGATTGCCGCGCGTCAGGACATATTTATTCGCGACGGTAAACGCGTTGCCCATCGCCGCCGCTTCGCCTTCGACATACGGCCAATATGCGGCAAAGATGTCGTAGGTCCGGCGACCGAGCAGCAGGTCGTACGGCCTGCCGAACAGTTCGCCGAGCACCTCGTCGATGCCCTCGTCCCACATCTTGAACACCCAGCCGCCCTCGGCAAAACCGCCGGTCGTGTCCTCGTTCGAGCCTCCCGGTCCCTGTATAACGCCGTCGAGCGAGACGAACGCGCTGGCGATGATCCTACGCATCGCCGCGTATTGCCGCTTCGATCACCGCGACATCGATTTTCTTCATCGGGAACATCGCCTCGAACGCGCGCCTGCCCGCTTCGCCGCCGGTCGCTATCGCGTCGGTCAGTACCGTCGGCGTGATCTGCCACGACACACCCCATTTGTCCTTGCACCAGCCGCACTGGCTTTCCTGCCCGCCGTTGTCGATGATGGCATGCCAGTAGCGGTCGGTTTCTTCCTGACCGGCGGTGGCGATCTGGAAGCTGAAAGCTTCACTGTGCTTGAAGATCGGCGGACCATTCAGGCCGATGCACGCGATTCCGAACACGGTGAACTCGACCGTGATGACATCACCCGCCTTGTTGCCGGGTGTGTCGACGGGCGTCCGGTGGACTTTGCCGACATGGCTGTCGGGGAAGGTGGCGGCATAAAAGGCAGCTGCTGCTTCGGCAGTGCCTTCGTACCACAGGCATAAAGTTGCATGGGTCATGGATTTATCCTTTCCGTGCGCCGACAAGCGCGAAAAATGCGCTCTGCGGGTCGATCCCGTTCAGCGAATAATCCCCTCCCGGAATTTCGACCGGACCATGGATTACCTTGCCGCCGTTCGCAGCGATGTGCTTGGCGGCAACATCGATATCGGCGACGCGGAAATAATAGTTCCATGCCGACACCGGCACTTCGGGAACCTTTGGCATCACCGCGCCCAGCATCCCTTGTCCCGGCGGCGACCCGTCGGGCGCACGTCCGGCGTGACGCAGGAATTCGTATTTGCCCATTGGTCCCATATCCATCTCGCCGTCCTTCACCCAGCCGAAGCGCTGGCCGTAGAAATGCAGCGCGGCGGCAGGGTCGCTGGTCGCGAGTTCGTTCCACGCGCAATGGCCGATGCGGGGCTTGTCGTAGGAAAAGGCGTTGCTGGTCGCGTCAGGTTGGCCCGTCGGCGGGGTCGGTTTCATGATGTAGAACGCGGCGCCCTGCGCGTCTGCAACCATGGCCATGCGCCCGACGCTGCCCATTGTCGTAGCGGGCATATGAACTTTGCCGCCGCCATGCTCGACCGACTCGACCATCTTGTCGACGTCATCGACCAGGATGTAGCCGACCCAGCACGGCCGCGCCCCGCCCGCAGCCATCTCTTCGGTGAGCGGCATCAGTCCGGCGACATTGCCCTCGCTTGCCGTGATCATGCGGTAATCGACAGGGCCGGAAGGCGTTGCTTCGATGTTCCAGCCGACGACCTTTTGATAAAAATCGCGCGCGCCGTCGGCATCGGTCGTCATCAGTTCGTACCAGATAAAATCGCCGTGGTGGTTGATCATTGGTTCTCTCCTTTTTTCGGGGACACCTTATTCGGTGTCCCCGAGGCAAACCGCTACAGCTCCACGACCGGCATGAACCCGCCGTAGATCATCCGTTTGCCGTCGAACGGCATCGCGTTGTTCGCCATGCGCGGGTCGTTCATGCCCTCGCCCATCATCCATTCCATCGCGGCGGTGCGGGTCGCCTTGTCGGGCCATTCAATCCAGCTGAACACGATGCTCTCGTCCCCGGTCGCCTGCACCGCGCGGCGGAAATCGGTGACCTTTCCGTCAGACACATCGTCTTCCCAGCATTCTAGAATGCGCGTCGCGCCCTTTTCGATGAAGACCGGATCGGCCAACCTGGCATGGTCGATAAACTTCTGCTTGTTCGCGGTCGGCACCGCGATCACGAACCCGTCGATATAGGCCATTATGTTTCTCCTTTTTGAGCGAATGTGATCTTGCTAGGCACTTATAAGGAACACCGCGCGCAGGCGCGGGTCGCGCAACCACAGCCCGCCCCAAACGATCAGCCCAAGATACACCCCGAACAGGGAAAAGCCGAGCAACGGGCTTCCCACGCGCAGGTGCAGGGCGACGGCACCGCCGAGGTAGCCGGTCAGCAGCACGGCCCCGAGCACCGCCGTTCGTGGCAACGCATAGAGCAGCGTGCAGACCGCGAGGATGCCACCGACCAGCTGGTAAAAGGCCGGGTCGTCGGGCAGGCCGAGCGGCGGGCTGTTGGCGATCATCAACGCAGGCGCAAACAGTTTGCCGCCCGCATCCATTGCGAGAAAAACTATCGCAAGGGCGCTGAGGGCGCGACCCGTCCAGACGGATGCGGCGACTGGGGCGCGGGGACTCTTGGTCAAAGTGGCTTCCATTGCTTCTTTCCTCGATCAGAAACGCCGAACAGCATCTGGACATAGCGTTTCAGGTGGATGACGGTTCCGCGGGCAATCGCTGGATCGCCTTTGGATTTGGCCAGAATGAAGGCGCCCTGCAGCACAGCCTGAATATGGTAGGCTAGCCCAAGCGCAGTGACGCCGTCGCGGATGCCATAGGTGTCAATGGCGGGCTGGATATCCTCGGCCAGCCGTTCGGCATAGGCCGTGATGCTCGCGTCGCAGGCGGCGCGGATATTGTCGTTCGTCGCAAACGCCTCTTGCACCATCGTGCCGACGAGGCAGGTGAAACCCTCCACCGGCCCGTCGATCATTGCCAGCCGGAAATCGATATGTGCGAGCAGGCGTTCGAGCGGATCCTCGATTTGCTGCCACGGCGCGCCGGTAAAGATGCGGGTCCGTGCATGTTCGGTCCACGCCTCGGCCCCCGCGACGGCCAGCGCTTCCTTCGTCGGGAAATGGTGAAAAAAAGCGCCCTTGGTGACGCCTGCCGATTTGCACAGATCGTCGATGCTGGTCGCCGCATAGCCCTTTTGCCGGACCAGCGCCGTCGCTGCATCCAGCAATTTGCTTCGCGCGTTGGCTGGTTTGGCTTGGATTAAACGACTCGACATACCCACAACATACCGACCGACCGGTATGTTGTCAAATTTCAGGTGTGACCTTTGTGACCTTGGCCCGTTTTCCTTGACCTTTGCGTTGCACATCCGCACGGACTTTCCCGCCCCCTAGGAAGCACGATGACCGATATCCCCAATACCCAGCCCGACAGCCGCGAAGCCACCGTGATGGACGCGCCCGACCTGAAACTCAGCGTGCGCGAGATGTTCGGGATAGACACCGACATGATGGTCCCCGCGTTCAGCGAGGCCGACGAGCGCGTACCCGACATGGACCCGAGCTATGTCTTCGACGGCGACACCACGCTCGCGATCCTTGCCGGCTTCGCGTTCAACCGCCGGGTGATGGTGCAGGGCTATCACGGCACCGGCAAATCGACGCATATCGAACAGGTCGCGGCGCGGCTCAAATGGCCGTGCATCCGCATCAACCTCGACGCACATATCAGCCGCATAGACCTGATCGGCCGCGACGCGATCGTGCTGCGCGACGGGCAGCAGGTCACCGAGTTCCGCGAAGGGCTGCTCCCATGGGCGCTGCAAACCCCGACCGCGCTGGTCTTCGACGAATATGACGCGGGCCGCCCCGATGTGATGTTCGTCATCCAGCGTGTGCTGGAGGCGGAGGGGAAACTGACCCTGCTCGACCAGAACCGCGTTATCCGCCCCAACCCGTACTTCCGCCTGTTCGCGACCGCCAACACGGTGGGGCTGGGTGATACCAGCGGGCTGTATCACGGCACGCAGCAGATCAACCAGGGCCAGATGGACCGCTGGAACATCGTCGTCACGCTCAACTATCTGCCCGCCGCCGTCGAGGCGCAGATCGTGCTGGCGAAGAGCGGCGAGTACGACCACGAAGGCGGCAAGGCCGAGGTCGACAACATGGTCAAGGTGGCGGAGTTGACGCGGCAGGGCTTCATCAACGGTGACATCTCGACCGTGATGAGTCCGCGCACGGTGATCACCTGGGCGCAGAACGCGCTGATCTTCAACGACGTCGGCTTCGCGTTCCGGCTGAGCTTCCTCAACAAGTGCGACGAGGCTGAACGGGCACTGGTGGCGGAATACTACCAGCGCGTGTTCGGCAAGGACTTGCCGGAGAGCGTCGTGGGTAAATCCGCTTGATGACCAATATCGCATGTGATATTGCATTCAGGTGAGATTGGTTCTCGATACCTCGGTGTTGGTTGCCGCTATCCGGAGCGACAGAGGCGCATCGCGTCGATTGGTGGCCGGGATGATTGAACGCCGGTTTACAGCGCTGGTATCGACGAGTCTGTTGATCGAATATGAGGCGGTGATGACACGTCCGCTGCATTTGAATGCAGCCGGATTATCTGCCGATGATGTTGGTGCGATACTCGACGTTGTCGCGGCGGTTGCCGAACCGGTGCGATTGTCGTTTCTGTGGCGACCTGCGTTACGGGACGCCGACGACGATATGGTGCTGGAGGCCGCCGTCAACGGACGGGCCGATGTGATCGTGACGTTCAACCGCCGCGACTTCGAAGGGGGGACGGCGCGTTTCGGAATTGCTGTCTGGTCGCCCGGCCAAGCTATGCGGGAAATGGAGTCGATACGATGAGAAAAAGCAATTTCGCGCTGCGCTTGCAGCCATCCCTTCTCGATGAAGTACGCAAGGTGGCCGAGTCCGAAGGCGTTGCGCTCAACCAGTTGATTAACGTGGCAGTTGCCGAAAAGCTGTCGGCGCTGCGGACCGAAGACTATTTCAACGAACGCGCTGCGCGTGCAGACATCCCCAAGGCGCTCGAAACCCTGGCGCGCGCAGGGAAGGGTAATCCGCCGATGGCGGGCGATGAGTTTTTGGGGTGAGCTTTTCTCAATTCGCCGCGTCGCTCATTTCCACCTTATCCACCCATTCCGGATAGAACACCGGCTCGCGGTTCGACCAGCCCGGGGCGGTTGCGGCGGCTTCGCTGATCGACTGGAGCAGGATGCGGCGCTTTTCGGGGTGGAGGTGCGGAAGCGCTGCTGCGGCGCAGAACGCGCCGGGGAGCCACGGGCGCGCCGCTGCGCCGATCAGGCGTTCGTAGAGGAAGCGATAGGCCGAGAAACTCGCCAGCCGTTCCTGCCCCAGATCGAACGCCGACATCGTCACCAGCGGGGCCATGAACGGCTCGACGCGGTCGAGGCCTGAATCCTCGGGCACCTGCGCGCGGACGCTGTCGAGGCGGCCATAGACTTTGGTCTGCGCCTTGATGCTCGCCGCTTCGATCGGGTCGCGCGACCACAGGCCGATGGCGTCGGTGCGCTGGAAGCCGATATCGAGCGAACGGCGGATATACCGCTGCGTGCCTTTATCGAAGCCCGCAAATTCCTTCAGCTCGTTCAGCGTGCTCGCGCCGTCAGCCGGTTTTGCCATCGCACCCATCGGATTATACTCCGCAACATGACGCCGCAGCCCCGCGCTGCGGACGAACCGATCATGCGCCCTTATGGTTAGCGAGAGCTTAACCGATAGGTGGCGCGCAAAACGGGTCGTTCGCGAAGTGAATCACAGCCATTGTAGCCGCGCAACAGAAAATGCGCCGAAGCGAAATGCGCCGGTGTACCGTGCGCGGGTTCAGGCGTTACTGCGAACCTCGGGTTCTTCACCGTGCTGCCCGTCGGTCGGGGCGGGTTCGGCAGCGCGGGCGGGTTGGCTGATCGAGATGGGGTCCGACCCGTCCATTGACGCATCGAGTGCGGCATCGAGCTGCGCGTCGGCGTCCTCGGGATTCTCCTCCAGCCGCTGGACGATGGCCTCATCCTGCATCGCGATCTGCCCCTCGGGGTGGGCAGGATTACGGTCGGTCGAAGCAATCGGATTGGTATCGGTCATCGCGGGAATCCTTCGTTGTTCGACCTCCCTAACCCGCTGGCATTGCCTCTGGTTCCGCGACGACCGAGACGCGCTGGTCGAGCAGGGTCGCCGTGCCAAACACTGTCATGAACGCAATATCGGTCGCGTCACGACCGATAGCCACGCGCGCAATTTCGCCCGGTGCCGCCATGCCGGTCGCATCGACAAGGTGCCAGCCGCCGTCGAGCCAGACCTCGACCACCGCGTGGAAATCGGGCGGGGTCACGCCGGGCGCATAAGCCGACACCAGCCGCGCCGGGATGAGCGCGGCGCGCGCGAACGCGGCCATCAGATGGGCATAGTCGCGGCACACGCCTTCGCGCCGGACGAAGGTGTCCTTGGCCGTCGTGTAACCGTCGGACGCGCCGGGGACATAGCTCAGCTCGCGCATGATCCAGTCGCGCATCGCCACGACCTTTGTCCCGCCGATCAGATGGCCGAACTGGCGATGGACAAAGGTCTCGAACAAATGGCTTTCGACATAGCGGCTGGGCAGCAGATAGGGCAGCACCAGACCCGGCAGGTCGCGCGCCAGTGTCGAGCCTAGCGGCGCGAGGTCGGGCACGGCGCGGTCGATCTCGACTGTGGCAGAGTAACGCGCCGTGAAACGCCCCACGCCCGCCGCCCAAGTGCGCTGCCCGATCGCATCCTCGCCCCGCACCGCGCGCAGCCGCTCGGGTGAGGTCGCGGTCAGGCGCTCGCTGACAATGCGCTGGTCGGCCATCGCGGCCGCCTCGATCTGCAACAGCACATCGGTAGGGTCGTCGCTCGTGGGCAGCGAATAGTCGAGCAGGACGTCGATGGCGAGGCGCATCGCGGGGAGGGCTTTCACATCTGGAGGTTGCCCCTTGCCGGGGGCAGGTCGCTACGGCGTCGAATGCGGCGTGAATGCGCCGTCGCTCGACAAGTTCCGCGACGCCCGCCATAGCCGCGCAAAGTCGGTTTGTCTCGGGAGTTGTTCAGGCGATGTTGCGCTTTCTGCCGGTGCTGCTTTCCCTGTTGCTGGGCCTGTTCCCCGCCACGGCGCGCGCCGATATCGAGGTCGCGTTCTGGACGCGCGAGCTGGGCCTTGAGCTCCCCCATGCGTTCATTACGATCAAGGGGACGGTCGAGGGCAAGCCGGTCGAGGAAAGCTATGGTTTTACGCCCAAGGCGATCACGCCCGCGATCCTGTGGGGGCCGGTGCCAGGGCGGATCGACGTGACGACCAAGGGGTATATGGCCGCGAGCAACAAGCTCTATACGGTGACAGTCGCCGATGCGGTGTATCCACAGCTGCGCGATCTGGTGCAGCGCTACGGCGTGAAACCCGGCAGCATCTACAGGATGAACGAGCGCAATTGCGTGCATTTCGTCGCCGAGGCAGCCGGGATCGTCGGGTTCCGCTTGCCCGACGCCAAGGGGCTGATGAAGCGTCCGACCAGCTATTTGATGGCGGTTGCGGCGGCGAACAAGGACTTTCCGACGCTCAAGATGGTGCCGAAAAAATGACCAGACCGACTGTCCTCGTCACCGGCGGAGCCGGATACATCGGCAGCCATGCCGTGCTTGCGTTGCGCGATGCGGGTTATCCGGTGGTTGTCATCGACAATCTGGTAACAGGGTTTCGCTGGGCTGTCCCCGACGGCGTTCCGTTCGTCGAGGCAAGCATCGATGACGAAGCTGCGGTTACCGCCACGATCCGCGATCACAACATCGGCGCGATCATCCATTTCGCCGGGTCGGTGGTTATCCCCGAATCGGTCAGCGACCCGTTGAAATACTATCTTAACAATACCGTCCGCAGTCGCAGCCTGATCGAAAGCGCCGTCACCGGGGGCGTCAAGCATTTCATCTTTTCGTCGACCGCCGCGACTTATGGCATCCCCGACACGGTGCCAGTGCGCGAGGATATGCCGACGGTGCCGATCAATCCCTATGGCATGTCGAAACTGATGACCGAGGCGATGCTACGCGACACCGCCGCCGCGCATCCGATCAACTATGCCGCGCTGCGTTACTTCAACGTGGCGGGCGCTGACCCGCAGGGGCGCACCGGGCAATCGACAGCGGGCGCAACGCACCTCATCAAGATCGCGGCAGAGGCAGCGACGGGCAAGCGTGGCCATGTCAGCGTGTTCGGCACCGATTACGCGACCCCCGACGGCACCGGCGTGCGCGACTATATCCATGTCAGCGACCTTGCCGACGCGCATGTCGCGGCACTCGACTGGCTGATCGCGCACCCGACCGAGAACCTGACGGCGAACGCTGGATACGGCACAGGGTTCAGCGTAAACCAGGTGCTCGACGCGGTTGACCGCGTCACTAATATGAAGCTCGACCGCCGCATGGAGGGCCGCCGCGCGGGCGACCCCGACGCATTGGTGGCTGACAACAGCCGCATTCTCGCCACCCTCGCCTGGACCCCGCAGCGTGCCGATCTCGACGGCATTGTCCGGGATGCGCTCGCGTGGGAACGGACTCTGAAGGAGCGCTCGGCATGACCGCGACGTCGCCCCCCGACGGCAAGCTCGTCTATCGCCTGATGACGGGAACCGACGACAAGTTGTTCTGCGAGCGAGTGTCGCAGGCGCTTATCGAGGGATATGAGCTTTACGGCCTGCCCGTCATGACTTTCGACCACGCACGCGGCGAAATGCGGGTCGCGCAAGCCGTAGTGTGGGGCGGGAGCTGACTTTATCCGCTGTTGCGGACGCGTCGGTCACCCGATGACTGCTTGGCGGGCTGTATTACCCACCGAACCTGTGCTTAAGGGTTGCAAATGGCAACCGCTTTACCCCCCGAGCACGAGGCGCCCGCGCCCGATATGAGCCTGACCGATCAAGGGTTCGAGCCGCTCGAATCGCGCGGGCTGACTTATCCGATGGGCAAGTTCGCGCCCGACTATGGCGTCGTGCATCCCTTAAGCAAAGGGCTCGGCTGGACGCGGCTGCCGGTCCCGGGATCGCTCAAACACATCAATGTCTGGCTGCTCGACGAAGCAGACGGGGTTGCGGTGGTCGACACCGGCTGGGTCAGTGATGACGCGCGCGCGGCCTGGGGGCAGGCGCTTGACGGGCGGCGCGTTACCCGCGTTTTGGCAACTCATTTTCACCCCGACCATATCGGTCTGGCAGGTTGGCTGTGCGCCGAACATGGCGCGCGGCTGTGGATGAACCGCGCCGAATATCTGCTGGCACGGATGCTCGTGGCGGACAAACGTCCCGAGCCGCCGGTCGAGGCTGTCGAGCAGCTCGTCGGGGCAGGCTGGAGCGACGATCAGGTTGGCACTATGAAGGCGCGCGGTTGGGGAAATTTCTCCAAGATCGTGACGCCGCTGCCGATCGGCCATGTCCCGATGCGAGAGGGCGACGTCATTCGCATTGGCGCGCGCGACTGGACTGTGTGGATCGGTAGCGGCCACACCCCTGAACATGTCTGCCTGATCGACTTCGCCGGAAAAACGATGATCGCGGGCGATCAGGTCTTGCCCCGTATTACATCGAACGTGTCGGTCACGATTACCGAGCCGGAGGGCGATCCGCTCGGCGATTGGCTGGCGTCGATCGAGAAGTTTCGCGCGCTGCCCGACGACCTGCTGGTGCTGCCCGCGCACGGCGAGCCGTTCTACGGCCTGCATGCGCGGCTCGACCGGCTGGAGGAGGGGCACCGGACCAGCCTCGACCGGCTGCACGCGCATCTCGCCGAAGCGCCGCGTCGCGCCGTCGATTGCTTCGGCGTCCTGTTCGGGCGCGCCATCGACGACAGCATCCTCGGGCTGGCGACGGGTGAGGCGCTGGCGCATCTCCGCCACCTCGAAGTGACCGGTCGCGCGACATTCGAAACCCGCGACGGTGTCCGCCACTATTCGGCGGCCTGATTTCGCTTTAGCGTTCAAGCGATGAGCGATCTCGAAGCCATCTGGCGCAGTCATTATGTCCATCCCGGTCAATGGGATAAGATTTTCGCGCCGATGACGTTGCCCGATATGTTCGCGGCCAGCGTTGCAGCCAACGGGCGCGCCGTGCTCACCGACTTTCTCGGAGCGCGCCTGAGCTATGCAGAGATCGGTGCAAAGGCGGATGCGTTTGCCGGTTCGCTGGCGGCGATGGGTTTTGCCAAAGGCGATCGAATCGGTCTGTATCTGCCCAATGTGCCCGATTATCTGATCGCCTATTACGGCGCGCTCAAAGCCGGGGGCATCGTCGTCAACATGTCGCCGCTCTATTCGCGCGCCGAACTCGCGCACCAGACGGTCGATTGCGGCGCGCGGATTGTGGTCACCACCGATGTTCCGGCGATGTTCGACACGGCCAAGGTGCTGCTCGACGACGGGCTGATCGACCGGCTGATCGTCGGCAATCTCTCGGGCTGGTTGCCGCTCGTAAAACGCTGGCTGTTTCGGCGGTTCCGCGCCGCCGAAGTGGCAGCGATCCCCGACGGCGATCCCCGCATCTTGCGGGTCGCGGCGATGACGGCGGGGCAGGGGGCGGCCCCGGCAGCGATCTCGCCCGACGATATCGCGCTGATCCAGTACACGGGCGGCACGACAGGCACACCCAAAGGCGCGATGCTGACCCATGCCAGCATGACCGCGAACGCG
>ENA-OBLH01000171-OBLH01000171.1-metagenomes-genome-assembly--contig:-NODE-171-length-23424-cov-2.87205_pt1 | contig 23424 bp, 19 predicted proteins | sample MGYA00153382_OBLH01 | MGnify analysis MGYA00153382
AGGGCTCACGCACCGGCAGATCCTGACCATCATGGCCGGGCTGATGATGGGGATGTTCCTGGCCTCCCTGGACCAGACCATCGTCTCCTCGGCCATGCGAGTCATCGCCGACGACCTGCACAACCTCTCCGGCCAGGCCTGGGTCATCACCGCCTACCTGATCACCTCGACCATCGTGACGCCGCTGTACGGCAAGCTCTCGGACATCTACGGCCGCAAGCCCTTCTTCACCGCGGCCATCGTCATCTTCCTCGTCGGCTCAGTCCTGTGCTCGTTCGCCACGTCGATGCCGATGCTGGCCGGCTTCCGCGCAGTCCAGGGTCTGGGCGCCGGCGGCCTCTTCTCCCTGGCCCTGGCTATCATCGGCGACATCGTGCCTCCCCGTGAGCGCGCCAAGTACCAGGGCTACTTCCTGGCGGTCTTCGGCACCTCGAGCGTCCTCGGCCCGGTCGTCGGCGGCTTCTTCGCCGGACAGGCGACCATCCTGGGGATCACCGGCTGGCGCTGGGTCTTCCTGGTCAACATCCCGATCGGTATCGTTGCCCTCTTCGTGGTCAACCACACCCTGCACCTGCGACACACCCGCCTGGACCACCGGATCGACTTCGGCGGCGCCGCGGCGCTGACCATCGGGCTCGTCCCGCTGCTCCTGGTGGCCGAGCAGGGTCGCGAGTGGGGCTGGGGCTCCGGCCCGGCCCTGCTCTGCTACGGCATCGGGCTAGCAGGCGCCATCGCGTTCTTCTTCGTCGAACGTGCGATGGGCGCGGAGGCGCTGCTCCCGCTGCGCCTGTTCACCAACAGGACGGTGGGCGTGGCCTCCATCGCCTCGGTCGTCCTGGGCATGGGCATGTTCGGCGGGCTGGCCTGCCTGCCGCTCTACCTGCAGATCGTCAAGGGCGCGACCCCCACCAGCGCCGGCCTGATGCTCCTGCCGATGACCCTGGGCATGATGAGCGGCTCGATCATCTCGGGTCAGATCATCTCCAGGACGGGCCAGTACCGCCAGTTCCCGATCATCGGCTCCGGCCTGCTCGTCGTCTCGCTCTTCGGGTTCCACTACGTCGGAGCCGACACCCCGCTGTGGCAGACGATGATCCTGATGCTGTTCTTCGGTCTCGGCCTCGGCGGAAACATGCAGCCACTGACCCTGGCCGTGCAGAATGCCGTCTCCCCCCGCGACATCGGGGTGGCAACCTCCTCGGCGACGTTCACCCGTCAGATCGGCGGCACCCTGGGCACCGCCGTCTTCCTGTCCATCCTGTTCACCGCGGTGCCGAACCGGATCCAGACCGCCTTCGCGAAGATCGCACCGACCCCCGAGTTCCAGGAGGCCCTGAAGAACCCCGTGTCCCCCACGGGCAACCCGAAGGCCAACAGCGACCTCATCACGAGCCTGCAGCAGGCCCGGTCTGGCAGCGGAGGCGGCGCGATCAACCCGTTGAGCGACTCCTCGTTCATCCAGCAGCTCGACCCCCGACTGGCCAAGCCGTTCCTGGTCGGCTTCTCCCAGTCGATGGACCTCGTGTTCCTGATCGGCTCTGCAGTCATGGTCCTCGCGTTCGTCGTCGTGTGGTTCCTGCCCCACGTCGAGCTCCGCAGCGGTTCGTCCTACGAGCACCGCGGCAAGCAAGACGCCGCCGACGCCGCATTGATCCCTGAGGGAGAGGGCGCGTTGCCCAGCCCCTCCCGCTGAAGTTGGACTGGCACGTGGTCGCCGCGCCTCTGCCGGTGCCGGTGGTCCGTCCCAGGGACGGTCCGAGGCTGTCAGAGATGGCGGGCCCGGCTGAGCTCGTACGGCCTCGGGCTCAGGACGGTCGTCTTGCCGTGGTCGCCGTCGTTCTCATCGGGTCGGAGTTGTCGGGCTGGTCCCATCTGTGAGCCATCATCCCTCGCAGCCGGCTCCGCTGACGTACTACCCTTCTTCCAGGATGCTGTCAGGGGCTGCGGGTGCCGCCGCGACGCTTCCCGCAACGGAGGGGACTTCTGAAGATGAGCACCACGGCAGGACCAGTCGTACCCGGGGCCGCGATGAGTCCCTTCGTTTTCCCGTGTCTCGGGGGAAGACCCGAATGATGGGCGCACCGGAGCTGATCGATGCCACCCTGGAGGGGCTGGTCGTCCCAAGCTTCACGCGGATCGGGTTCGAGGCTCGACGCCGGCTCTTCGGCTGGCAGAACCTCGACTCGTACCGGCTCGGGGGCAGGGTGGTGGCCATCACCGGTGCGACCTCCGGGCTCGGGCGCGCCGCTGCGGAACGGCTCGCTGGTAACGGCGCAACCGTGATCGCTGTCGGCAGGAATCCCGACAAGACCGCACGGGTCGCCGCCGAGATCCGTGAGCTGACCGGCAGTCCCGATGTCTCGGCAACGGTGGCCGACATGGGGGATCTCAGCTCGGTCCGGCGGGCCGCCGAGCAGATACTGCGCGAACATCAACGGCTCGACGTGTTGATCCACAACGCCGGCGCGCTCACCCCAACGCGCGTCGAGGCACCGGATGGGACCGAGACGACGATCGCCAGCCAGGTCGTCGGCCCGTTCCTTCTCACCAGCCTGCTATTGGACCGTCTCCAGGAGTCGGCGCCGGCACGGGTCATCACGATGTCCTCAGGAGGCATGTACGGCGCCGGGCTGACCATAGAACACCTTGAGATGAGCTCCGACCTGTACAACGGCACCAAGCAGTACGCCCTGGCCAAACGCGCTCAGGTCACCCTCAATGAGATGTGGGCCCAACGGGTCGGAAAGCAGTCCGTGGTGTTCCACGCGGTGCATCCCGGCTGGGCCGACACCCCCGGGGTCCAGGAGTCTCTGCCCACGTTCCGCAGGATCGTCGGACCCTTGCTGCGCAACACTGAAGCGGGTGCCGACACCATGGTGTGGCTCGCCTCCGACGACAATGAACCCCTGTCCTGCACCGGCCGGTTCTGGCTCGATCGTCGGGTGCGCTCGATCCACCGCCTCCGAAGCACGAGACGATCAGACACCCCCGCACGGCGAGAGGACCTGTGGAGCTGGGTCACTGAACGCGCAGGCTGCAACCCACGGACCTGACCGCGGGGTGATCGTCGGCTGGTCAGTCGCGGATGCCGGGCTCAGCCCCAGACCAGGGCCTGGCCCGGGTCGTGCAGAATCGCCGCGACATCGGCCAGGAACCGTGAGCCCAGATCGCCGTTGACAAGCCGGTGGTCGAACGAGAGGCCCAGTTGGGTGACCCAACGGGGCTTGATCTTGCCCTTGACCACCCACGGCATCTGCCGGACCGCGCCGAAGCACAGGATCGCGGCCTCGCCGGCGTTCAGGATCGGCGTGCCGCTGTCCACACCGAAGACCCCGACGTTGGTGATCGTGATGGAGCCACCCGACATGTCGGCTGGCTGGGTCTTGCCGTCACGGGCCGTCGAGATCAGGTTGGCCATGGCGTCGGCCAGCTGTCGCAGCGACATCTGGTCGGCATCCTTGATGTTGGGCACCATCAGCCCGCGGGGGGTCGCCGCGGCGATACCGAGGTTGACGTAGTTTTTGACCACGATCTCCTGTGCCGCCTCGTCCCAGGCGGCGTTGATCCCGGGGTGTCGACGACTGGCGATGACGAGCGCCTTGGCCACTACCAGCAGCGGGCTCACCTTGACGTCACGGAGCTCGCGGTCCTGCCTGAGCCGGTCCACCAGCTTCATCATCCTGGTGACGTCGACGGTGATGAACTCCGTGACGTGGGGCGCGGTGAAGGCCGAGGTGACCATGGCCTGCGCGGTGACCTTGCGGACGCCCTTGATCGGGATGCGCGTTTCACGCTCCCCGCTCGCTGCGAACACCGGTTCCGCATATGACGTGGAGCCAGCTCCGTTGGCCAGGAGGTCGCTCGGGCCGGTCGCGGTCGCGCGGCCACCCGCGGCATACGCCTCGACGTCGGCCCGGGTGACGATGCCACCCTGACCGGACCCGGCGACCAGCGACAGGTCGATGCCCAGGTCCTTGGCGAGCTTGCGCACCGGGGGCTTGGACAGGACCTTGCCACCGCCGGGCACAGGAACCGTGACCAGCTGCGCAGCGGGGGACTCGGGTGGGGCGGGGGACTCGGGTGGGGCGGCGACGGGAGAGAAGGCCTGATTGACCTGTGAGGTCGTCGTGGCAGCGAGGCTCTCACTCTTGCGGGCCCGACGCTTGCCCGAGGTGACTCGCGGGCCGTAGCCGACCAGGTTGGCGACCCGCGCCTCACCGGCCGCCTCACCGGTCGTATCACCGGTCGTGCCTGGCTCGATCCCCTCCGGAGACGTCGCCGGGGTCGCCGCACCCGCTGTCCCGGCGGCCTTGCCGGTGGGCGGGCCCGTCACCGGGGCCACATCACCGCCGAGCCCGTCGTCGACGGAGATGATCGGGGTGCCGACCTCCACGGTGTCGCCCTCGGCGGCAAGGGGAGCTCGACCAGGGACTTCGCCGTCTCGATCTCGACGATGATGTCGTTGACTTTGACAACGTCCCCGACCTTGACCTTCCAGGTCACGATCTCCGCCTCGACAAGGCCTTCGCCCGGGTCGGGGAGGTTGAAGTGCTTAACAGCCATGGCTTGTGGTCCCGTTCCGTATCAGTAGGCGAGCGCGCGGTCGACGCCGTCGAGCACCCGGTCGAGGTCGGGCAGGAACTCTTCCTCGAGCCTGCTGGGCGGGTAGGGCAGGTTGTATCCGCCCACCCGGATCACCGGTGACTCCAGGTGGTGGAAGCAACGCTGCTGGATGGCAGCGGCGATCTCGGCGCCCATGCCCAGGAAGGTCGAGGCCTCATGGGCAACGACCAGCCGGCCGGTCTTCTCCACCGAGGTCGCCAGGGCATCGAGATCCAGCGGGGACAGCGAGCGAAGGTCGATGACCTCGACCGACTTGCCCTCCTCGGCGGCCGCTGCGGCAGCCTGCAGGCAGACCTTGACCATGGGGCCGTACGACGCCAGGGTCACCTGCTCACCAGGTCGCGCGATGGTCGCCGTGAAGAGGGGCCGGGGCGCCGCGGTGGCGGTCAGGTCGAGCTCCCCCTTCTCGTGGTAGCGACGCTTGGGCTCATAGAAGATGATCGGGTCGTCGGACTCGACGGCCTGCTGGATCATCCAGTAGGCGTCCTCGGGGTTCGAGCAGGCAACCACCCGCAGGCCGGCTGTGTGCGCGAAGTAGGCCTCGTTGGACTCACTGTGGTGCTCGACCGCGCCGATGCCGCCACCGACCGGGATGCGGATCACCATGGGAAGCCTGATCTTGCCCAGCGAACGCGCGTGCATCTTGGCGACCTGGCAGGTGATCTGGCTGAACGCGGGGTAGACGAACCCGTCGAACTGGATCTCCACGACCGGGCGGTAGCCGCGCAGTGCCATGCCGATGGCCGTCCCCACGATGCCGGACTCGGCCAGCGGGGTGTCGATGATCCGGTCCTCGCCAAAGTCCTTCTGCAGGTTCTCGGTGACCCGGAACACCCCACCCAGCTTGCCGATGTCCTCACCCATGACCACGACCTTGGGATCGCGCTCCATGGCACGTCGCAGACCGGCGTTGATGGCCTTGCCGATAGTGATCTTCGCCATGTCAGTGCTCTCCCTCAAAGCTCGCGGTGTATGCCGCGAACCCGGCACGCTCGGCCTCGATCAGCGGGTGGTCCTCCACGTAGATGTTGTCGAACATCGACATCAGCTCCGGGTCGGGCATCGACAGGCAGCCGTCGCGGATGGTCACCGCCAGCTCGTCGGCCTCGACCTCGACGGCGTCGAAGAACGCCGGGTCAGCCTTGCGGCTGGAGGTCAGATAGGCCTTGAGCCGGGCGATCGGGTCGCGCAGCTTCCAGACCTCGACCTCTGCGGAGATGCGGTACTTCGTCGGGTCGTCGGAGGTGGTGTGAGCCCCCATCCGGTAGGTGTAGGCCTCTATCAGCATCGGTCCCTGCCCGCTGCGGGCCGCGTTCATGGCGGCCTTCGTCACGGCATACACGGCGAGGACGTCGTTGCCGTCCACCCGCACCCCGGGGAAGCCGAAGCCGCGGGCGCGCTGATAGAGCGGGATCCGGGTCTGTCGCTCGACCGGCTGGGAGATGGCCCACTGGTTGTTCTGGCAGAAGAAGACGACCGGCGCGTTCGTCGAGGCCGCGTAGACGAAGGACTCGTTCACGTCGCCCTGGGCACTGGCTCCGTCGCCGAAGTAGGCGATGACGGCCGCGTCCCGGTCGGGGTCGCCGGTGCCCACGGCATGGTCGTGCTGGATGCCCATCGCGTAGCCGACGGCGTGCAGCGTCTGGGCGCCGATGACGACGGTGTAGAGGTGGAAGTTGTTCTCGTTCGGGTCCCAGCCGCCGTGGTTGACGCCGCGGAACATGCCGAGCAGGTTGAGCGGGTTGACCCCGCGACACCAGGCAACGCCGTGCTCGCGGTAGGTCGGGAAGGCATAGTCCTGGGAACGCATCGCGCGGGCGGAGCCGACCTGCGCTGCCTCCTGGCCGAGCAGGCTGGCCCACAGGCCCAGCTCTCCCTGACGCTGAAGGGCGGTGGCCTCTGCGTCGAACCGGCGAATCAGGACCTGGTCGCGGTAGAAGCCACGCAGGTCATCGTCGGTGAGATCAGCGATGTACCGCGAGTACTCGGGGTGTTCGACGCGTTCACCTTCGGGGGTGAGCAGCTGGACGAACTCCGCCCCGCCGATGATCTCGGGGACCGGCGCAATCAGCGCTGCGACGGCAGCGGCATGATCCGCTTCCGGCGGCACTGCGACTTCTTTGTCGCTCACAGGCACTCCTTCTTCGCGAAGGCGGGATCACCGCCAAGTCGCCTCGGGCCATGAACGCGGGGCGGGGTGTCCGCCTATTGAAGCGCTCCTGGCAGGGACCAACGCGCACGCGCGTCGCGGCGCTCACGTTCCTTTGCCAGCACACGTTACCTGCCAGGAGCGGATACCGGATGATTCGGGGGTCCCGCCCGTGCTCGCACCTGCGGGTGGATGGGCCTCAGAACGTCCGGGCCACGACGAAGTCGCGGGCGACGTGGAGCAACAGGTCATTGGCCTCAGCCTCGGCGATGGTGCAGCGGGCGCCTTCTCCGGGGAAGGCCCTGACAACCAGACCCGCCTCGTCTGCCGCCGCGGCGAAGGCCAGGGTGTCGGCGCCCAGCGGCAGCCAGACGAAGTTGGCCTGGGTCTCGGGCAGGTGCCATCCCTGCCGGCAGAGCCCGGCCACCACCCGGACGCGTTCGGCGACGAGCGCGTCGACCCGCTCCTGCAGCTCGTCGAACGCCGCGAGGCTGGCGATGGCAGCCGCCTGGGCGATGGTGCTCACCCCGAAGGGCACCGCGGTCTTACGCAGTGCCTGGGCGACGGGCTCGTGCGCCACGGCATACCCCACCCGCAGTCCCGCCAGACCGTAGGCCTTGCTGAAGGTGCGCAGGACCACCACGTTCGGCCGGCCGGCATACGCGGCGAGCGAGTCGGGGGCCCGGTCGTCGGTGACGAACTCGAGGTAGGCCTCGTCGATGACCACCAGGATGTCGCCGGGGACCGTGTCCAGGAAGGCGTCGAGCTCGCTCTGGTGCACGACCGGGCCGGTAGGGTTGTTGGGAGTGCAGACCAGGATCACCCGGGTGCGAGGGGTGATCGCTGCTGCCATCGCCACGAGATCGTGCCGGGCGTTGACGTCGAGCGGGACCTGCACCGAGACGGCGCCGGCGATCGCCACGACGATCGGGTAGGCCTCGAACGAGCGCCAGGAGTAGATGACCTCATCGCCCGGGTCGCAGGTGGCGGCGATGATCTGACCGAGCAAGCCCACGCTGCCGGTGCCGGTGGCGATACGCTCCCGGGGCATGCCCAGGCGTTCTGCAAGCGCTTCCGTCAGCGCGGTGACAGCCAGGTCCGGGTAGCGGTTCATTTCCCGGGCCGCGTCCGCCACGACTTTCAGGACGCCGGGCAACGGTGGGTACGGGTTCTCGTTGCTGCTGATCTTGTAGGTCGTGAGCCCCTCGCGGACCACGGCGGGCTTTCCGGGCTTGTACGCCGGGACGGCAGCCAGGGCTTCGCGGAGATGGACGGTCTGGCTCATGTCGGCACTGCTCATGCCAGCACTGTATGGCCCGGCGGTGCAGCCCCGCACCCTGGTCGGTGGACCGCTGCTCACCTGCCACCATGAGTCCATGAAGTCATTCGCTGTCAAGGTCCTGGTCAACGGCATCGCCATCTGGGTGACCGCCCTCCTGGTGAAGGGCGTTCACCTCGGAAGCCCCGGCGCCTCGACCACCAGTCAGCTCGTGACGCTGCTGTGGGTGGCCGTGATCTTCGGCGTGATCAATGCCCTGATCAAGCCGGTGATGACCATCCTGTCGCTGCCGGTCATCGTCCTGACGCTGGGTCTGTTCATCCTGATCGTCAATGCGGCGATGCTGGAGCTGACCTCGTGGTTCGCCGACCAGTTCAACCTCGCGTTCCACGTCGACCAGTTCTTCTGGGACGCGGTGTTCGGCGCGATCATCATCACCATCGTGTCCATGGTCGTGAACCTCTTCGTCCCCGACCGCGACTGACCCAAACCAAGAGACCCCGCCCAAAACCCCACAAACCTAGGTAGTGTGCCGCAATAAGGCCCCAAACCTAGGGATTGTGCGGTAAAAAACCCACAAACCTAGGGATCGTGCAGCCAAGCCCCAGCCGCATCGGCCGCACGTCATAGGCTGCTCGCCATCTAGGGCGACGCAGGCAGCGCCGCCAACCCATCCGAGCAGGAGGCGCGCATGCGTGCAGTAGTCGTCCAGGAGACCGGCGGTCCCGAGGTACTGATGACCGTGGAAAAGCCCTCCCCCCGCCCTGACCCGGGTGAGCTTCTCGTCGACGTGGCAGCGGCAGGGGTCAACTTCATCGACGTCTACTACCGCACAGGGGTCTACCCGCTCCAGACCCCGTTCGTCGTGGGGTCCGAGGGCGCCGGCGTCGTCAGCGCCGTCGGCAGCGGGGTCACCGGCTTCCAGGAGGGCGACCACGTCGCGTGGGCGATGGTTCCCCAGGCCGGATACGCCGAGCAGGTCATCGTGCCGGCCGTCCGCGCGGTCCCGGTGCCTGCGAGCATCGACGACGAGACCGCCGGCGCAGTGCTCCTCCAGGGCATGACCGCTCACTACCTGACCCGGTCGACCTATCCCGCGAAGGCCGGTGACACGGCGCTGGTGCACGCGGCGGCCGGCGGGGTCGGACTTCTGCTCACCCAGGTGCTCAGCGCCCGTGGGGTACGCGTGATCGCGACAACCTCGACCGAGAGCAAGGCAGCCCTGGCCCTCGGAGCCGGCGCCACCGAGGTGATCCGGTACGACAAGGACGACGTCGCGGCGGAGGTCGCGCGGCTCACCGACACGCAAGGCGTTGACGTGGTCTACGACGGCGTGGGAGCGTCAACCTTCGACAGCAGCATCGACAGCCTGCGCCCACGCGGAATGTTCGTCCTGTACGGGGCTGCCAGCGGCAAGGTGGCTCCCGTGGATCCGCTGCTGCTGCTGGCCAAGGGCTCCCTTTTCTTCACCCGACCGTCGCTGGCGCACTATGTCGCCGCACAGGAGGAACTGCTCGAACGCGCCAACGACGTCTTCGGGTGGGTCGCCTCCGGCGAGCTGTCGGTCCGGGTCGGCGCCCGCTACTCCCTGGACCAGGCGCAACAGGCCCACCAGGACCTGGAGAGCCGCCTCACCACCGGGAAGTCCCTGATCATCCCCCGGTGACCCAAGGCGCAAACTGAGCGACCGTGCGACCCGATAGACCAGACACCTACGACCACGAAGACCCGCGTCCTTGATCCGGACGTCAGGTTTGGCGAGGGGATGATCGGCTCAGCTCCAGAAACGGGGGTCCCAGCGCTGGGTGCCGATACGCGTGTCGACGCCTCGGCCAGGGTGCACCACCGTCTGTGACGAAAGGGTGAACAACCCCCTGCGGATCGAGGCCATCAGCCTCGACCGGTCGGACAGGGGAAGACCCAGACCGCCCAGACCGTGGACGCCGAGAGTCTCGCCCGTGAAGACGGCGGACAAGGCGGGCACGTGCCAGCATATGGCTCCCGGCGAGATACCCGGGGTATGGATCGACTCGAATCTGACGCCTCCGATGTTGAGCACCAGACCGTTCGGCACCGAGCTCTGCGGCCGCATCTCCGGCTCTGCCTGCCGCCAGAGGACGAGGTCATCGGTATGGAGGTACGTCACAGCCCCTGTATGGGCAGCCAAAGAGATCGCGGTCCCGACGAACTCGGGCCGCAGAGTCGTCCAGAGGATGGCGCGCAGCCGACGAGCATCGCAATGACCCAGAAGATCCCCCACCGCACCAGCCGGGTCGATCACCACGCACTCGGAGTCGTCACCGATGAACCAGACATTGTGCTCACCATCACTGGTCACCACGCACTCGACCGTGACCTGCGCCGGTTGCACCCTGTTCACACTCCATGAGAGCACGTGATCGGGGCGCCGACAACAGGTGCCCCCGGTGCGGCATACGGTGTGGGTATGCGCGTTCTCGTCACCGGTGGCGCCGGGTTCATCGGCTCCCACACCGTTATCCAGCTCATTGCCGCGGGCCACGATGTCCTGATCGTGGACAACTTCGCCAATTCCAAGCCGACGGTGATCAACCGGCTTGAGGCGATCACCGGCAAGCACCTGCCGTTACACGAGTTCGACCTCCGTGACACCGAGCGGACCGAACGCCTCTTCGCGCAGGAGCGGATCGACGCGGTCATCCACTTCGCAGGCCACAAGGCCGTCGGCCAGAGCAGTCAGGAGCCTCTGGATTACTACCAGAACAACCTCGGCTCGACGTTCTCGCTGGTCCGCGCGATGACCCTGCACGGCGTCGCAAAGCTCGTGTTCTCGTCATCCGCAACGGTGTACGGCGCGAACGCCGCCGTCCCGATGAACGAGGACTTCCCCACGTCGGCGACCAACCCCTACGGCTGGACCAAGGTGATGATCGAGCAGATCCTGCGCGACGTCGCGGTGGCGCAGCCGGAGATGCGAATCGCCCTGATGCGCTACTTCAACCCGGTCGGCGCCCACCCGTCCGGTGACCTCGGCGAGGACCCCTCGGGGGAACCGAACAACCTGCTCCCCTACATCTGCCAGGTCGCCGTGGGTCGCCTGGAGAAGCTTCGCATCTTCGGCGATGACTACGACACCCCGGACGGCACCCCGCTTCGCGACTACATCCACGTGGAGGACCTCGCGGCCGGGCACGTCGCCGCCCTCGGCCGGCTGGACTCGACCGACCGAGCCGTCAGCACCTGGAACCTCGGCACCGGCAAGGGCACCAGTGTCTTCGAGATGCTGCACGCCTTTGAACGCGCCGTCGGCCGGACCCTGCCCTATGAGGTCGTCGGGCGCCGCGCCGGGGACATCGCGGCCTCTTACGCCGACCCCGGTCGCGCCAACGCCGAGCTCGGCTGGAGCGCCACCCACTCGATTGACGACATGTGCACGGACTCCTGGCGTTGGCAGTCGCGGCACCCGAACGGCTATCCGGACGCGTGAACGATCAGGGCCGGGAGGCTGGGCCTGGTGACCGAGGAGTCGAGTCCAAGGACGATGTCGACGATGTTGCCCAGGGACTGCGTGCCCGGCGCCAGGTAGTGGTCATGGTCGATAGCTCCGTTGGTGCCGAACACCCGGCCGCCGAAGCCGGAGGTGGTCGGCAGGGGACCGTGGCCGGCGCCCCACACCCGGAACGCTGGGACCCAGTCGATCCAGTCCTGGGCTGACTGGCCCGCCCAGACTCGCGCCGAGGTGTGCAGGTCAGCGGCACGCGAGACGCCCATGCCAGGGCTGCCGACCGCGACCAGGTCTGTCACCTGTGATGGCAGGCCGGCGGCGGCCAGACCCGTTACCACGGAGCCGTAGCTATGGCCGATCAGCGTGACTGCCGCCTTCGGGCGTAGGATCGCGAGGTTCGCCGCGAACCTGTCCAGGGCGCTCGCGCCGGCTCGCGCGAGCTCCTCACGAGCGGCAGTGCGCCCCACACCCTGTGGGGCGTCATACCCGAGCCAGGCGATCACTGCCACGTGCTGACCCGGGGCCGCCGCCTGGGTGGCGTCGTACAGGGCCCGCGCCTGCACGGCCGGGGCACGGTCGCGAACATCATCCAGGCCGGTGTTGAAGTTGACGGCCGTGGTGGAGACCCCGGGCACCAGCACGGCAATACGGTCGGCAGCCCCCAGATCGCCGAGGACCTCGACAACGCGGCCATTGCCCCGCGAGTCGAAAGCAAGAAACTGACGGCCCTGACCGGTCCACCTCGCAAAGGGCACACCGGCAGTCTTCATCGCACGCTCATTGACGCCATAGGTGCGGGCCAGCGCTGTCGAGTCGCCCGGGTGCGGATGCCAGACGCTCTGGGACGGGCCCGCGATCGCCGGCCCGGGAGTGAACAACAACATGGCAAGGGCAACGACGAGGACGGCGGCCACGGAAGCAGCACTGAGTGCTCTCCAGCACCACCGCATGAGTTCTCCATCCATGTCCTGCCTGATTCCCCCTAACCAGGCGGACCGATCACAGAGTACCCGCTCAACCTGTCGACGGTTCTCAGATTGGGATGGACCCGTGTGTGTGGGGTGCACCACATCCGGGCAGACTCCATGGAAGGTCACCGGTCGGGACTTGTAAGATGTGTTACAGCACGCAGGGATCAGCGGATCGAAGGAGCCTCATGAACGCCGTGGACATCGCCAGATGGCAGTTCGCCATCGTGACCGTCTACCACTATTTCTTCGTCCCGCTGACGATCGGCCTCTCCTTGGTCGTCGCGGGCTTCGAGACCGCGTGGCTGCGTCACCGCAACCCCGAGATGCTGAGGCTCACCAAGTTCTTCGGCAAGCTCTTCACGATCAACTTCGCCCTGGGCCTGGTCACCGGCATCGTCCAGGAGTTCCAGTTCGGGATGAACTGGAGCGACTACTCGCGTTTCGTCGGTGACATCTTCGGCGCGCCGCTGGCCATCGAGGCGTTGCTGGCGTTCTTCCTCGAGTCGACCTTCCTCGGCCTGTGGATCTTCGGATGGGACAAGCTCTCGCCCAGGCTGCACGCGGCCTGCATGTGGCTCGTCTCGATCGGGACCCTGCTGTCGGCCTACTTCATCCTTGCCGCCAACTCCTGGATGCAGAACCCTGTCGGCTTCAAGTACAACCCGACCACCGGGCGCGCCGAGCTGACCGACTTCGTCGCGGTCCTCACCAACAAGGTCCAGCTGGTCACCTTCCCGCACACCATCACCAGCGCCTGGATGGTGGGCGGCGCTTTCGTCATGGCCGTTGGCCTGTGGCACCTGCGCAAGCCGGACGTCGGCAAGAACGCCAGCATGTACCGCAAGGCCACTCGTATCGGCGCCTGGTTCACCCTCGTCTCGGCTCTTGGCGTCGTCGCCACGGGTGACTTCCAGGGCAAGGTGATGACCGAGGTCCAGCCGATGAAGATGGCCGCGGCAGAGGCGCTCTACGACTCCGAAGCCAGCAACGCACCGTTCTCCCTGTTCACGGTCGGATCGCTGGACGGAACCCAGGAGAAGTTCTCCGTCAAGGTGCCGGGCCTGCTCAGCTTCCTGGCCACCGGACGCTTCGACGGTCCGGTCGAGGGCATCAACGAGATCAAGGCCGCCTACGAGAAGCAGTACGGCGCGGACGCCACGTCTCGCGTGTTCAGCGAGAGCTACACCCCGACCATCCCGCTCACCTACTGGTCGTTCCGGATCATGATCGGGCTCGGCATGCTGGGTGCGCTGATCGCCATCGCCGTGCTGTGGACGACCAGGCGCGACCGGATCCCGCAACACCGGCGGTGGCTCTGGGTGGTCGTGGCCATGCCACTGCTCCCGTTGTTCGCCAACAGCTTTGGTTGGATCTTCACCGAGGCCGGCCGGCAGCCGTGGAGCGTCTTCGGAGTGATGACCACCACCAGTGGCGTCTCCCCGAACGTGTCCGCCGGCGAGGTCTGGACCTCGCTGCTCACCCTGACCCTCCTGTATGCCGCCCTGGCCGTCATCGAGATCAAGCTGCTGCTGCGGTTCATCGCGGTCGGTGCTCCGGAGTTCGAAGAGCCCGTTGACCCAGCCGATCAGGACGAGAGCGCCCCCCTCGTCTTCGCCTACTGACGCTCATCACCAGCGACCGCAGACCGAACAACGCTGACCATCACAGAAGACACAGAGGGACATCATGGAGCTCACAACCGTCTGGTTCATCCTGATCGCCGTTCTGTGGACCGGCTACTTCGTGCTGGAGGGCTTCGACTTCGGGGTCGGCATGCTCATGCCGGTCCTCGGCCGGGGCGCGGACGGCGAAGTCCGAAAGCGCGTGATGCTGAACACGATCGGACCGGTCTGGGACGGCAACGAGGTGTGGCTGCTGACAGCCGGCGGCGCGACCTTCGCGGCCTTCCCAGAGTGGTACGCCACGATGTTCAGCGGCCTTTACCTGCCACTGCTGATCATCCTGGTCGCGTTGATCGTTCGGGCGCTCGGCTTCGACTACCGGGGCAAGTCGGACGACCCGACCTGGCGCAAACGCTGGGACTACGCGATCTTCTTCGGCTCCGCCATCCCGGCCCTGCTCTGGGGTGTCGCACTGACCAATGTCGTGATGGGCCTGCCGATCAACGCGCAGTCGGAGTACACCGGCAACCTCTTCACCCTGCTCAACCCGATCGGGCTGATCGGCGGCCTGACGACGGTGGCGCTCTTCCTCACCCACGGGGCGATCTTCATCGCGCTCAAGACCGAGGGTGACATCCGGCGCGAAGCACGCGCGGTGGCGCTGAAGTCCGGTGCCGTGGCAGCACTGCTCGCAGTTGTCCTGCTTGTCTCCATCAACGTCTCGACAGGCTCATTCGCCTCCTGGATCACCGCGATCGTGGCCGCAGTCGCCTTGCTCGCGGGGCTGTTCGCCATCTCCCGGGGCCGCGAGGGCTGGGCCTTCACCGGTACGTTCGTCTCGATCGGAGCCGCGGTGGCCACCTTGTTCCTGGCGCTCTTCCCCGATGTGATGCCGTCCTCCACCAACGCGGCCTTCTCCCTCACCACGACCAATGCGAGCAGCACGCAGCTAACCCTGACGATCATGACCTGGGTGGCTGCGATCTTCACGCCGATCGTCCTGCTCTACACCTCGTGGACCTACTGGACGTTCCGCAGGAGGATCGGCACCCAGCACATCCCTGCGGTCAGTGTGAGCACTGCAGGCACCAAGCCTTGAGCCGCCCGTTCGACCCCCGACTGCTCAGCCAGGTCCCCGCGACGCGGTGGCCGGTGCTGGCCCTCGGGGCGATCGGTGTCGTCCAGGGTCTCGCGACGATCGCCCTCGCCTTCGCCGTGACCGACCTGGTCGTCTCTGTGGTCGAGTCACGGGCGGTCTTGACCCCCGGCGTGTGGCTCGCCGGCCTGTTCGCCCTCCGCGCGTTGCTTGCGGCCGCCAGTGAGCTGGTCGGGTCGTGGGCCGGGCTGCGGGTGTCAACAGTCCTGCGGGAGCGCCTGCTCGGGTCCTGGCTGACCCGGGACGCGGACTCGCGCCCCGAGGCAGGACGCGCGCAAGCCCTGGCAACCCAGGGAACGACAAGCATCGAGCCGTATGTCGCGCGCTACCTCCCAGCGCTCGTCTCCGGCGCCTTCCTGCCCATGCTCGCCATCGTCACCCTGGCCTTCATCGACTGGCCCAGCGCCCTGATCGTCACGCTCACGGTCCCGCTGCTGCCCGTCTTCGCGGCTCTGATCGGCCGGACCACGCAGGATTCGACCCAGCGCCGCTGGAGGTCTCTGTCGGCGTTGTCCGGCCACTTCCTGGACGTGATGCGCGGACTGCCCACGCTAGCGTCATACGGGCGGGCAGAAGCCCAGGTGGACTCGATCGCCACGGTGAGCCAGCGGCACCAACTCGCCACGATGAAGACCCTGCGGCTGGCTTTCATGAGCTCGGCGGCGCTCGAGCTGCTGGCCACGATCTCGGTGGCGCTCGTGGCGGTGACTGTCGGCCTCCGCCTGGCATACGGCATCATGCCTCTGTCCACTGCGATGCTGGCGATTCTCCTTGCGCCGGAGGCCTTCTGGCCGATCCGCCGGGTCGGCACCGAGTTCCACTCCGCCGCCGACGGGGCCGAGGCTCTCAATGACGTTCTGGCCGAGATCGACCACACCGTTGCCCGACCGAACTTCGCCGGCGCCACGGGGTCCGCACCCGACGACGACCAGACGGGCGTCGAGCCGAGCCCGCTGGTGGGAAAGGGGATCGGGTACGGCTTCCCGGGGGCCGGCACCCAGGTGCTGGACGACGTGTCGTTCGACCTCCCGATCGGGCTCACCGTGATCACCGGCCCGTCGGGGGTGGGCAAGTCGACCCTGCTGGAGCTGCTGGCCGGGCTCCGTCGCCCGAGCGAGGGCACGCTGACCGCACCTCGCTCGCATCTGGTCAGCCAGCGGCCGTTCCTCACGCCCGGGACGGTTCGGGACAACCTCACCCTCGGCAATGACTGTGACGACGACGAGGTCTGGCAGAGTCTGCGCCTGGTCGGGCTGGACGACATGGTCATCGCCCTGCCCGACGGGCTCGAGACCCGTCTCGGCGACGACGGGTTCGGTCTGTCAGCTGGCCAGCGAGCCCGCCTCACCTTGGCCAGGGCCGCGCTCTCGAGTGCCCCGCTGCTGCTGCTGGATGAGCCCACCGCCCATCTGGACGACGAGTCTGCATATCTGGCCCACCAGCTGATCCAGAAGCTGGCCGAGCTTCGCACCGTCGTGGCCGTCACCCACCGGCCGGAGCTGTTGTCACTGGCCGACGAGCACATCCACCTGACCCTGCGTCCCGCCGTCAACCTCGCCGGGGTGCCGTCATGACAATTGCTGACGCCCTGACGACAGAGGCCGGCCCCGGGCTGAGGATCCGCACGTCCCGGGCGGTCTTCGGCGCCGGGCTGCTCGGCGGCATCGCGACCACCTCGGGCATCGCCCTGACAGCCACCTCCGGCTGGCTGATCGTCCGTGCCAGCGAGCGCCCGCCCATCCTGCTGCTGCTGACCGCCATCGTGGCCGTGCGCGCCTTCGGCATGGCCCGGCCGGTCTTCCGCTACTGGGAGCGCCTGCGTTCCCACGACGCCGCCCTGGGCGACCTCGCCGCACGGCGCACCACGGCATACCGCCGGCTCATCCCGCTCACGCCGGCGCGGCTGGGCCGCCGCGGCCGCGCCGACCTGCTGACCGGCGTCGTCGACGACCTGACCGACGTGGTGGACGCGCAGGTCAGGGTCACCGTGCCGATCATCTCCGCCCTGGTAGCCACTTTCGTAGCCACCATCGTGCTGGCTCTGATCTCTCCGGTCGCAGGCCTGATCATTGCCGCCATGGCGGCAATGATCGTGCCCGTCCTCGCGCTCGGATGGTGGCTTGAGACGGGGTCCCAGCAGACCCTGCTTCGAGCCAGGGCCGAGGTCGCCCGGGTCACCGCCCTGGTGTCCGGCAACGCCGGTGAGCTTCAGGCCATCGGGGCCGGCGACCGGGCCCAGAGCTGGCTGGCCGCCGCTCATGCGGAGCTGTGCCGGGCGGCCAGGCGGCAGAGCCACGGCCGGGCCGCGGCCACCGGCCTCCTGCTCCTGCTGACTGCTGCAGGCACGATCGCGATGGCCGTCGCAGTGCTCCCGGACGTCGGCTCGACGATCTCGACGCCGGTCGCCGCGCTCCTGGTCCTGACCCCGATCGCGCTTGGTGACGCCGTCTCCACCCTGCCGGATGTCGCCCGGGCCCTCGCCCGATCCCAGGCCAGCGCGGTCCGGTTGCGCACCCTGCTCGGACAGCTATCCGCGGTCAGTGCCACCGGGACCCTGTCAGCGCAGGCCACTGCCGGTATTGCGCCGGACCTGTCCGTGCGCGCGCTCACGGCGGCGTGGTCGGGCAGCACGCCGCAGGTCGGTCCGCTGGACCTGGACGTCCCGGGGCGAACCAGGCTGGCCATCACCGGCCCCAACGGCTGCGGGAAGTCCACCCTCCTAGCCGTGCTGGCGCGAGCCCTCGACCCATCGAGCGGCCGCTACCAGCTGGATGACCAGGACGCGCTGGCCATCGAGCTCGGCCAGGCGCGCCGGACGTTCGCCGTGCTGGATGACGAGCCTCACCTTTTCGCCTCCACCCTGCGAGCCAACCTCGGGCTGGCCCGGCCGGGCTCCCAGGACGCCGACGTCCTCGACGCCCTGGATCGCGCGGGTCTGACGCAGTGGTTTGCTGAGCTCAAAAATGGCCTGGACACCATTATCGGAGAAGGTGGCCGCGGGGTGTCCGGCGGCGAGCGGGCGAGACTGGGGCTGGCCCGGGCCCTGCTGTCCCGGCGACCAGTGCTACTGCTCGACGAGCCGGTGGCTCACCTGGACCACGCCACCGCGGATGCGGTCCTGGGGGACCTCACCCGTTCCGCGACAGAACAGTCGGTGATCATGGTCAGCCATCGTCGGGACGGTCTGGCCGGCTTCGACCGGGTCATCGACCTCTCGCAACAGACCGTCGACCCCCACTGACGGTGCGAGTTATCCAGTCACCTTCGCCCAGTGGCTCAGGCTCACCTGAAGAGCCGAGACAAGCCGTTCGAAGGACTGCCCGACGTCATGCAACGCCCCAAGCCGCCGTCGATCTCGAGGCTGACGAAGCCATGCAGCGAGCTCCGCGCCACCCTGGTGGCGTTGACCGCCTCATCGCCGCCCAGCCCGTAGCCGCGCAGCGCCGCGAAGACGGCTTCCACCGCGTGAACGGCTGCCGCCAGGTGCTCGGGCAAGTGACCCACGCCGTCGATCAGCTCGAGCCGTGCCTTGGTGTGCTGGCCGATGAGGGCCTCACCGTCCCGGGCCGCGACCTCAACGTCGCGGAAGTCCGGGGCCCTGGCGCCCATGACGATGAGCACCGGGCAGCGGAGCTCGGGAATACGTGCTTGGCACCGCTGCTGATCGGTGGCCACGCCCCGCAGGGCCGCCATCCGGCCCGGCTCGCGCAAGGACGCCCTCATGGCCTCCAGGTAGTCGCTGAAGTCGGCGGGCCTGGCAGCCCTGTGCAGGGACGGGTAGTAGAGCCGGCTCCAGATCAGGTGGCTGCCGGTGACGTTGTGGGCCAACCGGCCTCCGGGTGCAAGGGACCGGACGTTATCCCTCTGGCTGATGTTTATGGCCCAGAGGCTCCTCATGCGTCAAAGGCGCGCTGCGCGGCTCACGATGGTCGCAGAGGCACCAACGTGTATCAGCCACTCACCACGAGCTCGCGCTCACGCTCACGAGGCGTGGCTGACACCATGGCGGGCGGCCACGAACGCCTCCAGCACCTCCCTGGACAGTGGCAGCTGCGACAGCAGGTCCATGTTGACCCGGTCATCGACGACGCCCCGGTCGGTGCCCAGCTTGACGACCCGCTCGTGCAGCCGCTCCATCTTCACGTCGAGACGGCTCGCGACATCGGCCGCCTGAGTCAGGTCCACGAGGAGATCCTCCGGGACGCTGCCGCCATACTTGTAGTGGATCTTGTGTTCGAGGCTGGCCCAGAAATCCATCGCGATCGTCCGGATCTGGATCTCGACCGTGACCGGCTGAACCCGGTCGGACATGAACACCGGGACGGCGACGAGCAGGTGCAGGCTCCGGTAGCCGTTGGGTTTCGGCGTGGCGATGTAGTCCTTGATCTTCAGCACGGTGACGTCCTGCTGGCTGGTCAGCATGTCGCAGACCCGGTACGTGTCCGAGACGAAGCTGCAGGTGATCCGGATGCCGGCGATGTCCTGGATGTGGTCGCGGATCTCGCCCAGCTCGATCGGGCAGCCCGTGCGCACTGCCTTCTGCAGGATGCCCTCTGGCGACTTCAACCTGGAGCTGACGTGCTCGATCGGGCTGTAGTCGTGGATCGAGCTGAACTCTTCCTTCAAGATGTTGATCTTCGTCATCATCTCGTCCGTGGCGAACTTGTACGACATCATGAACCGCGTGAGCTGGGTCTTGAGCTCCCGCAGCGCAGTTCGCTCATCGACGGTCAGGTCGGTCACGACTGGCTCCCTGTGCGCACTGGTGGACGTGTCTGGCGCTCCTGAGTCTGCCACCACTGGTGCAAGCCCGCTCCAGATCTCTCAACCCGGCAGCTACCGCAGGTCTGGCAGGGCTGGCAGGGCCCGGAACGGTGCATGCGGCGCGTCCTGCCCCCGTACGGTTCAATGGGCCCATGCGTTCCGACTCCAGTGGATCCGTGGCAGAGGCCTGACCGTGGCAGCCGAACGCATAGACAGTCCCTGGTGACGAAGTCGTCGCACATCTCGTCCGGTGTGCTCCTGGCAGTCGCGGCGGCGGTGCTGTTCGCGGTCAACGGCATCATCAGCAAGGTCGCGCTCCAGCACGGCATCTCCTCCCTCGAGCTCGTCTCCGCGCGCAGCGCCGGGACCGCGGTGATCTTGCTCGGCATCACCGTCCTGAAGGACCCGGCGACGCTGCGGGTCAGCCGCCGCGAGCTGGGATTCATGGCGCTCTACGGGCTCACCGGCATTGCCATGGTCCAGTGGCTCTACTTCGTGGCCATCCAGCGGATGCCCGTCGGCATCGCCCTCCTGTTCGAGTACACCGCGCCGCTGATGGTGGCGCTGTGGGTACGCTTTGTGCAGAAGCAGCCGGTGAAGTCCCGGCTGTGGCTCGGCCTGGCCTGCGCGCTGGGGGGACTGGCCCTGGTCGCTCAGTTCTGGAAGGGGATGACTCTGGACCCCGTCGGCCTGATCAGCGCGCTGGGCGCCGGGGCTGCGCTGGCGAGCTACTACCTGATGGGCGAGCACGGCCAGCGGGAACGCGACCCGATGGGCTTCTCTTTCGGCTTCTCGGCCATGCTCTGGGCGATCGTCTCACCGTGGCCGGCATTCCCCTTCACCCGGCTCCCGCGGGCGGTCGACCTGCCCGGCATCCTGCCCGGCAGCGTCCCACTGTGGCTGTTGGTCCTGTGGATCATCGTGCTCGGCACCGTCGCGCCGTTCCTGCTCGTGCTCTTCGCCGTCGCGCGACTCGGCCCCGCCCGGGTGGGTCTGATCGGCATGCTCGAGCCTGTCGGCGCCGGCATCATCGCCTGGATCCTGCTCGGGGAGTCCCTTCGGGCGATCCAGATCGTCGGAACGGTGATCGTGCTGGTGGGGATCGTGCTTGCCGAGACCGCGCGCCAGGCTGGGGAGCACCTGCCCGACCAGGACGAGACGAGCACCCGGGACATCGAAAGGACCTCTCCCCTGCCCAAGGGCATGGCGCCCTAGCGGCTCCCTCACCCGCAGGCAGCGCCCCCGCACCCGGCTGGGACAGCCAGGACGGTCCGGACTCTGGGAGGATGGCGGGCATGATCTCGCTTGCTGACGCATCCCCCCCCATCGCCCTTGGCGCTCTCGACGGCCGCTATCGCAGCACCGTCGCCCCGCTGGTCGACCACCTCTCCGAGGCGGCCCTGAACCGTGAGCGGGTCCGGGTCGAGGTCCAGTGGCTGATCCACCTGACCACCGGCCAGATCGTCCCGAACGTTCGAGCTCTCACCGGCGGAGAACAGGCCAGCCTGCACTCCGCCGTCGAGGACTTCGGCACCAGCGACATCGCCGAGCTCGCCGAGCTCGAGCGTGAGACGGTCCATGACGTCAAAGCCGTCGAGTACTACGTCAAACGTCGCCTCGCCGCGATGGGTGACGACGGCGCGACCGGCCTGGCGGAAGTCGCTGGGATCGCTGAGCTCATCCACTTTGGCTGCACCAGCGAGGATGTCAACAACCTCTCCTACGCGCTGATGGTCAAGGGCGCCGTCGAACAGGTCTGGCTGCCCCGGGCCACCGCCCTGGTGGAGGCCGTCGCTACCCTGGCCAGGGACCTGCGCGACGTCCCCCTCCTGGCCCGCACGCACGGTCAGCCCGCCACCCCCACCACCATGGGCAAGGAGATCGCGGTGCTCGCGTACCGGCTGCAGCGCCAGCTCGCCCGCATCGGTCGTGCGGAGTACCTGGGCAAGCTCAACGGGGCCACCGGCACGTATGGCGCCCACGTCGCCGCCCTGCCCGAGGCGGACTGGCCCGCGATCAGCAAGGCGTTCGTAGAGTCCCTGGGCCTGACCTGGAACCCGCTGACCACCCAGATCGAGAGCCACGACTGGCAGGCCGAGCTCTACAGTGACATGGCCCGCTTCAACCGGATCCTGCACAACCTCTGCACCGACTTCTGGACCTACATCTCCATGGGCTACTTCGCCCAGGTGCGCGGCCAGGGCACCATCGGCTCATCGACGATGCCGCACAAGGTCAACCCGATCCGGTTTGAGAACGCCGAGGCCAACCTCGAGGTCTCCAACGCCCTGCTCGACGTGCTGGCCTCGACCCTGGTGCAGTCCCGGATGCAGCGCGATCTGACCGACTCGAGCATGCAACGCAACATCGGCACCGCCTTCGGCCACTCACTGCTCGCGATCGACAACGCCGGTCGCGGCCTGGCCGGCCTGGACGCCGTGCCCGCCGCCATGGCCGCCGACCTCGAGTCCAACTGGGAGGTGCTCGGCGAGCCGATCCAGTCCGCGATGCGCGCGCTCGGTGCCCAGGGAGTCGAGGGCATGGAGAACCCCTATGAACGCCTCAAGGAGCTCACCCGCGGCCGCCGGATCAGCGGCGACGACCTGCGCGAGTTCGTCAGCGGCCTGGGCCTGCCGCCCGACGTCGAGCTGCGCTTCCTGGAGATGACGCCGCAGACCTACATCGGTCTGGCCCCGCGACTGGTCGACTACCTGGGCTGACCCTGGCGACCCCGCAAGATGAGCAGGCCTGTCCGAGAGCCGGTGGGGGGCGCGTGGACCTTGTTGCCATTGCCGGGCACTCGTTGAGCGGCGGTCAGCGCGGCGGGTCCAGAAGCACCAACGGGATCACCCGGGTGGTCTTGGTCTGATAGCCGGCGTAGTTCTGGTGGTCGGCAATGACCAGCGGCCACAACCTCTCTCGCTCAGCAGGGGTGGCGATCCGGGCGCGCATCGGCTGGCTGGGTCCCCCCTGGAGCCTCACCCTGACGTCGGGGTTGTCCCGGAGGTTGAGGTACCACGCTGGTGGTTGGTCGTCGCCGCCTCGGGATGCCACCACGACGAGAGCCGCACCCTCCTGCAGTGGTGAGGTGAGCATGACCGACCGGGGTTGACCGCTCTTTCGGCCGGTGGTGGTGAGCTCGAGCACGGGCATATCCTGCGCCGTCCAGCCGACTCGGCCACCACTGATCTTGAGCAGAATTCGATGAGTTGCGTTCATGGCCTTGAAGCCGACGTCCGTGAGCATGCAAAGAACCTATCGGCTGCGGGCTTCCAGGGTTGCCGGTCCGGCTCAAAGATGACGCGTGCGCGGTCCGGCTCAGATGGTGACGGGGCCTTCGGGCGTGTCAAAGGTGACGGCCTGCAGATGCGGGGTG
>ENA-OBLH01000173-OBLH01000173.1-metagenomes-genome-assembly--contig:-NODE-173-length-23299-cov-4.71786_pt1 | contig 23299 bp, 22 predicted proteins | sample MGYA00153382_OBLH01 | MGnify analysis MGYA00153382
ACGGTGAACGCCAGCGTGCTGCTAATTAACCCCGATAGCGCTTGTCCCCGTTTTTCCATCACTTGCACTCCTAGCAATCGATGGAGGTAATGTAGGGATGATCACGCGTCGACGGTATCCACCAGATGGCGTGCTACAAGGTGTCTGAAGGACTAGTTCATTCAGCGTTCGCGTAGTTCGCAAGAACTACTGCCCCACTTATCGCGTCGGCAATTGCGCCAGATCAAACTGACAACTGAGCGGTTGCGATAACAGCAGCCTGCACGCGCGAGGCTACGTTGAGTTTGCGCAATACGTGCTGCACGTGAATTTTTACGGTCGTCTCCGCGATGCCCAATTGTCGCGCGATGAGTTTGTTGCTCGCTCCGCGCGCGATGCCGCCAAGAATCTCCAGTTCGCGCGGTGAAAGCTGCGATAGTGGTGATGCTGGCGGCGCAATTTCCGTCCCCGGGCTACCGTTGGCAGCACCTGACACAGCGCCGCGATACGCAGCCACCAGCTTGCTGGTCATCTCTTCCGCAATCACGCTCTCGCCGCGCATGACGCGAAGTATTGACGCGATCAACGCATCCGCATCCATCGTCTTGAGCAAATAGCCGTTGGCGCCACCGCGCAACGCAGCAGCGAGATCATTTTCGTCTTCACTCACCGTAAGTAGAACAATTCGCACCTGCGGCAAGGCTGCGCGTAGTGCTGGCAATGCAGCAACGCCATTGACACCAGGCAAATGGTTGTCAAGCAGGATTAGGTCCGGTTTCAACTCTTCGGCCCGACGCTGCGCTTCTCCTGCGTCACCAGCATCACCCACCACGCTAAGGGCAGTGCTAAGCGAAAGGATCGCTGTCAGGCCGCGTCGAAAAAGAGTGTGGTCATCGACCACAAGAATGCGGATTACATCACCACGCAACGCTGATTCGGTGCCGCTCATCGCAAGCCTCAAGCTACCATTTTTATATTTGCCACAGGCGGCGTGACTTGCGCCGTTAGCTTCGTTGCTTTCGCGTGACCATCAGAAACAAGTGTGAGTACTACCGAAGTACCGTGGTTGGCCGTCGAAAACACCTCAAGCGTGCCACCGATGCGCTCCGCACGTTCAGTCATGATGCGCAGGCCAACGTGGGTCTCATCAAGCCGACCATCATCGTGCGCGAAGCCTTTGCCATTGTCTCGTACCTCAAAACGCCACTGTGGCTGCTGTTGCACGTCAAGCCACACGCATGTCGCGCCCGAGTGTTTGCGTGCATTGGAAAGCGCCTCCTGCACTACATGCAGCACCTGAAGCTGCAAGTCTGGCCCTAGCGATACGCCATGTCCCTGCATCGAGAGCGCTATACGGATGCCACTTTGATGCTCGAACTTGCGCAGTGTTGTCTGCAATGCAGGCTCGATATCTTCTGCATTGGCACGTGTCCGGAAGTGCAATAGCAGCTCACGAACATCGCCGTAGCTCTCGCGCACACCTTCATCGATTTCGCTCACGGCCTGCTCAATTTGCGCTGTATCGCCCCGTGCCTGCGCGCCGCGCAGCAGCTGCACCTGCATCTTCAGAAACGCAAGGGACTGTGCAATCGAATCGTGCAGTTCGCTTGCGAGAAAGCCGCGCTCCTGAGCAACCGCAGCTTCGCGCTCGAGTGCACCCAATCTCAGGTTTTCCATTGCTGCGGCGAGATGTGTTGCCAATGCCTCCAGCAATGATCGTTCGGCCGTTGAAAGCTCATACTGAGCGTGGAAAAACAGATCAATTTCGCCCCGGATGTGATCATGGTGGCGTACTGGAACGCACACCACCGTCTGATAGCCAGCGACCGCACAGTGAGGGAAGTGCGCCGGATTATCGTTGCGAATCGGGATCACCCGCGCGCCGCCCGGCACGGAAGGCGCGCCGCAATGACACTGGTCTGCCATCAGGCAATGCTCCTCATCCGACATCGCTTCCGGCAGCCCCTTTGACGCGAGCATGACGTACTTTGCGTTACCTTCGTCTGACCAGCGCAACGCGACACCGTCTGCATGTGCGACCTCGGCCACCTGCTCAACAAAGCCATGCGCCAGCGTATCCAGCGCAGTGGCCCTGGCTACCAGCGCCGTCACGCCGTACAGCGCCTCTAGCCGCGCACGCTTCTCTTCGAGCTGCGCCGTTTTCTCGGTGACCTTGCCCTCAAGATTGCGATACATCGACTGCAGGTGTTCCGCCATTCCATTGAAACCCGCAGCGAGCGTTGCGAACTCATCGTTGCCAACTGTATTCACGCGCGCACCGAGATCCCCCTGCTGAATTTGCTCAATAGCGCGCTTGATTTGCCCTACAGGCTCCAGCACGAACATGTAGCCGGTGTAGAGCAATGCCGCCGTTCCCAGCACCGCTAACGCCATCATCGCCATTTGCAGCAAGTGCAGCAGCGCAGTCCAGCGCGAAATGTGACGTTCAATCGATGCGACCCAGCCATTGATTTGTTCGACAAATGTGGCCGTGCGCTCGCCAAGGGTGCGATCCAGCGCAACCCCGCCATGCAGGGCGCTATCGCGGAACGCCTTCCAGCTTGACTCGATCTGCACAAAGCCCGCGCTCACTGTTTCGTCCCACGGCACGAAGAGCGGGCGTTCAGGGTCTCCGTCACGAAGCACGCCAAGACTGCGTTCAAACTCCGTCACGTGGGACGCAAGGCCAGTCGCATCATTGGCGGCGACGGCAAGCGCCATGCGGTACGCCTGCATGCGCATGCGCCCGGCTTCGTTCACGGCGGCGGCACCGCCATCAAGTTGCCACGACACCCAAAGGGTGAGCGAAATTGCGACCATCGCCAGTAATAGGAAAGGCGTGGCCACTAGAGCCAGTTTCGCGCCAAGACTCCAATGCCGACGGTTTTGCATCGCGCGAGTGTAGGGGGGGCATGGAAATCTGACTTGATCTTTCGCAAGCGATTCATAGATCGAAGCCTGCATCAAGGCGTTGACCCAGGTCACTTCAACGTTCTGTGTCAATTCTTGGTGTTGGGGCGTCGAGTCGGCGCTGCTATGTGACGATTTGCACCTCTTTTGGCGACTCGGAATCGGCAACGAATGCCGCGGCGTCTGGCAGAAGGCGACGATGAAGAACTGCAACGACTTGATCCCCGGCTGCATCGCCAAAGGACAATTTGTCAGCATGTCATCCCTTGGTTTGTCGCCCGCGTCGAACGTAGAACATCAGCTCAAGCACCGGCCCCGTTTGAATACTGTCCACCACGATCAGCTGCAAACAAGTCTGGACGCGCGAACAGCCTCAATTGGGTACCACCAGACTAGTGTTGTGTCACGTCTGAAATGGCGGTATATCGCGCCGCCATCGGTGGGCATGGCTAGGCGCAAAACGCAGCTCATGCCGGGGCATGCGCCAAGGTTTGTAACGACGCCATGCACGGCGATGGCAAGCGAGATACGTCATTTCAGGCGTGATACGACACTAGCCGCCCGCTGATAGTCCGCATCCCCCGTCGTCTTCCATTCCTCATGGCAGGCGTACACCAGTTTGATCACATGCTCGTCGTCTGACGCAGCGCCTGCGCGCAGCACCTCAGGCCACGGCAACACGTTCACCGCAAGAATCGGCGCATCAAGCTTCACGCCGCTTGCCGCCACGCCTGCCGCATAGGCGCGAGCGTAATGGCGCGCAGCAATGAGCGGCTCATCGATCCACAGCGTCAGCAGGCGCAACGCGTGGGCACTGGTGATCAGGTGCAGCACGGTGAAATTCTTCGTGCGTAGATAAATCGCCAGCGCATGCGTGGCGAGTTCGCGCAAAGTGCCGTCGTGCACAGCAAGTCGATCCGCGCCGTCGTGAAACGCTGACGTCTGCGCAAACGCGGTCATGCGTAGCGTAATCAAACCTGCCTCGCTGCGCCAATCGCCCATATGCACGGCGATGTCTCCGAGCCACGTCGATACCTCGGAATTGCTGGCTGTTTGTGACGCAACAAACGGTGCCAGCGGCATGTGCCAGCACGCCCAGTGCGCGAGCCCGGACGCCAGCTCGTCGTCATGCTCTGCAGCCACGGCGCTGGCCGTGCGCAGTAAGCCGTGAAACGCTGCCGCACCGACGCCGTCCATTAGCAGCGGCAACGTTTGACGCAGCGTGGCATCGCGACCGTGCACAGCGATTGATTCGGCGAAATGTGCTCGCAGCGAAGCGAACGCCGTCAGATCGCCGCGCTTTGCCGTCCAGTCTTCGCAAGCGACGGTGAGCGGCGGCGCGGGATCAAGTTTTGCGCTGGCAACGGTGAAAAATGCTTCTAAACGCGCCGCGTCCGCACCCAGTGAATTCAGCGCCACTAGCGCCATCGGCAGGTGATTACTCAGGTCACCACGATACTCCGGCGCGAATGCCTGCGCGCGATCCAGCAATGCGGTCAAAACGGTCGGAGTGTCGGTGCGAATCATGGCTTGCCCTGCGCGGTGATAGGTAGAGGTGAGTCATGCTAAAAGCTCAAGTTAACTTGAGGTCAAGCAGTTTTTTTAGCAATGAGCGAAACCCTGATCAGCATCGGTGAACTCGCCGAGCGCGCCGGTGTGCCGCACAGTGCGTTGCGTTTTTATGAGGAGCAGGGGCTGCTCAAAAGCGTGCGCACGGCGGGCGGCCAACGCCGTTACGCCCGCGACATGCTGCGCCGGGTCGCCTTCATCCGCAGCGCACAAAACGTCGGCCTGCGGCTCGAAGACATCGCCGTCGCACTCGCGCAATTGCCGGAGTCACGCACGCCGAATAAGGGCGATTGGACGCGCCTGTCTAAACGCTGGCGCACCGCGCTTGACGAGCGCATTCACGCACTCGAAGCGCTGCGCGATCAACTCGATCAATGCATCGGCTGCGGGTGCTTGTCGCTCACCGCGTGCCGTCTTTACAACCCGAGTGACGCAGCGAGTCAGCGTGGCAGCGGGCCGCGTTACCTGCTGGGCGATCCGCGCCCCTCTGGTGAGAACGCCTGATTCGCGATAAATTTGCGCCTATGACCCCTGAAATCACGCACCTGTTTCACCACGCTCAGCACACCCACGCCGTCGCGCAGATGATTTACAACGAATTCTGGATTGATGTGGTCGATGGCCTGACCCTTGAGTTCCTTGACGCGCATTTGCAGAACACGTACGATCCGTCGCGCATTCCGCTGTCACTGATTGCTCTGGTCGACGGTCAGCTCGTCGGCACCGTCAACCTCATTGAAAACGACGACAGCAAACGGACGCACTTGCGCCCGTGGCTCGCGGCCATGGTTTTGGCGAAGGAATTTCGTGGGCAGGGGATTGGTACACAGCTCGTACGTGCGCTACTGGTCGAGGCGAGGCGGCTAGGTTTTGCAACGGTGTACTTCGGCTCCGATGGGCCGGGTTTTTATGAGCGCATTGGCGCGGTGAAGCACGAACACGTCAAAGACGATTTCTGCATCATGCGATTTGAGTTGGCGGGGCAGAGCGTGGATTGATGACGATTTGTGCGGTGTTCTGCGACCTGAAAAGCACATCCGCTTTTGGACAAGAATGAGTCTGCATAACATTCGTAGAGTGTGCGCCAGAGCGCGCGCACCCATCGTGGCGGTTTTTGCCACGCGGCTCGGTCAAACCGACGGTGCGCACTGTGGTGCACACCCTACCTCGCTGCTGACCGCGATTGGTCGCTCCAGCACTCATCCTCGCAGAATAAGCTTTTCGCGTTAAGGCCCGTTCAATAGGGGATGGAGCCACGTTTAGGCAAAAGTCAACTTATTGCGCTTTATGCGAAAAGCCCAAGTAGTGCAGTCTTTTCAGCAAAAAGCTGTTGCTCGATTTCGCCGCGATCCCCGAACGGTGTTGATGGGGCCCTTGATGGTCTACGAATCAAGACTCATCAGCACGTAGCAGCAGCCGCGACGCCTGGGCGGGCGTCGCGATCACGGTCAAAACGTGCGCTACTTTGCGAACGGGCAGCTTTTGCCTTTGGCGATGGCAAAGAGGTTCTTCTGGCGCTCTTTGGCCGCTTCAATGGCGTCCTCTGTGTTCTTGTATGTGCCCAGCAGCGCGGGCCAAAACAGCACGGCCGCCGCAACGTTGGTTCCGGTCATGCCGCGCTCTTTGCGTGCCTTTGCCTCAAAGTCCTCAGCCTCAGTGATCTGATCCTTGAGCTGGGCACAGGACAGGTCGCCGTCGGAGGCCTTTCTGGTTTGCACCACAGTCGGTGTCGCACAGCCCGCCAGCAGCGTGATGGTCAAAATCGAAGTGACAATTGCATACTTCCCGGTAATCATGGAACCCCTCGTTGATTTGGTTAAACAGATTGAACAGTACATGCATGGGCTAAACACAATGCAAGTTCTTAGCGTATCAAACTAATGGCGTAGCGTGGGCACAATTTGTGCGTACTGACCGCCACAGCAACCCCGCCGCCAGCAGAGACATCGTCGCGCTGACCACAAACGCCGCCGTCGGGTTGACGCGTGTCCACAGCCATCCGAACATGACTGAGGCGGGCAGCAGCATGAGGCCGCTCACGAGGTGGAACCAGCCGAACGCGGTGCCTAGTTGCGCTTTGGGGGCCAGCTCGGCGATCATGGCTTTTTCTGCGCCTTCGGTCGCGGCGATGAAAATGGCGTAGCCGACGAACAGCGCAATGGTGGTGGCCAGCGTTTGCGGCAACAGCCCGAACGAGGCGAACAGCACCGCGTAAATCACCCACGCAACGCACAGCATGCGCGAGCGATTCAAACTGTCCGACCATGCGGAGAGCGGGGTCGACAGCAGCATCGCCAGTGCTGAAAATCCGGCCCACAACAGCGGAATTTGCGCGTTGGTGAAGCCTGTTTCTTTCGCTCGCAACAGCAGGAACATATTGCTCGCCTGCGACAACGTGAATACGGCTAATGCGACGAGATAGCGCTTGAGCGGTGCGGGCAAACTTTTCCATTGCCAATCGATCTTGCTGCTGTCGATAGCGACGCCCGGCGGTTCGCGCAGCAGGGCGACGAGCAGCACGCACAACACGCCGGGCACAATCGTCATCAAAATCACGTCACGCACGCTCCAGCCCGCGGCCAGCAGCGCCGCCGCCGCCAGCGGGCCGACCACCGCGCCCGCGTGATCCATGCTGCGATGAAAACCGAAGGCGAGGCCGCGCCGGTTGGGCTCGACGCTGGCGGCGAGCAACGCGTCACGGGGGCTTGAACGCAGGCCCTTGCCGATGCGGTCGCCCATGCGCAGCAGCAGGATGATCGGTGTGCTGCTGGCGAACGCGATCAACGGGCGGGCGAGCGCGGGCAAGGTGTAGCCCAAGATCAGCCAGCCTTTGGCCCGCTGCGTGCGGTCGTAGAAATAACCGGACACCAGTTTCATCAGCGCGGCGGTGGCGTTGGCAGCACCTTCAATGATGCCGAGCGCTTGCGCGCCGACGGCAAAGGTCGCCGCAAAAAACAGCGGCAGCAATGGGTAAATCGCGTCAGACGCCGCGTCGTTTAAGAAGCTCACCGCGCCTAAAAACCAGACGGTGCGCGGCAGCTTGAAAATGGCGTTGAGCATGCGCCGATGATAGACGCCAGCACGCGCTACGTTTCACTTCGACGGCGGCGATGAGCCGCAAGTCGCATGCTGTCACGTCGCAACCATACAGAATTCGCCGCAGGCCGTTCGCCTGCGTTAATCAGCGAAAAACTAAGGCTGCTGCAGTGCCGGTGCGCGATCCTTTTCGCGTGGGCCCCGTGGCGCTTCCGCTGCTGGCGCTGGTGCTGCGCGTGGTTGTTCACGCCCACGCTCAACGACTGGTGCAGGTGGCGTTGCGGGCGGCGCAACTTGTACCGGAGCGGGCCGCGGCTCGACGGTTCGTTGCGGTGGGGCAACTGGCGCAGCACGCTGCTCAACCACACGCGGTGGCGCAGTCTGGATACGCGCATCAGGCGCGACGTAGTTCTGCGGCGCTTCGCCACGCTGAATCCCCCGTTCACGCGGGTCTTTCGACATCGGAACCGCAGGCGCACGTAGGCCCGGATTTTCTGAAACTACGGGCGGACGTTGACGTTGCGGCGTCGCCTCGATCGGCTGGCCGGGCCCGACTTGTTGACGATTAACAATCGGGTTCGGATCTTGCCAAACGCGCGGTTGCGCAACATTAGTGTTCGGTGCGAACGGCACGGCGGCCACGGGAGGCGCAGCAGGTTGCACGACGTTCGGCCCCATCGAGCGCTCACGCACCGGCGCTTGCGCTGGACGACCCACCACAGGGTTCGGATCAACGGGACGCGAACCCACAAAATTCCCATTTCCCCGCCCCGGCTGGAACTGCGGCAACACTTCGCCCATACGCGCCGGTGGAGCGCTACGAATGTCGCGCTCAGAAATATTACGCACCAAATTTTGCGCGACCGGACGACCACCGATAAACGCCGCCCCCGTCACTGCCGTGATCGCGCCCGGGACTCCCGCATGTACGTAGTTGCGCGGCCGCCACGGCTCCTCGGCAATGTTTCTCACATAAGGGCGATTGACCTGACGCCAGTAGGTCGGCGAATAGGTGTACCACGGCACGTAAGGCTCATTCCAGCCGAGGGGCACCCAGGAGTAGGTTGGCCCGACATTGGCGCTCACGCTCCAGCCGTTGCCGCCGAAGAACGTGACCAAAGCAGGCGCGTAAACCGGTCGCCCGACACTGCTGCCGGGGCTCCAAGCCCAGCGCGGCCCAATACGAACCCAGCGCCCGTAGTGGAACGGCGCAAAGCCCCAAGCGGCGTCATCCACCCACGTCCAGCCCCACGGCTGCACCCAGCTCCAGCGGCCATTGCGATACGGTGCCCAGTTGGCCGCAACCGCCGTCGGATACCAGATGCGACCGTACTCGTAATCGTTGTCCCAACTGCCATATTCGTCCAGGTCGCGTGCGCCAACCATCCAAGGGCTCAACTGGCCCGCATTGCGCGACTCCCAGCGATCATTGCGGCGGTCACGCGAGATGGCCCATGCTTCAAAGCCGCCGTTCGTGTTGTTGGCGTAATTGGCGTTGCGGTCAAAGCGCACGCCGTTGTCGTCCAGCACCACGCTGTCGCCGCGATTGACGATAGTGCCGGGGCCATTGGTCAACACCTCGGCCTGTCCGTTGCGCACGTTTAGCGATGCAGGCGCATACTGCGAGGCGGCATTCACCACATAAAAACCGGGTTGCAGAAACGCGATTTCGCCGTTGGCGGTCAGCACGCGCATCGCGTCTTGCTGCTCCCATGCGCGAATCCGCACAGCAATTGCGCCTTGTGACACGCGTACGACAAGGCTTTGATCATCAAGCAGCTCAAAATTGACATTGGTGCCGCCCGCGAGCCACATTTGCACTGGCCCAACGTCCAACTCAGCACGACCGCCCTCGCTGACCCACAAATTGTCGCCTGCCGTCACCGCGTAGTTGCGCGGAATGGATCGCCAGTCCTCACGCTCATTGGCGAGCTGCACGTCGCCCGCAAAGGTCGACAAGCGTGCCACGCGACCGGGTGCGTCGGCCCAAACGGCCAAGGTTGCCACGCTGGTGAGAACCGCCGCCAATAGGCCGCGCCATAGATTTGTTCGAATATTCATGCCATTCCTCCTCTGAGGAGATGTGTCGCCGAAACGACTTAACGTCCAGCGCCGCGCGCAGTTGACCGGGGCTAACCCTAGCCAAATGGGCGACACGTATATTATTGCTGTATATTAAAACAGCAAACAGCCGTCAACCCCATATTCCAAAACGTGTCCCTCGCCATTACCTACAGCCGCGCCCTTGCAGGATTGCATGCCGAACTTGTCACCGTGGAGGTGCATCTCGCTAACGGATTGCCCGCGTTCAATCTGGTTGGCCTGCCGGACGTGGAGGTGCGGGAAAGTCGTGATCGCGTGCGTGCCGCGATTCAAACGGGTGGCTTTGAGTTTCCGATGCGGAAGCTCACGGTGAATCTTGCGCCTGCAGAATTTCCGAAGGAATCCGGGCGCTTTGATTTGCCGATTGCGATTGGCATTTTGGTGGCAAGCGGACAGCTTCCGGCGGCGCGATTGAAGGGGCTGGAATTTGCGGGCGAGCTTGGGTTAAATGGCGATCTTCGACCCGTTCGCGGCGCGCTCGCGATGGCAATGGCTGCGGCCAAATCCGGCAACACGCTGGTGTTGCCGCAAGCGTCGGCTATTGAGGCTTCACGCATTAAAAGTTGCAATGTGCTTGGCGCGAAAACGCTGCTCGAAGTCGCCGCGTTTATGGCCGGCAAACACACTCTGGAAACGCCTGTCGTCGAGGAGCGAAACGAGATCGACACCTATCTAGATTTGATCGACGTCAAAGGACAGGCGCAGGCTAAACGCGCGTTAGAAATCGCAGCAGCGGGAAAGCACAGCCTGCTGTTGATGGGACCACCCGGCACCGGCAAAAGCATGCTCGCGCAACGCTTGCCGGGCATCTTGCCACCGATGACTGAGACCGAGGCGACCGAGAGCGCAGCGATTTTGTCGCTAGTCGGCAAATTTAAGGTTGATGAATTTGGGCAGCGGCAAGTCCGATCTCCTCATCACACGGCGAGCGCAGTGGCGCTGGTTGGGGGTGGTAGCGACCCTCGGCCTGGTGAAATTTCATTGGCACATCACGGGGTACTTTTTCTAGATGAATTACCCGAATTTGATAGACGTGTTTTAGAGGTTTTGCGCGAGCCTTTGGAGAGCAGAGTCATCAATATTTCCCGCGCTGCGCGGCAGGTTTCGTACCCCAGCCATTTCCAGTTGGTTGCGGCTATGAATCCATGTCCCGATGGTTATCTGGGCAGCAACATTTCTGCCAAACCGTGCCGATGTACGCCGGATCAGATTGCACGGTATCGCGGCAAAATTTCTGGGCCGTTGCTGGATCGCATTGACCTGCAGATTACAGTGCCATCGGTGCCGACTGAATCACTGCGCGGCGCGCCAGATGGTGAGCCGTCTGCCACGGTACGCAAGCGCGTGATGGCTGCATCTGAGCGACAACATGCGCGTCAACAAAAGGCCAACGCTGACTTGAGTTCAAGCGAAGTGGATTTGCATTGTGGGTTGGACGACAACGGCGAAACGCTGCTGCGTCAGGCGACTGCGCGACTCGGGTTGTCGGCCAGAGCTCAGCATCGAATCGCCCGAGTGGCGCGAACAATCGCTGATCTCGCCGGCAGCGACGCTATAGCCGTTGCGCATGTGGCCGAATCGATTGGCTACAGGCGCATGGAAAGTTAAGCGAAATTAAGTGCGACAGAGCACTGTCCAAATTCCAACCGTGAACCCCTCGCATTAACTTGACTTATGTTTGTCTAGGACGTAACATTTATTCAGACGTTTGTCTCCCGTTTCTCCTCCCTGAACGGGTGCTTTGCAGGATTCTGCGACGCATTAAACCCCTGTATTGCCAGCCAATCAGGGGTTTTTCTTTGGCAAATCAGTTAGTTGGCGTCTCTGCCGTTTCCGGTGATTTGTCTAACCAATGATTGAACACAGTCGAGCACTCTTTCATGCCGAGTCCGGTATGAGCCGAAAACATGACCACCGCATCGCGTTCATTGACCAAGGCTCCGTTATCCACGCGAAAGGCGCTGCGCGCCTTCATTCGTTCGCTTTGCGTGAGTTTGTCTGCTTTGTTGAGTAGCCACAGAATGCGCGGACGTCCGGCACCCAGCCCGTCCATCCACTCAACAAACTGCACATCCAGCTCAGTCGTTCCACGACGAACGTCAATGACCAGCACTAAGCCCCGCAGCGCCTGACGTTCGCGAAAATACTGCTCGATCACGCCCGTCCACACACGTTGTTTGTCACGCGGGGTGCGCGCAAAACCGTAACCTGGCAAATCCACTAGATAGCCGCCGGCCCGCAGGGGGAAGAAGTTGAGTTCTCTAGTGCGCCCCGGCATTTTGCTGGCGAAAGCCAGACGCGTTTGCCCGGCGAGCTTGTTGATACTGCTCGATTTGCCTGAGTTTGAGCGGCCTGCAAAAGCGATCTCGGGCCCGGTTTCCTCGGGCAATCCTTCCATGTCCACCACGGATTTCTCGAAGAAAGCGCCCGCGAATTGCGGAATGCGTTCCAAGCGAGCCTCCACGGGGAGGGTCGGTTTCAGCACGGGAGCTTTCATAGGGCGGCGATTCGGCGATTCAGCAAAGTTATAATTTTAAGTTGTCATTTGCTTTTCCCCTCGATTGGCTTGCGCTTAGCCAGATCTAAGCGTCGCACCCGAGTAATAACCTACCCATCCGGCCATGCTTTCATCTCTCCGCTCCACCGTTTCAGCGTTTGCGTCCGCTCTTGTTTTGGCGTTGACAGCGCTCGTTTCGACCTCGGCGTTTGGCCAGGCAGACAAGAATCCTGACTTTGTGAAAGGTCAAGCACTTGCGGGTGTGTGCGCAGGCTGCCACGGCGTGGACGGCGTGAGCCCGATTCCCACGCAGCCAAATCTCGCAGGCATGAGCTGGCAGTACACCGCCAAGCAGTTGCGTCATTTCAAAACCGGTCAGCGCGACAACGCCATCATGAAGGGCTTCTCGGCCACCTTGAGTGATGCCGACATGAAGGCGCTGGGTGTTTACTATGCATCGATGAAGGGCCGTCCCATCGGCACCAAGGACGAAAAGCTGGCAAAGACCGCAGAAAAGCTTTACCGCGCAGGGGACGCGACACGCGGCATCCCAGCCTGCGCGGGTTGCCATTCGCCGTCGGGAGCGGGCATTCCTGCGCTGTATCCCCGTGTTGGCGGGCAGCATGCTGAATACACGCTGGCTCAGTTGACCTCGTTCCGTGCGGGTGTTCGCGGCGGTGCTACCAAAGAAGATTCGAACCCAACCGGCAAAATGATGATGACCATCGCCGGTAAGCTCACCGAACCAGAGATCAAAGCTTTAGCGGAATACACGGCAGGGCTTAAGGCCAACTAGGTTCTGCGATGAGCGCGAATGAAAGCCCGGACGACGTGAAAGTTGCCGGGCTTTTTTTTTATCCGGTTAAAGGTTGCCGCGCGATTGCTCACGCGAGTGCTGATGTACTTGCGAGCGGCATTCGCCATGATCGCGAATGGATGGTGGTAGATACGCGGCGATCACCTGCAATATTTCTGAGTCAGCGCGAATGCCCGTTGATGGCAACGTTAACGGTCGCGGTGACTGAGGACGACGGCTTGTTGATCTCTAGTAATGGCAGTGTTCTCATGGTGCACCCGCCCGCTCGCAACGCGTTGCTCAAGGTCAAAGTGTGGAACCACGAGACCGTTGCGCTCGACGCTGGAGACGCCGCCAGCGATTGGCTGAACGCAAAACTGGGAATGGCGCGAGGCCGGCTAAGGCTGGTTCGTTTCCATCCCGAAATGCGTCGCTACTGTAATCGATTGCATGCGGGTGATAGCGACGCGCATACTTTTTTTGCAGATGGATATCCGCTGCTTGTCACCAATGTTGAATCGCTAGCTGATCTCAACATGCGCATGAGGCGCGACGCTACCAACGCGATGCCGATGAATCGCTTTCGCCCGAATGTGGTGCTCGCAGGGTTGCCAGCATGGGACGAGGATCACATCGACACGCTAAGCATTGGCGGGGTGGTACTGAAGCTTGCTAAGCCCTGTGTGCGCTGTCAGGTCACGACTACTGATCAGTTCAGCGGCGCGCAGATTTCGGACGAGCCACTCAACACGCTCGCCAAATTTCGCAACAATCCCGATTTCGGTGGCGTTACCTTTGGCTGGAACGCTGTGGTGATCAAACCCGGTCGAATTGCAGCGACTGACCGGGTGATCGCGGAGTATCGGTTCTAGATACTCCGGTCGCGTTGAACTTTTTACGGCTTCGCGCAGAAATTGACGGACTCGCCCGTCCAGCCTAAGTCGCTGACCATGTAGTTGTACATGTCGACATTCGTCACGTAACGATGATTGCCATCGTCCACGTATCGTGGCGCACCGCGAAATACTCGATAAATCTTCTGCTCGTTGGCGAAGCAATCCGAAACGTTGCCGGTTTTGATAGGCGAAGCAACGTACGAGTCGGTACCTTCGTTGCAAAAGAAGCCATTGGGAATCCCGGCGCATGGGGAAAATCGCTCCTTGCCCGTGGCCGTAATCACAGCTTTATCGCTATTGAGTGCGGTGTAGAAGTGAGTGCCCCGAGTGGCAGCCTTGGCTGCGCCGGGGATGAAATAGCGGGTAATGGACGAGGTGGTACTGCTTGGCGACGGGTCGGTTTTGAACCAGTATCCTGTGCGATACCAAAGGCGATTGCTCAGGGTATCGATAGCCCCATCCAGCAGGCTCTTTTCGCTCTCACGCGAACTGATGAAATAAAAATCAGATTGCGGATTGAAGAACTCCACCATTGATGCTTGCGCCGAGGTCGTAGTGGGAATCACGGCACTAGGCTGCAAGTAGGGGGCCAACCTTGTGTAAAGCAAATCCATCCGAGAATAACGATCAATTCCGGCTGGCGTGCTGCAAGATGCACCCCCGCCTTCAAGGCCGCCACGCAATTCATAGTAGCCAGCTGCGTTGAACGTAAACACTCCGGAGCCGCTTGAACCGCTTTCGGTCGTGCCGTTCGTCCAGCGTACGGTGATGAAGCTGTCCTTACCAAATTGCGGTCTGGCCTCACTGCCATAAGCAGCAGGCCCTCGTCCGTAGCCCTGCATGGTGCCTTGCGAAAATTTCTTTAAATCGCCGCTGGGGTGGTGAAGACCGATGATGTTGGCGTTGGTGGGTATCACCGTCGCGTTCCACGCCGCGCGCATTGCGCCGGTTGGCGGTGCCTGACGCAGCTGAAGCAACGTGACGTCCAACGTCGGGTCGGTGACCAGTAAAGTTGCGCCGCCCGTGACCAGCTGGTAAGGCGGAATTGCGGTGCTGTCGCAGGAGACAGCATCGAAGAACCAATAGGTGTTGAGCGTTGACGCTGCTGATTGCGCGCTGATGCAATGCGCTGCGCTGTAGAAAAAGTCAGCGCCTGAGGTTGAATTCAACAATGTACCTGTGCAGAGAAAACTTTCGGCGCTCGTTGTGAAAACCATCTTCGCCGTTGCCTTGGCCGCGTTAAGCAGTGCGGTGCTGGGGTTGCTAACGCAGGCAATATCGATATTGCACGAGCCTGACTGTCCGATGTGCCGGACATCTTTTTGCCCCATTGTGCTTGGCGAAGCTATCAGGTGCGACAACGTCTCCAGCGTTACGCCAAACTGCGCGGCATCGATACCGGGCATGAGTCGCAACTCCAAAGTGCCGGAGCTGCCTTCGAGGACAGGCGACCAGATCAGCCCTGTGCCCGACGAAGCGTCTGACGCATAGACCTCATCCCGTCCGGCACCGGCGAAGCGCATTTGCAAGCCCACCGCAGGGCCGTCAATTCGGTACGCAACTCTGAAGGCGGCGGCATCTGCGACTAGTACCTCAATGCGAACGACACGACTGTTGTCTGCCAGAGTTTGCCAAGGCAGTGATGCTAGAGGCAGGCTGCGTGATGCTGCCGGAATGTCGCGTGGGAAACCAATTTGCAATGGCTTGGCCCGGTCAGACGGGCTTGAAGCAGCGGCCTTGCTTGTCTGTATCACGGAGGCATCCCAAGGGGCCGCAGAGATGCGATGCGCTGCATCATTGGATCCAAAAAAACGCTCAGCGACTAGCGCTTTATCGCGTTGCACTTCCGCCGGCGGCATGCTGCGTTCATCGCTGACCGTCGCCGCGCTGATAGGAAAACTGACCATCGCAGTGAGCGCGGCCAGTACACATAGTGAGTACCATCTTTGCAACATGATTAACCTCCAGCAAAAAAATAGGGCATCAAAAAAACATCAGCACAATTTACGCCAATATCGAGCGCGCTGCGACACATCGTTGTAAACCGTCGCGCCAATGCGGAGCGGTCCAGCCGAATGTCGCCGCAAAGCGACTTGTGTCAAGCACGCTAAACGGCGGGCGTTTTGCGGCTGTTGGGTATTCAGACGTAGAAATAGGTTGAACAGCAACACGGTCAGTCAATCCTGCCTCCTCAATGATCGCACGAGTGAAATCGAACCACGTAGTTTGACCATTACTCGACAAGTGATAGAGGCCGCTTGCCCGACGAAGTTCCACCAGCGGTCGATTTAGCGCGCAAGCAACTGCCTCGGCCAGATCGGCAGTGTAGTTGGGCACGCCCGATTGATCTGCGACAACGCGCAAAATTGGTCGATCTTGCGCGAGCCGCAGCATGGTTTTGTAGAAGTTCGCGCCATCATTGCTGTAGACCCAACTAAGACGCAAGATCAAGTGCTCGGGCGATAATTCCGCGATACGCGTTTCGCCGACACGTTTGCTGCATCCGTAAACGCTGGTGGGCGCGGTCGCGTCCGTCTCCAAATAAGCTTGTGTCGCGAGCCCGTCAAACACATAGTCGGTGGAGAAATGAACGAGGAAAATTCCCAAATCGCTACACGTCTGCGCGATGTGGGCTGGGCCTTCCGCGTTGATCGCATACGCTAATTCAGACTCGGATTCCGCTCGATCCACGACCGTGTACGCAGCGCAATTCAAAATCACGTCTGGTTGCTCGCGTTTGAGCGCTTCACGACATGCGCTCGCGTCGACAAGATCGAACGAATCACGCCCGAGCGCCACCACTTCATGCTCACCGCGCAGGCGACGTGCCAACGCTAAACCAAGTTGACCATTCGCACCTGAAATCAATAATTTCATTGGTAGGTTGGGGCCTGCTTGAACATGAGGCCCGCCGCGTCTTTGGCGTTCACAATCGGGTCACTGATGGGCCACGTAATAGCGAGCGACGGGTCATTCCAGGCGATGGTGCGCTCGTGAGCAGGCGCGTAGTAGTCACTGGTTTTGTAGAGAAAAACTGCGCTTTCGCTGGTGACCACAAAGCCGTGCGCACAGCCGGGCGGCACCCACAACATACGCTGATTTGCAGCCGACAAATCAACACCCACCCACTGCGCAAAAGTGGGTGAAGAGCGTCGCAAGTCAACCACCACGTCCCACACACTGCCCGACACGACGCGCACTAATTTGCCCTGCGGTTGCTCAATTTGATAATGCAAACCGCGCAACACTTTTGCATGCGAAAAACTTTGGTTATCCTGCACGAAGTTCAGCAGTACACCGGTCGCGTTACGAAATTTTTGCACACTGAAGCTCTCGAAAAATTCGCCGCGTTCATCGGCAAAAATTTGCGGTTCGAGTATCAGGCATCCGTTCAATGCCGTTCTGACGACTTTCATCAGAACACCTGCTGATTCAACATATCTTTCAAATACTTTCCATAGCCGCTTTTAGCCAGAGGCTCGGCTAGCCGTTTAACCTGCGCCGCATCAATGAAGCCTTGACGATAGGCAATCTCTTCAGGGCAACACACTTTGAGACCCTGTCGCCGCTCGATGGTTTGCACGAATTGCGCCGCCTCCAGCAACGAATCATGGGTGCCCGTATCGAGCCACGCCATGCCGCGTCCCATCAGCTCAACGCTCATGCGGCCGCGCTCTAGATATACGCGATTCAGATCGGTGATTTCGAGTTCACCACGCGACGAGGGCTTGAGATTTTTCGCAATTTCGATCACGTCGTTATCGTAAAAGTAGATGCCAGTTACAGCGTATCGTGAACGTGGCACTTTTGGCTTTTCTTCTAGGCTTACTGCACGACCTGCCGCATCAAATTCAACGACACCATAGCGCTCAGGATCGCTCACCGGATAAGCGAACACTGTCGCGCCCTCACGGCGAGCGTGTGCGCTTTCAAGCAGTTGTTGCAACTCATGGCCATAGAAAACGTTGTCGCCTAGCACCAGTGCGGCGTGGTCGTCGCCAATGAAATCGCGACCGATGATGAACGCTTGCGCAAGTCCGTCTGGCGAAGGCTGCACAGCGTATTGGAGGTTCATGCCCCACTTTGCGCCATCGCCCAAAAGCTCCTGAAAACGCGGCGTGTCTTGCGGTGTCGAGATGATCAAAATGTCGCGCAATCCGGCCAGCATCAAGGCCGACAGCGGATAATAAATCATCGGCTTATCGTAGATCGGCATCAGCTGTTTTGATACCGCCTGCGTCACTGGATGCAAGCGCGTGCCGGAGCCACCGGCGAGGATGATGCCCTTGCGTTTTATCGGAGTCTCGCTCACGTCAGTCATGCGCGCGCTCCGTAATTTTGTGCCATCCATTTCAGATAATCGCCGGACTGCACGTCGGCGACCCACGCGCTGTTTTCAAGATACCAGCGCACTGTCTTTTCGAGTCCCGTCGTGAAGTTTTCGCTAGGCCGCCAACCGAGTTCGCGGGTAAGTTTCGAGAAGTCAATCGCATAGCGACGATCATGGCCAGGACGATCCGTGACCGTCGTAATTTGTTGCAAATAGTCCTTGCCCGGCGCATGCGTCGCGAGCAACGAACAAATCGTATGCACGACCTCGATATTTGGCTTCTCAGCATCACCGCCAACCAGATAAAGCTCGCCCGGTCGGCCCGCTTCAAGCACATGGCGAATCGCGCTGCAATGATCTCCCACGTACAGCCAATCGCGAATCTGCTGACCGTCGCCATAAATCGGAAGCGCTTTACCTGCCAGTGCATTCACGATCATCAATGGAATCAATTTTTCTGGAAATTGGCGCGGGCCATAATTGTTCGAGCAGTTGGTCACCATTACCGGCATGCCATAAGTATGAAAGTAAGCGCGGGCTAAGTGATCGGATCCCGCTTTCGATGCACTGTACGGACTATTGGGCTGATATTGCGACAGCTCGGTGAACTTCGGGTCGGTTGCTCCTAGCGAACCGAACACCTCGTCGGTCGACACATGCACAAAGCGAAAGGATTTCGCGTCGGCATCAGGCAGCGCCTTCCAGTGCGCGCGGCTCGCCTCAAGCAACGTGGCCGTGCCCATCACGTTGGTTCGGACAAAATCCATCGGCCCGTGAATCGAGCGATCTACGTGACTTTCCGCGGCGAAATGCACGACGGCGCGCGGCTGGTACTTCGTGAACACTGCCTTGAGCGCCGCACCATCGCACACATCCACGCGCTCAAAGGCGTAGCGCGAATCATCAGCTATTGAGGCCAACGTTTTCGGATTCGCGGCGTACGTCAACACATCCACGTTGACCACAGGCTCATCGTGCGCCGCCAGCCAATCGAGAATGAAGTTGCTACCGATAAAGCCGCAGCCGCCAGTGACCAGAATCATGTAAATTTCCTTTGCCCGCAGATTTTATAGGGCCGTCGCTGCATCTTTCTCCCACGCTGGCGCAATCAGACTGACGCAAGCCCGCATAATTGCGCCCCTATGCCCCTTTGGTTTCGACTTGTCTACCGCCTGCTTTGGCTCATTGCGCTGCCCTTTGCGTTGATCCGGCTCTGGCGAAAAGGCCGTGCAAATCCGAGGCATCGACTGCACTGGCGAGAACGCCTTGCATTGACATTACCAACCGGCCCGTTTGACGTGTGGATTCACGCGGTGTCGGTGGGCGAGGCGCGAGCAATGATGTCGCTAGTGGATGCGTTGATGCTCGCGAAGCCTCGTCTGCTGGTTACTTGCACCACGCCTACAGGGCGCGCGACCGCTGCGTCGCTATTAGGTGATCGCGCCACCGTGGCCTATCTGCCGTTTGACGCGCCATGGCTGATGACTAAATTTTTGAACACTTCAAAGCCCAAACTGGGGCTGTTGATCGAGACGGAATTGTGGCCCGGCGTGTGCGACGCCGCGAAGCGTGCCGGCGTGCCGCTTTGGCTCGTGAATGCGCGAATGTCTGCACGTTCCGCGAAAGGTTACGCCAGAGGTGGCGCGCTGACTCGGGCCATGCTTGATTGTTTGTCCGGCATCGCCGCGCAGTCGGAAGATCACGCGACTCGTTTCCGCGCGCTAGGGGCTCATCGAGTCACGGTGACAGGCAACATGAAATTCGATCTCGCGTTGCCTGCGGACGCAGCCGCACGCGCTGAGGTGCTGGCAGCTCACGTGGCGGGCGTACGCATGATGTGGGTCGCGGGCTCGACGCGCGAAGGCGAGGAGGCGCTGTTGCTTGATGCGCTGATCAAACATCCGCTGCGGGGTCGCGCCGTTGCGGTGATCGTGCCGCGTCATCCTGAGCGTTGGGACGCTACGTTTGATGACGCGCAAGCGCGTGGCTTTCGCGTGGCGCGACGCAGCAGCGCGATCATTGGGGATGACGTGGAGGTGATCGTCGGTGACAGCATGGGCGAGATGCTTGCGTACTACGGCAAAGCGCGTGCGGTCGTGATGGGCGGCACGCTTGCGGGCACCGGTGGACAGAATTTGATTGAGCCTTGTGCCATGGGCGTGCCGGTGGTGCTCGGGCCGTCGGTGTTTAATTTTCAGCAAGCGGCAGAAGAGGCGATAGCGAGCGGCGCTGCGATGGCCGCACCGCATGCGGATGCGGCGTTGGATGGGGTGTTGAAGTGGATTGACGATGCGTCTGCTCGTGACGTTGCGGGTGAGAATGCGCGCGAATTTGTCGCTGCGCATCGTGGGGCGACCGAGCGCACGATGACGTTGCTGGCGCGGTTTTTGTAGAGGCGAATCTGGTTGCGTGCAGTGACGCGCAATCGCCGCTTTCGCCGCTCCTACGTCTGCAATTTCAAAGCGATTTGCTCGCGCCGAATCTGCGCTGGATCACGCGCAATCCATGCCGACACCTCCGCGTCGTATGTGGGATGCTTCGCCAGCAACCGCTCTGCGCCGAGCTTCATCAGCTCTTTTGTTGAATCGCTAAACGACACACCGCCCTCATGCGCGACGTACGCCTTCGTGCACAACACATTCCGAAATCCCGCCGCCGCCGCGCGCATGCAGAAATCGTTTTCCTCGCCGTAGCCGCGCGGAAAATTTTCCAGATCAAACGGGCCGACTTTTGATCGGCATGCCGCTGAAATCAGCATGCAAAACCCCACGCCGGTAGGCAGATCAACCGGCTCGGCGAGAGTTTCGCGTAACGCTCCGGCGATGCGTTCACGTTCGTCAACGTCGGGCACCGGCCAAGCTCGCGAAAAATCAGGGAACGAACAAATCGTTGCGTTGTTGGAGAACGGCGTGACGGTGCCAATCGCTTGTTGGCGGCCCGCGTCGTCCTGAACGTCAGCCAGCATTTGATCGAGCCAACCCGTGGTCACCAACGCATCGGAATTGAGCAAAACGATGTGCTCGTCAGCACGCGCCGCAGTGAACGCCTGATTCACATTCCACGTGAAGCCGCGATTGATCGTGTTGTGTCTTGTCTGCGCATTGTCGTGACTCAGCGCGTGCTGATCAAGCAACGGCGCAATACGTTCATCGGGCGACGCATCGTCAATGATCAGCGTGCGAAATTCGGTGTTGACGCGCGAATTAACCAGCGCCGCAAGACAGCGCTGCACGCTGTCAAAACCGTTGTACACCGGGACGCAAACGAGTACTTTCACGGTATCAACTTTCTGCTGAAAGGATTATTCAACTTGGGCTTGGTGCCTGAATCGGTTAATTGTCGATATTTAATAAAAATAGCCGTTAAGCCCAGGTGCAATGGGCGTTTCAAGCAAAAGCTGATAGCGTTCGTTCTACGCTCAACACAAAGTAGATTCATACAACTTACCATCATCACGTCGCCAACGAAACACGATCTTTTCCGCTCCGTTTTGCTGATACATCGCTGCATCGGCGCGCGCTAACAGCGACGCGGCATCATCATTCACGCGAAATGTAGACACGCCAAAGCTCGCGGTCACGTTGCCGGGTGCGCCGATTTCGGCCCAGTTCACCGCACTCATTTGTATGCGCAATGCTTCACAAGCGGCCACGGCCTGCTCTGCGGTAGTCTCAGGGAACAGCATCACCATTTCTTCGCCGCCGAGCCTCGCCACCACGTCGCCGACTGCGTGTGAACGCGTGTCGTTGATTTGCTTGAAATTATCGTCTCAAGCATCTGCTGACCGCGCTCGTAATGTCCCATCATGCCGCACAGATGACCGTAGTTGACGCGAACACGCGCCCGTTCCATCGGAACGTTGATGCGGTCGGCCAACGCTAGCGCCTCGTCCAGGACCCTCGCCGCGCCCTCCACATCGTTGCGCCGAATCCAGATCACGCCGAGGTTATTCAGTGTTCGCGCCAGCGCCTCATCGTCGCCCAGCGCCGCAAAACCAATGCGCGCCTCATCAATCATCTCGATGGCCGCCACGTCGTCACCCGCAAAGTCATAGACCCACGCCAAGCGCCGCGACAGACACGCAACGATCCACGCAGCATCGCGAAGCTGTGCGGCGAATCGGGCTTCAAGCAACGGCTTGATGGTCGGCGCAAATAATCCCGACACAAACGTCTCGGCGTCGAGCAACTGATCCGCTTCTCGAAATTGCGCAATCGTGCCTTCTCGCGCGCACGCCTTGATCGCCGCGAGCACCGACTCCAACGCATTGCCGGGCCGCGCCTGCACCGCCGCGTGGGCATCGATGAGCGCGGTTAGCACGGAAGTGGCGTTCGGCGATTCAACGTCATGCTTTGTCGCAACCCGAACACTGAAAAACGGCCAACAGCGCCCCCATAAAAGCGTTCAAAGCGAGCATGCGTTTGCAATTCATGCGCCAAGTTTAGCCGCGCCCTCCACCGCCAATATTGGCGTGGTTCCGCTACGAACGGCATGATCGCCTACGGACACCGGGCGTTTCTTTGCCCAAAATATTGCGAAGAACGCGGATTTGCGCAGTGCTTGTGCGCGTGACTTAACGGATCAAGAGGTGATGATGGACAGTGTGTGGAGCCAACTCATGACGGCCCTAGCAGCGGAGTTTTCGGACATTACCGACGTGTCGGACTTGGTGCAAATCACCGTGCGCCTGTCGCTGGCCGCCGTCCTCGGCGCGTTGCTCGGCATCGAGCGCGAGACCAAAGGCAAGGCGGCTGGCGTGCGTACTCACATGCTGGTTGCCGTCAGTTGCGCGCTGTTCGTGCTGATTCCGCAAATGTCCGGCACGGCAAACGCCGACATGACGCACGTGATTCAGGGTGTCATCGCGGGTGTCGGCTTTCTCGGCGCGGGAACGATTATCAAAGGGCGCGACGACGAGAATGTGCGCGGCCTCACCACGGCAGCGGGTATTTTCATGACGGCTGCTATCGGCATCGCGGCAGGGCTTGGGCGCGAAGCCACGGCGCTGCTCAGCACGTTATTGGCGCTAGTGATCTTTGGCGTCGCACCCGTCATCGTGAGCTGGTTTGAGAAAAAATAGCGACCTTGCGCTTGATCCGTCAACAGCGAGCGCGGCGAGATGAATCAGTAAACTTCGGCCTGCCGCACATTGGCCCGTTATCCATTTCGCTGAGTTAAACCCC
>ENA-OBLH01000174-OBLH01000174.1-metagenomes-genome-assembly--contig:-NODE-174-length-23207-cov-3.89327_pt1 | contig 23207 bp, 28 predicted proteins | sample MGYA00153382_OBLH01 | MGnify analysis MGYA00153382
GATTGGCACTTAGAACAGTTCATAAGAATAATTGATAAGATATTTATACTTTCTAGTTTACACGACTACCATTACTATTCATGACTACCAATTCCTTTACCCATGAAAATTTCCCTTGTATTCTCATGGAGTATGTCCAAGGGATAGATTTGTGGCAGCGTCTAAAGAAACAGGGAGTTTTGGCAGAGGCGGAGGCAGTGCGCTATATCCGGCAGATCGGGGAGGCTCTTACGGTAGTTCATGATAAGGGTTTGTTGCACCGAGATTTGAAGCCTCATAATATTATGGTGCGCCCTAAGCAGGATGAAGCGGTGTTGATTGATTTTGGCATTGCCAAGGAATTTATCCCAGATGTCACTCAAACTCATTCTATTGCTCTCACGCCGGGGTTTGCTCCCATTGAACAATACGATGAGCAGGCACACCGGGGCGAGTTTACCGATGTGTATGCCCTAGCGGCAACTCTGGCAACTCTAGTCACGGGTTCCCCACCACCACCATCATTCATGCGAACAGCGAGGGATCGGTTTCAGGTTCCTACGGGAGTGAGTGGGGCAATGCAGGAGGCGATTAAGCAAGGAATGGCGGTGTATCCAGAGGACAGGACGCAAACGGTGGAGGCGTGGCTGGAACTATTACAGGTGAAGCCCCCCAAGGTGCAGGTTCCAGCAAGGTATCGGCAGCTAGAGGCACTACTGGCGGCGGGGAAATGGCAAGAGGCGGATGAGGAGACAGCCAAGGTGATGCTAGAGGTCACGAACCGGACTAAGGAGGGTTTGTTGAGATTAGAAGATATTGATAACTTTCCCTGTGAGGATTTGCGGGCAATTGATGGGCTGTGGGTGAAGTATAGCAACGGGCGGTTTGGCTTCTCGTTGCAGAAGCGCATCTACCAGAGCTTGGGGGGAACGAGGGAGTATAATAGACAAGCCTGGAACAACTTTGGCGATAGGGTAGGCTGGAGAAAAGGAGGTAGTTGGTTGTACTACAAAGATATTACTTTTAATAATAAAGCCCCTGAAGGACATCTCCCGACACCTCCCTTTGAACGGAGTGTAGGAGTAGTTTGTGGTGTAGGTTGGATGTGGGGGTGTCTATTCTCTCGCGTAGAGACTTGTAGGATGTAGCATATAAAGGTTAGAGATTTTTTCAAGAATTACTAAAGGGTTCTTTTTCACGAAGCCATGCGGGTTCTGGATTTTCGATACCTTGCCCTGCGACATGCCATTTCCGATTCCTTAATCAATTCAACCTTTTATAAAATTTGGAGTTCTTAATTATGACTTTATCCATTACATCAGAAATTGAACAACGGATTACCATTCAGTTAAATAGTGGACGCTACCAATCTGCTGATGAAGTAATTTTGGCAGCCTTAGAATTATTAGAACAAAGAGAACAAAAGCTAGTAGAATTACGTAAGCAAATAGACATTGGAGCAGAACAAATTACTCAAGGCAAAGTAACCGATGGAGAAGTTGTATTCGATCGTCTTTTGAACCGTTTGCAGCCACAATCTGCCGAGTAGTCATGAGTACTTATTCCTTCGCTGATGAGGCTCTAGCCGACTTAGAAACAATTGGTGAATCTATGTCAGAAATTAGTAGAGACTTTGCAATTCGATTTTTTGAAAAAGTTCGTGAAAGGTGTCGTCAAGTTGCTCAATTTCCCAATATGGGGAAAAGCTATTCTGCAATTAAAGCTAATTTACGTGGGTTTATTGTTGATAGCTATATCGTATTTTACTTTCCCCGCTTAGATGGAATAGATGTTGTCCGTATTATTAATGGCTACCGAGATTTAGAGTCATTATCTATTTGAGAATGCAGAATAGGTTAAAAGGTCAAAAGGTCAAAATAACGAGTAGTTTAAAGATTTCTAGCCGCTATTATAGGGAACTCATTATGGCATTCCCGCCCCGCCCGATCGACAACAAACTGGAATACACAGCCACTCAAATTCAGATCAACAAAATAATTTTAGTTTAACCATAAAAAAGCCGTCCATGTCTTGCTGATGAGGCAGAATTTCTATCCATCCCTCTGAGTGGTCACTGAGCAGTTCGACAGGCTCACTGTAAAACTTTGCCGAACTGTTGATAAAAGGAGCAACAATAGAGTCCGCCTCTGGGATAGCTACTTTCCAATTAGAATGCTTGGCTAAAAAATCTTGGACTACTAACTGGTTCTCGATCGGATTTAAAGTACAAGTAGCATAGACTAATTCTCCCCCCGGCCGCACCCAACTAGCAGCACTGGCGAGGATTTCCTTTTGAGTTTGGTTGAGCTTGGTGATGCGATCGATATTTTGTCGCCAGCGAATATCCGGGTGACGATGCAAAGTTCCCAAGCCAGAGCAGGGCGCATCCACTAGGACTTTATCTGCTCTGCCAATAAATTCTGGAAAATCTCGACTATCTCCAGATTGAATTTGAATCGATTTGAGTTGCAATCTAGCGCAATTTTGTTGGAGTTGTAACAATCTTTTGGGGCGATCGCAAGCCCAGATTTCCCCTTGATCTTGCATTAACTCCGCCATGTGGGTAGTTTTGCCCCCCGGTGCTGCACAGGCATCGATCGCTATCTGCCCCGGCTGGGGGTTGAGGAGATGAGTAACTAATTGAGCGCTGGCATCTTGAATTGTCCACCAGCCCTCGATAAAACCGGGTAACTGAGCAATACTGCCGGTGCTGCCTTTGATACGTAGCCCTTGGGGGAGGTGGGGAATCGGGATAGCGGGAATGCCTACTTGAGCAAAAGCTATCACTACTTCTTCTAGGGTGATTTTTAGAGGATTAATCCGTAGGTCTAAGCTAGGAGTTTGATTAAACCAGTGGCAAAGCTCTGCTGTGGCTGCCTCTCCATAGTTTTCTAGCCATAATTCCACAATCCAGTCAGGGAAACTTTCTAAGATGCTCAAGCGATAAACTACTGGTTCCCCCGGAAATTCTACCCCAGTCCTGAGATATTGCCGGAGCAAGCCATTTACAAAACTAGCAAGACCCTGCAAGCCATTCTCTTTGGCTAATTGTACAGTAGTATTTACTGCGGCGGAATCGGGGATTTGTTTTAAGTAGCGTAGTTGATACAAACCTAGATGGAGGATTAACCGCAGGTCTGGAGGTTGCTTCTGGGCGGGTTTCTTGGCCAGTTGATCAATAATAAAATCTAGCGATCGCTGCCGACGCACGCAACCATAGACTAGTTCTGTCACTAACCGGCGATCAATACTTGTTAGCTCACTCCTACTAAGCTGTTGATCGATCGCTACATCTGTGAAAAGTTTTTGGCGATCGATCAATTTCAGAGCCATCAGGGCTATCTGTCTAGCATTAGTCACTTAATTAGCCACTTCTGCCATTTCAATTACTCGACTATCCAAATCCTTAACTAAGAAATTCAACGGCTTATCCCGGCGGACTTTATACTTCAGACGACGGGCTTGGACTCGGAGTAATAGCTGTTGCAAGCAATCTCTATCAAAACATACATGGCGCTGTTGATCCTTATTGCCTAAAGTTGCCCCGGCTACAACGTGTAATTGGGTGTTTTTCTTAAGTTGATACCATAGGCCTTCCGTGCCAGTAAACTTACTTGTGGTCGCCGATCGCCCCAAAGAAGAACCCATATACATAGGATCGATCGCCACTGCCCCGATGGTTTGTTCATAGTTATAGTAATAATGCAAAGGAACTTCTGCCACCGATAGCTCCAGTAAACCCTCATAGAAATCACGCGCAATTTTTAGGTCAGAAACCATCACCGTATGTACCTTCGGCGCACTGGTCAAAAACATCCACATTGCTCCCGCATAGGCAGCCAGCAGCATCACCATGATTCCTTGAGTAGACAGCAATCCATCTAGGGGCAATTCTGGAAAAAAAGCACTAAAGATCAAATTTTGGATAGGTATGGAGTCCATGCTAATTGAGAGTAATTATTAATAAAGACAACTAAATAGTTTCAAATGTGGGTAGAATTAGCCTAACAGAGGTTATGAAATCTTACTGCAATTTTAACTTATCGATCGCAAATTGGTTTTGCTACCCTATCTACCCATTATCTAAAAGAATGAAAGATATCCCGCATGGAGCACAAAATATCTTGAACCTCTTTAAACAAAAAATTACTACTTTTTAGGACTACTACCTATGATGAAAGATCTTAATCTCGAAAAAACCGTTGATATACTCAAGGCAATTATGGAATCTGAACTGGCAGGTGTTGTCCGCTATACCCACTACGCCCTGATGGTGACAGGGCCAAACCGTATCCCTATTGTTGATTTCTTCAAGGCTCAAGCGACAGAATCCTTGTTCCATGCTCAACAGGCAGGAGAAATTCTCACCGGACTGGAAGGACACCCTAGTCAGAAAATTGCCCCGATCGAAGAAAGCTATAAACACTCCGTACGGGATATTCTTGAAGAAAGTCTCAACCACGAGAAAAAAGCCCTAGATTTGTACAAGGATCTATTAGACATTGTGGAAGATGCTAGCGTTTATTTAGAGGAATTTGCCCGGACAATGATTGGCCAAGAAGAGATGCATAATATAGAAATCAAAAAAATGCTCCGAGATTTTAGCTAACTATCAAAAACTTACAGAAGATTCCAATCTAGTAAGCTACAATCTTGATCTTCCTGTCCCCCTTGGTTCTGGCGTAGTGGCGCATTAGCACGGGAATTTAGCGTATCCTTACTAGAAAAAATATTTATGAACTTCACTACGGCACTGCCAACTTTCGTGATTACTCTGCGAGAGGGATTTGAAGCAACTCTGGTGGTGGGAATTGTCCTAGCCTGTCTTAATAAAGCTGGGCAATCTCACCTAAGTAAGTGGGTTTATGGGGGAGCGATCGCTGGAGTTTTTACTAGTCTGCTCCTCGGTCTGATTTTGGGTCTAGGGATGCAACAGTTGGGCAATTTAGACGGGCAAATAATCCCCGTAATTCAAGAGGTTCTGGCCGGATTTTTCACCCTAGGGGCAATAATTCTTCTCAGTTGGATGCTTTTCTGGATGACCAAACAGGCCGCCTCTCTTAAGGGTGAAGTGCAAACGGCAGTAACCGCGGCCTTAGAAAATCCTGGTACTGGCAGAGGTGTGTTCACTATTGCCTTCCTTGCAGTGACTAGAGAAGGCTTCGAGACTGTATTATTTTTGCTTACCCAATTTGGAGAAGGTTCTGCCCCAGTGCTGGGGGCGATCGCTGGTTTATTATTAGCAGTATTACTGGGAATATTACTATTTCAATGGGGTATCAAGATTAATATCCAGCAATTCTTTCAAGTTATGGGAGTATTTCTACTCCTGATCGTAGCTGGTTTAGTAGTTAGTAGCTGCCATGCTTTTGATGAGGCAGCCACAATTTTAGCAACTATTAATCCAGACTATCAACACCTATGTTTTAGTAAAGATTCTTGTATTTTAGGTAAACAAATCTGGGATCTATCTAGCTCCTTATCAGATAAAAAACTACCCGGAATCTTATTAAAATCTCTCTTTGGCTATCGAGATCATATCTATTTTATCCAGTTCTTAAGCTATATTATATTTTTAGTTAGTGCCTTGATTATTTATTTCTCGGCATTAAATAAATCAGTAGTTTTACGTAGTAAGATATCACAATCGTAGGGGGATAGTATGATTGCTGCCGTGATTATTTATCTTCCCAAAAGTCACAATCTAACATTGTTTGTATATCAGAAAGAAAATGCCATTGATCAGGAAAAATAACTTGGCGATATTCTTTACGTACCGTTTTCAAGGCAGTTTTCCAAGCATCTACAAAGCTGTCATCCCATCTTGTTTTGAGGCTTGGTGCTTGTTTGAGCAAGATTTCTAGGGCGTTACGTTGGTTACGAATTGTTCTTTCCCAACCTCTATAATCATCAGATAAGGGAACATAAAGACGCTTAAGAAGATGCTCTAGCAAAACTAGCAAACGACTACTTAGTTCGTTTCTTTGGGAAATACCCAAGGATTCCACCTCTTCAATTAAATTATCAAGATCTAAATGCTCAAAATCATGGGATTTCAGTTTAGCAACTGTATCTTCTACCCAGAGTAAAATGTCACGATCGTAGAGAGATGGGATAGTCATAATTAGTCAATCTCCTGCCAAAATCTATCATTGAGCATTGGTTCTAACTCTGTAGAAAATTGCCAGCGATCGGGAAAAGAGACTTGGGGATATTCTTCTCTTACTGTTAGGAGGGCGATTTTCCAAGCATCCTTAAAATCTTCATCCCATAGCCGGACTAAACTAGGTACTTTAATTAGTAGAACTTGCAACCGTTTTCGTTGCTCCCGAATAGTTCGTTCCCAGCCATTATAATCATCCGGTAAATTAACATATAATCGCTTGAGAAAATGCTCTATCAACACGACTAATCGGTTTAATAACTCTTTCTTTTGGGAAATACCCAAAGATTCCACCTCTTCAATTAAATTATCAATATCTAAATGCTCAAAATCATGGGATTTCAGTTTAGCAACTGTATCTTCTACCCAGAGTAAAATGTCACGATCGTAGAGAGATGGTGTCGTCATGATTAGTCAAGCTCCTGCCAAAATTTATCATTGAGCATTGGTTCTAAATCTGTGGAAAATTGCCAGCGATCGGGGAATTGAGTTTGCGGATAATTTTGGTGTACTCGCTTAATTGCTAATCGCCAAGCAAAGTCAAAGGATTCTTGCCAAATCGTATTTAAACTTGGTGAATCGTCAATTTCGATTTCAATTTGTTGTCTCTGCTCCCAAATGGTAACTTCCCAACCACGATAATCTTGGGGTGAATCTACATATAAACGCTTGAGCAAATGTTCTAATAATACTAAAAGGCGACTTTTCAATTCTTTTTTTTGCGATCGCCCCAAGGCATCCACCTCTTCAATTAAATTTTCAATATCTAAATTAGCAAAATCACCCGACTTGAGTTTGGCAACAGTATCTTCCACCCAGAGTAAGGTATCACGATCGTAGAGAGATGGTGTTGTCATAATTAGTCAATCTCCTGCCAAAATTTATTATTAAGTATTGGTTCTAAATCTGCGGAAAACTGCCAGCGATCGGGGAATTGAGTTTGCGGATATTCTTCACAAATATCTGCGATCGCTAGTTCCCATGCTTGAGTAAAAATATCTGTCCAAATAGACTTTAGGCTGGGAGCATCTTTTAGCAAGAAATGAATTTGTCGCCGTTGTTCCCGAATTGTCCGTTCCCAGCCATTATAATCATTAGTTAAATTGACATATAGGCGTTTTAGTAAATGTTCTAGGAGAGTTGTCAATCGATTTCGTAATTCTCTCCTTTGGGAAATGCCCAAGGCTTTTACCTCTTCAATTAAATTATCAAGATCTAACTGCTCAAAATCATGGGATTTCAGTTTAGCAACTGTATCTTCTACCCAGAGTAAAATGTCACGATCGTAGAGAGATGGTGTTGTCATAATTAGTCAATCTCCTGTCATCCTACCGATACAAACTAAAACAAGGAGCCTCAGCCCCTTGCCTTATCCTAACCCTAATAGTAATCGCTAGAGTTGATCACAAAAATCCTAAGCTCTAGGGAATTGCTCCTTGCCAGAGTAGATGGCCCGATCGCCCAACTCTTCCTCAATGCGTAACAGGCGATTGTACTTAGCCACCCGTTCACTTCGACAGAGGGAACCAGTTTTAATTTGTCCTGCATTAGTAGCTACAGCAAGGTCGGCGATCGTCGTGTCTTCGGTTTCCCCAGAACGGTGACTGATGATCGATCGAAACCCGTTGCGAGTTGCCATATCGATGGTTTCGAGGGTTTCCGTGAGGGAGCCAATCTGGTTAAGTTTAATCAGGATCGCATTACCAGCCTTGGTTTCAATTCCCTTCTTCAGGCGAGTGGGGTTGGTCACAAAGAGATCATCGCCGACTAGTTGGGTAGTACTGCCGACTTTTTGGGTGAGTAACTGCCAGTTTGTCCAGTCATCTTCGTGCAGACCATCCTCGATCGAGACAATAGGATATTGCCCCACCAGCTTGGCAAGATAATCTACAAATTCCCCCGGTGTATGGGCAGAGCCATCGTAGACATACTGACCATCCTTATAAAATTCACTAGCCGCCACATCTAAAGCTAGGGCAACTTCCGTTCCCGGCTTGTAACCCGCTAGCTCGATCGCCTGTAAGAGAAATTCCAAGGCTGATTGGTTAGATTCCAAATTTGGGGCAAAACCACCCTCATCACCCACACCAGTTAAGAGATTTTTCTCCGCCAAAACCTTACTCAGGGAAGTAAAGACTTCAGCCCCCCAACGGAGAGCCTCCCGGAAAGAAGTTGCCCCCACCGGCACGATCATAAATTCTTGGAAATCCACATTATTAGAGGCGTGGGCTCCCCCATTGATCACATTCATCAACGGCACAGGCAACAAAGAAGAAAGGGAAGTGCCTAGGTAACGGTAGAGGGGTAAGCCCATATCTTCCGCCGCCGCCTTGGCATTGGCGAGGGATACTGCCAGAATTGCATTAGCGCCTACTTGGGCTTTGTTACCAGAAGTATCCAGGGCGATCATGGTGCGATCGATCAAAGTTTGATCCAGAGCATCCAACCCAATTAACTTAGGGGCAATTATTTCCTGCACATTTGCCACAGCCTTCAGCACACCCTTACCGCCGTAGCGTTTGGGGTCGTTATCCCGGAGTTCATAGGCTTCAAAAGTTCCTGTAGATGCCCCACTGGGAACCTGAGCCAGACCCACTGCCCCCGTTGCCAGCCGGACTTCTGCCTCGATGGTGGGCTTACCACGGGAATCGAGGATTTCTCTAGCGGCGATCGCTTCAATGGGGGTTCCTAATTTAGTCAGCATTTTTTCTCCTTGGTAATTTGCTTGTTAGAATAGTGGCTCAACAGATAATTAATACATAAATTAACTATTATTTTGTCACCATGAAAATGTTACATACGATGCTGCGCGTGGGAAACCTAGAAAAATCCCTCCAGTTTTATTGCCAAGTTTTGGGCATGAAACTCTTGCGCCGTAAGGATTACCCCGACGGCAAATTTACCCTAGCTTTTGTAGGCTATGGCGATGAATCTGATAATACCGTAATTGAACTCACCTACAACTGGGAAACGGATAAATACGATCTTGGTAATGCCTACGGTCACATTGCCCTAGGTGTAAAAGACATCTATGGAACCTGTGCCGAAATTACCCTCAAAGGTGGCAAAATAGTCCGGCCACCGGGAGCTATGAAACATGGCACTACAATAATTGCTTTTATTGAAGACCCCGATGGCTATAAAGTAGAACTAATTCAAATCAAGTCTTAAGACTCAAAAAATAATCATGCTGGGGTTTCTCAACCTTCAAAAATCTCAGGGATTTACCTCCCATGATTGCGTTGCCAAAGTGCGACGAATTTTGCAGATGAAACAGGTAGGGCATGGGGGAACCCTTGATCCTGATGCTGTGGGTGTACTGCCGATCGCTCTAGGCCGAGCTACGAGATTATTACAATTCCTGCCCACGGATAAGACTTACATTGGCACAATCAAGCTAGGCATCGTCACTACTACAGACGATCTAGCCGGGGAAGTGATCACCAGCCAACCAGTTGCTGAGTTAAATTTAGCCACTATCACCCAAGCCCTAGAAAAATTTCAAGGTAAGATTTCCCAAATTCCGCCTAAATACAGTGCGATTCAAGTAGGGGGCAAAAGATTATACGATCTGGCTAGGTCTGGAGTGGCGATCGATCTTCCGGTGCGAGAAGTGGAAATTTTGGGGATTAAAATTCTGGATTGGCGATCGCAGGAATTCCCAGAACTAGAGGTAGAGATTAATTGTGGTGCCGGGACGTATATTCGATCGATCGCCCGTGATCTAGGAGAAATTCTCGGAACTGGGGGAACCTTAGCTGCCCTACAGCGGACTCGGAGTGCAGGATTTAATCTAGCTGATAGCATAACTCTTCTAGACCTAGAAGCAGAGCTAAATTCTTGGGAACCTATCCCCCCTCAAATTGCCCTCCGTCATCTACCAGAATTAATCTTACCCCCCGACCTAGCCAAACGCTGGACTCAAGGTCAAAAAATTCCCCACCCTGCCCCCCTAACTAATTTATCTGGAGAGTTTATCCGTATTAGCGAAGAAACAGGGGATTTATTAGGCATCAGCCAAGTTATGATTTCCCCTTTAGATCAGCAAGTAATTTTGGTTCCCAAAGTTGTTTTGGTAGGTTCTTGATCAGTGGATTCTAACTTTCAAAAGAAGAATATTAAAACTTTAGAGTATTTCTGCGATCGCTACTCCCCCAAAAATCAAAAATAATACTCCTCCCAAGGTAGTAATAGTCTTCTCAGAAATTTTTCCCGCCATAAAACGTCCCCCAAACACGGCAATCACAGTACAGATGGCATGGCCACAGATTGCTCCTAGGGTTACACCCCAAGGATTTTTGGCCGCAGCAAGGGCAATAGTAGCAATTTGAGTGCGATCGCCCCATTCTGCCAGAAAAGTCATACTAAAGCCTTGGATAAAAAGTTTGAGAATTGAGGAATGCCAGAAAGATACCAATTTCTGCTGAGAAGCTAGAGGCTTACCAACAGATTGATCCACTATTTCTGCTGCCTCTGCTACTTCAGTCTCTAGAGACTTATTACTCATTCGGAAGCCATCATAGATTAATTTGCCTCCAAAACCTAGAAATAAGGCAATCTCTGCATACTTGATATACATAACTGGTAACAGAGACACGACTTGTCCAAACAAAACAGAAATCACTGTCATTAATGCTAGGGCAGATAATACTGCCACAAATACCAATAGGCGAGAATAGCGCATGGCTAAAATCACCGCAATAAAAAAAGTTTTATCTCCTAACTCTGAAATAGTAATTAATAATAAACCAGCAGTAAAGGAATCTAACATTTGTGCGTGTACTAATCAACTAATAATAAATCTCCTTTAATTATGTCATTAAAATAATGAATATTAGACCAATTAAATCTCATAGTTAGCTCATAGTTATTTCATAGTTCACTGGAAATATAGGATTTTTTGATTGGAAAGTTTTTCAAGAAATCTCCGGCAGCCTAGTCGCTAATTCTTGATGCAATTCACCATTTAAATCTCCATGTAATTCACCAAACTCACTAAGTAATTCATTCACATCTAAAAGGGGAATTGATAAATTGACAGGCAGGGTGGGAGGAATGAACCATTGCTCTACCTGAACAAGGGCTTGGGGCAAGCCGCAGAGGAGGAGGCGATCGCCCGCCGATAATTCTACTGAACCATCAGGAAAACTAATAAACTTTCCTTCTCGGCGAATAGCTTGGACTTGGACACTGTGATGGCGCCGTAGATGTAAATCTTGGAGACTGTTGCCCACTACCGGACTCTCTGGAGGTAACAACAACCACTGACAAGCATTACCAGAGAGGGGAATTGTTGCTTCCCCTTGAGCTAGTTCCCGGAAGGCTGCAATCTCTTCTGCTTCCCCCACGATCAAGAGGCGATCGCCCAGCTCTAGAAATTCATTTCCCTCTGGATAATCTATTTCTATTCCTGACTCTCGTTTGATGGCCAACAGACTCACCCCCGTTAGCTGTCGTAAATTTGTTTCTTCCCAGTTCATCCCTAAAATGGGGGAATTACCCGGTAGAGCATACCAAAGGCTGGGGATCTGTTCTCGAATCTGTTGGAAATCTCGAACAATTTCAGCCCGGGGCTTAGTCGGGCGCAGGTCTAAGTAATGGGAACTACGAATCTGTTCCATTTCTTGCCAGATAACAGGTCTAGATACCCCAATACTTGTTAATAGATGGCTCGCCACTTCTAGGCTTGCTTCAAATTGGGGTTGCACCACTTCGGTAGCTCCGAGTTGGTAGAGCATCTCGATATCTCGATCATGGCGGGAGCGGACTACCACATCTAATTCTGGGTTCAGGTCTAGCGATCGCTTCAAGGTCATCCGCATACTCATGGCATCCGGCAGCAATACCACCATAGATTTTGCCTGATCTACTCCTGCTTTTTCTAGAATGTGGAGACTTGCGGCATTCCCATAGATATAGGGAATATTACCATCCCGGAGTTTCTGAGTAGCCGCCTCTGAATGGTCAATTACTACCACTGGATATTGCCGTTCCTGTAAAATTCTCACCAAGTTCTGCCCTGTTTTTCCATAGCCACAGATCACCACATGCTCTCGTAGTAGGGGCAGGGCTGGAGATGCCACTAACTCTGAAGGTAAGGAATTTCCCCCAAGGTTTTCTCCCCGCTGCTCTTGTACCCAGTCAAAAAGTTGGGGAACTGCACCTAGGAGAAAGGGAGTCACCACCAAGGTTACGGCAGTTGTGCCAAGGATCAGTAAATAAACTTCCCGGGAGACAATGCCCATATTCTGTCCCTCGCTGGCCAAGACAAAGGAAAATTCCCCAATTTGCGCTAAACCTATACCGGCAATCACGGCGGTGCGCCACGGATAGCCGAAGATTTTGACGATCGGGGTGACAATGAGGAACTTGCCCAACAAGACTACCAAGACCAAACCAAGGATTAATTCTAGATTCTGCCACAGAAATACCGGGTCAATTAACATGCCGATCGCCGCAAAGAACAAAGCTCCAAATACATCCCGGAGGGGTTCTACGTAGGTTAGGGTCTGATCAGCATACTCCACTTCTGAGATCATCAACCCCGCCACAAATGCCCCCATTTCAATAGATAGACCCAATTTGTAGGTTAATAGGGCAATACCTAGACACAAACCTACTACTCCGAGGAGAAATAACTCCCGGCTCTCCGTGCGGGCTAAGAGACGCAATAGTTTAGGAATTACTAACTTTCCAGTAGCTACTGCTCCCAAGCCAAAAAGGGCAATTTTCAGGACAGCTAGGGCGATCGCCTGGCCGATCGCTTCCGGTGGCTGATCCAAGGCAGGCAGCACCGCCAACATTAAGCCTAGAGCTAGATCCTGCACTACCAGCATTCCCAGCATTACTTGGGCTTGGGGAGTTTCGGTTTCGTTGCGCTCCATCAGGGATTTCATCACCACTGCTGTGGAAGACAGGGAAAGAATTGCTCCCAAAAATACCCCTTGAGTTGGGGTGGATACCCAGCCCACCAGCAGGGAAACACAGGTTGTTACCAAGATAGTTAGTAACATTTGCAAGCTGCCCCCACCAAGGGCGATCGCTTGAACTTTTTTTAATTCTGCAAGGGAAAATTCCACCCCCAAGGCAAACAACAGAAATGCTACTCCCAATTGAGCCATTGTCTCGATCGGCACTATTTCTTTAATCAAACCCAGACCCGCCGGCCCCACAATCATGCCACCTAGGATATAACCCAGCAGCGCAGGCTGACGGCAGAGGGATGCCAACAAGCCCCCGGCAGTAGCGGCGGCTAACACCGAGACAAAATCGATAATCAGTCTAAAGTCTTCTTCCACTATTTGTTTCTAAAAAATTGTTATATGAATAAAATATTAAGCTGTATTAACTTAGGATACAATTTCTCAAGCATTTTCCCCATAATTTCAAGTAAGATTTTGGCAGTTACGTCTCCACTTCCCCACACCCTTACCTAACTCACCCGAAAATGTTTAAATTTTCTTCTTTGATCCGAGCCTTAGGACTATCCATTGCTAAAAGGTCTTTCCTGAAATTAGCTGCTCTCATAATTGCTTCTGCCAGCCTGATACTTTTATTGATCCATCCCAGTTCCGGGCAAGTTAATTTGCCCCAGAGAATTAATGTCCTATCTCAGGTTCCGGCAACTCCTCAAGTTACTTCCCCAATAATTCCACCCCGACAACGGGGAGAGGCTCTAGATATTCAGGTGAATCCGCCAAATCCTCAACTAGGAGATACGATCGCTGTCACGATTGGTACTTTTGCTAACCCCACAGTGAGCTTAGAAGGCAAAATCTATCCAGCTTTTCCTAGGGGTAATAATATTTGGGTGGCTCTCCTGCCGACTACACCCTTAGATACTCCCGGAACTAAGAGCTTATTAATCAGTGCCGAAAGTGAAGTCCGACAAATTTCTTTGCCCTTGGCCGATCGCAGTTTTCCGACCCAGCGCATCTGGCTCCCCGGTGGCGATGATAATGAACCCACGGATGATTATGAGTTCGATCGAGTAGCGGAATTTAAGGCTCTAGTCACCCCAGAAAAATATTGGCAGGGAACTCTATTGCGTCCGACTTCTGGAGGTTTGACCACGGGTTATGGGGTGCGCCGTTACTACAATGGGGTATTTGCTGAAGATTATTTTCACCGGGGCTTAGATTATGGGGCAGATACGGGGGAGCCAGTGATTGCTCCGGCGGCGGGGCGCATTTCCCTAGTAGGCCGGGCAAATCAAAGGTTTAATGTCCACGGCAATACAGTGGGGATTGATCATGGTCAGGGCTTGTCGAGCATTATGTTGCACCTGAGCCGGATTGAGGTGCAGGAAGGGGATTTTGTGGAAGCGGGGCAAGTTGTGGGCAGAGTAGGAGCCACAGGAGCCGTGACGGGGCCGCATCTGCATTGGGGTTTGTTCGTACATGGGTTATCGATCGATCCTGTACCTTGGCGGGAAGGAAAGTTTGCCCAATAGGATGGTGCGGCAAGCTTCAAAACTGGTGCAGGTCGCAAAAACTAAGGCTGAATGGCAAAAAGTAGCAGAGCATTGGGACTCAGCCGTTACTTTTATGCAGGCTGTGCCAACTTCCCATCCGAAACATACGATCGCCCAAAAGAAAATTCTGGAATATCAAGCTAATCTAGACTACGCCAAACGTGCAGGCAATCTGGCAGTAAATTAGATTGCTTACTCACCAACTAGAAATAAGAGTCAAAAATTAAACTGGCATTGTCGGCGGATCATGACCCAAGGATTACGGATTAGGCTATTGCCATCAACCTTTAGATAGTCAATAGGTATCTAGTCATGAAACTCCCCATCGCCCTAAGCTCGATCGCCCTTGCCACTTCCTTAATTACCTTAATCACACCTCCCGTCACTGCCCAACTCACCAGAGAAGCTCTAGTAAAAACTAATATCCAAAAATTAATAGCAACTAGAGAATGTAAAGGCTGCGACCTGACAAGAGCCGATCTACAAAACTTAGATTTGAAGGGTGTTGATCTAAAAAATGCAGTTCTTGAAGATGCCCAACTCCAAAATACCAACCTGAGTACTGCTAACCTAGAAGCTGCCAGCCTAGGCGGGGCAAATCTATCTCAATCTGACCTTTCTGCTGCTAATCTTACCGCCGCCGATCTCTGCTTCACTCAACTCCAAGGCGCAAATTTAACCCAAGCTAACCTGACCAATGCTCAACTAATTGCTGCCAATCTCCAAAATGCAGAACTAACTCATACCAACTTCAGCTATGCCAATTTGCAAAATGCTAACTTAATAGCTGTCAATCTAGAAGAAACCATTCTTGAAGGGGCAAATCTGCGGGGGACTCAGAGAAATGTTATCTGAATATAAGAAGAAAGCCTAATAGTTTTTGATCAAAATTTCTTCAACACTGCCTCTTTTTGTAGCAACAGAATTAATCGATCGCGTAGCTAAAACTTTAACCTGCTGATAATTACTATACAAATCCCGAATAAAATCAGTATAAGCATTACTTACAAGAATATAACAACCCCGGAGGCTAAGATCATCAATAGTTTCTTTAAGTCTTATTTGTTCATTCTTGTCAAACTTGTTGACGTAGTAACTAGTAAAAGAAGCTGTAGTTGAGACGGGATCGTAGGGGGGATCAAAATAAATAAAATCTCCTGATTGAGCATCTTTTATTGCCTCCTGAAAATCTTGATCAAGAATATTTATTTTACTAAATTGCAGATATTCGCTAACAGCTTTTAGGACTGAAACATCTAAAATATTAGGATTGTTGTAGCGCCCAAAGGGAACATTAAATTGTCCAGAAGCATTGACTCGAAATAGCCCATTATAACAAGTTTTGTTTAAGAAAATAATTCTGGCTGCTGATTCAATCTTACTTTTTTTAGACAAGATACCATTGCGATCCCAATCCCGCAAACTATAGTAATAACTCTCTTCATTTCTATGCTTTTTTAGCTCTTCAATAAGTTCATCTACAGCATCTCTAATAACTTCATAGCAATTAATTAACTGCGGATTACGATCGCTAATAGTTGCCTGCGGAGCTTGGAGATCAAAGAACATGGCTCCACCACCAATGAAAGGCTCAAAGTAGCATTTTGAGTTCCTATCCCATTCCCTAGGCAGATTAGCTCTTAAAACTTCCTGAAGTTGTCTTTTTCCCCCCGCCCATTTTAGGAAAGGTTTTACTAATTCATTTTTTAATTCACTTGTTGCTGGCATATCTGCTGATAGTAAGGATAGTTATCCCAAAATTGAACTTTTATCGTAGGATTATAGGCGATAGATCTAAAGAAAATATAGTAAAATTGCGAAATTTCGCTGATTGACGATCGCCCCTCTAAAACTTATGTCTATCGAAAAATTTAGAGAACTACCAGAAGAAAGAGAAGAAAGAATCCCCTTCCGAGCGCCGAAAGTGCCTTGGGGGAGAAGAATTGGAGCTTTTGCTATTGATTTCTTTACTATCTGGTTAATTAGTTTACCCTTTGCCGGGGCAGGATTACTCCAATCGTTCGTATTTGCCGGGGGATGGATTTGTTTACGGGTGTTTTTACCAGCAAATAACCGGGGGCAGAGCTTGGGGCGCTGGGCCTTGGATATCAAGGTTTTGGAAGAGAGAGCAAACCGGATTCCTACTTTAATTGCCATGATGAAACGGGAAGGAATTACTGGAGCAGGGGCTGTGCTGGCGGCCAATGGCTTGATGATCGGGTTAACCAATGCCATGATTTTAGTATTGCTAACTGCTCCCTTGGTAGTGGATTGCGTTCTAGCCTTAGGAGATGAAGATTATCGCCAAGCTTTCCACGATCGCATAGCTAAAACTATCACTGCTCAAAGTCAACGGGGCTTTTCTCTCGATTTGCGCCTAAAAAAGCTAGTTGCTAAAATTCAACGCTCTATGAGACAATAAAAGGCTGTGTCTACATTAATTAATTAAGTAAACTTTCCCCTAAAATATTATGGCTGCTAAGAAAGGAGTTCGGATCATTATTACCCTAGAGTGTACTGAGTGCCGCAGTAACACAGATAAGCGATCGCCCGGAGTATCTCGTTATACCACCATGAAAAATCGCCGGAACACCACAGCCCGTTTGGAGCTAAAAAAATTCTGTCGCCACTGCAATAAGCACACGGCCCATAAGGAAATCAAATAAAAATTTCCGACCCTATACAAACCCAGAATAATTACCTCAATAAACCTAAAATAATTACCTGAAAACTATGGCTTACTTCCGTAAACGTCTTTCCCCTATCAAACCCGGTACTGTCATCGATTACAAAGATATTGAACTCCTCCGCCGCTTTATTACTGAACGTGGCAAAATCTTACCCCGGCGGATTACCGGCTTGACTTCCAAGCAACAACGAGATCTAACTCAATCCGTTAAACAAGCGCGGATTGTAGCTTTATTACCTTTTATCAATGCTGAAGGTTAGAATCTAGAGGGTTGATACCTAGCAATGTGGTACTTAAATTAGTTATTTCTAATGCCACCATTCAGGCTCTACGATCAAACAACTCATGAATTTAGGGCTAGTTAGGTGTGGAAACAGGAACTTTGATTGAATTTCGGTTACAGGGCGAACGCAGGTTAGCGATCGTAAATCGTCCAGAGGGCAAAAAGCACTGGGTGGTCATGGATGATCGTCAACAATCTCACACTATCCACCCCCGGCAGATTACCTACGAGATCAAAGGTAATACCTATAAATCTAGCGATCTGTCTAAATTCTGGCAGGTAGTACAACCCTACCTAGACCCTGCTGGCTTAGAAGTTGCGTGGGAACTCCTAGTGGAGGATGGGGAAGTCATAAATATTCCCGGTATGGCGCAGATATTATTTTCTGACCAAAGCCCAGAATTGTGCTACGCCGCCTACTACCTACTCTCGGAAGATAAACTCTACTTTAAGCAAAAAGCAGATAGTTATGAGCCGCGTCCTGCCAGTGTGATTGCTGAAATCAAACACCAAATTACCGTTGCCGAGCAAAGGCAGCGTTCAGAGCAGGAGTTTTTTCAGCGGGTTCATGATCGTTTAGCTGGGCAAGAAGTGGTGTGGCAGGAGAGCGATCGCCCCCGGCTTGAAGCTTTAGAAAAATGGGTACTCCAGCCAGAAACAACCGTCAAAGCTGCCCAAGAAATCCTCGGTATTCTCCATCGTCCTAATTATCCTGATGCTGCTTGGCAGTTACTCCTAGACCTAAAATGGTGGAGTCCCAACGAAAATCTTTTCCTGCGGCGTAGTCAAATTCCCCTGCAATTTTCTCCTAAGGTGCTGACCGTGGCTCAACAATGTCTTGCTACCTATCCTGATGATGCCGATGCCGATCGCCGTCTTGACCTTACTCACCTCAAGGTCTACACCATTGATGATGAGAGTACCAAAGAAATTGATGACGGCTTGAGTGTAGAATACCTAGCTACAGGGCAGCAGCGACTATGGATTCACATTGCGGATCCCTCTCGTCTTGTAGTTCCCGGCGATGAACTAGATACGGAGGCCAGAAAGCGGAGTACGACTGTATACCTGCCCACAGGCATGATCCCCATGTTTCCCCCGGATCTAGCCACCGGACCCATGAGTCTGCGGCAGGGACAATTGTGTCCTGCCCTTAGTTTTGGGGTGATATTAGATGCTACAGGAGCAGTAGAAGAGTACGAAATTCATCCCAGCCTAATTAAACCCACCTACCGCCTCACCTACGAAGATGTAGATGAAATGTTATTACTAGGAGTGCAGGGGGAGCAGGAATTAGAGGCGATCGCCGCTTGGTCAAAAAAGCGAGAATTATGGCGACGTTCTCAAGGTTCGGTAACTATTCGCCTGCCTGAAGCAATTATTAAGGTGCAAGATGAATCGGAAGTCACTGTGGAGCTGTTAGATGACACAGCTTCTCGGCAATTGGTGGCAGAAATGATGATTCTCGCCGGAGAGGTAGCGGGACGCTACGGGCAGGAACATCAATTACCTCTTCCTTTTCGGAGTCAACCCCAGCCGGAACTGCCCTCAGAAGAAGAACTTTTACAACTGCCCTCTGGGCCTGTCCGTTCCTGTGCTTTGCGCCGTTGTATGCCCCGCAGTGAAATGTCCACCAGCCCCGCCCGGCATTCTAGCCTAGCCCTTGATACCTATACTCAAGTCACCTCTCCCATCCGCCGCTACACGGATTTACTGGCACATTTTCAGATCAAGGCGCATCTCCGGGGATCAGCCCTGCCTTTTTCTTTGGTCGAACTCCAGCAAGTCCTCCAGAGTGTCACCAGTTCTGCCTACGAAGCTACCCTCGTGGAGCGGCAAACTAATCGCTATTGGGGGCTAGAATTTCTCCGCCGCAATTCCGATCAGGTATGGCAAGCTTTAGTATTGCGTTGGCTCCGGGAGCATGAAAATTTAGGTTTGATTCTTTTAGAGGATTTGGGTTTAGAATTACCTATCCGGTTTAATCGGCAGGTGAAGCTGGGCGATCGCATTGAAGTTCAAGTCAGCCATGTGGATCCCCGCCAAGATATGATCCAGTTTCGAGAACTAATTAATCAAGGTACAGCTAATTAACTAAAAATTATGGCACGGATAAATCCTTATAACTTACAAATGCAAATTAGTCGTCTTTTTCAAGAAGGTCAAGGAATTTTTGCCCCGATTAAGGTTCAGGATTGGTTAAGATCCTACAATCACAACCCTGAAGAATACGATATTTTATTTCATAAGCACCCGGCTCCCCCCGGCTCAAACTTAGTCATTTCTATCGAGATAGAACTCCGCCGTAAAGATGGGCAACCGGTGGATAGTTGGCTACAAGAACAAGTAAATTTACGTAGCTAGTTAAGGCTTATCAAGATAGTTTTGGGATAAAAGATTAAGGTTCGGTTAAGTGAATTAAGTTACTATATTTTTAATTAAGTGTGTTAGCATCTAATCATAATTTAGATGGTATTTGATTTAATTATTGACTAATTTTTAGCTAGAATTCCATGATATTTATCAAGTTCCTTTACCCCTAGAACCCATACTTGAATATGATGAATACGGTAAACCCTTCTACAGATCAATCAACTCTTGTCTCGATTTCCGATTCTCCCAGCCAAGAAATTCGTCTAGATTCTACTCTAGAAGCTTTGTGGCTTTATAAGGTTCAGGTAGAAACTACTGAAACTGGAAGATCTGTGGGGGAATTACTAGATGCTCATCCTCTATTGCCGGGGGTAATTATTGTAGATGGCCACAACTTTTTGGGTATGATCTCCCGATCGATATTTTGGGAATACCTGAGTCGTCCCTTTGGTCGATCGCTATTTCTAAAACGCCCTATTCTAGCTCTCCACCACATTATCCAGCAGGACATGCTAATCCTGCCAAAAAATACTGCGATCGTAGATGCTGCCCGGTCTGCCTTGATGCGATCGCCCAAGGAGCTTTACGAACCAATTTTAGTCCGTTTGTCCACCCAAGATTACCGAGTGGTAGATGTCCATCAACTCTTAGTAGCCCAATCTCAAATTCAAGAGCTTAGTGCTGAGTTGATCCGGCAGCAGACGCAAAAGCAAATGATGCAGACAGAAAAAATGGCGATTTTGGGGCAGATGGTGGCGAGTGTGGCTCACGAAATTAGAAACCCAGTGAATACTATTGTGGGAAACTTGCAATATCTCAATAACTACTGTCAATCTTTAATCACAGTTGCCCAGACTTATGAACAGGAATATCCTCAAGATTCTAGGGAAATAGCACAGTTAAAAGATGAGGTGGAATTGGAGTTTCTCTATGAGGACTTACCTAGTTTATTAAAAAGTGTCGGATTAGCTTCAGAACGAATTAAGGAATTAGTCAATGGCTTGCGTACTTTCTCCCACATGGGAGGAACGACTAAAAAAGAAACTAATCTCCATGAATGCATTGATAATACTCTACTTTTAATTAAAAGTCGCCTCAAATATGGAATTGAAGTAGTTAAGAACTATGGAGAAATTCCCCCAGTCAACTGTTATTCTGGGCAGCTTAGTCAAGTTTTTATGAACATTATTAGTAATGCGATCGATGCCCTAGAAGATAAGCAGTCACGAGAGAAAGTTCAAGGTTCCCCTTTGCAAACCCCTAGGTTAACAATTACGACTAGTATTCTTAATTCCCAAGAAGTTTCTATTACAATTGCAGACAATGCAGATGGCATCCCTCCCGAAGTTCAAGAGAAAATTTTTGATATGTTTTTTACAACTAAATCTGCCGAAAAGGGGACGGGTTTAGGATTAGCAATTAGCCACCAGATCATTACTGAAAAACATGGAGGTAAGTTAAAACTGACTTCAGGATTAAATAGGGGGACGGAGTTTCAAGTTATTCTTCCCTTAGAGATAGATTCTCTTGATTAAGCACCTGAGCAAGCAGCCTAGGACTCTATTTGTCTTGATCATCAAGGACTGAGGCAAGATTTTGGTAAAAATGGTTCAGATAAGGTTAAGATAGTTTGCGTTTGCAATTTCTATCCTCATGTCTTGTCTATGATTGATAGGTTTTGGGGTAGATTATCTAAACTATACTTAACTGGAAACCTTGTGCAATTAGAAACTAATCTCTCAAAAGTGGACGTTGTAGATCCGCTGTATGCGACGAAATTACCTTTTTCTTTACAGGATTTAAAGCTTGCTATTCCTAGCTATTGTTTTGAACCTTCTACAGGGAGGTCTCTAGCCTACTTTTTTCTAGATATTACGATTATTGCTGGTCTTTATGCGATCGCAGCTTTGCTTAATTCATGGTTCTTTTTTCCATTTTTTTGGTTGATGCAGGGAACTATGTTTTGGGCTTTATTTGTGGTGGGTCATGATTGTGGTCATGGTTCTTTTTCCCGATATAAATGGCTAAATAGTTTAATTGGACATCTATCCCATACACCTATTCTTGTTCCTTATCATGGCTGGCGGATTAGTCATAGAACCCATCATGCTAATACGGGTAATTTAGATACGGATGAAAGCTGGTATCCAATTAGTGAAACTAAGTATGAGCAAATGCCTTGGTATGAAAAGTTATTGCGTTTTTATACGCCATTAATTGCCTATCCTATTTATTTGTTTCGCAGGTCGCCCGATCGAGAAGGTGGTTCTCATTTCTCGCCCAAGAGTCCTATATTTCGCCCTTCAGAAAAATGGGATGTGATAACTAGTTCTGTTTGGTGGGGAGCCATGATAGTTTTTCTGGGTGTTTTAACTTATCAATTTGGTTGGTTATTTCTATTGAAATATTACCTAGTTCCCTATCTTGTTTTTGTAGTGTGGCTAGATTTGGTAACATTTTTGCATCATACCGAGGCAGATATTCCTTGGTATCGAGGTGAAGAGTGGTATTTTCTGAAGGGGGCTTTGTCTACCATCGATCGTAATTATGGTTTATTTAACTCGATCCATCATAATATTGGCACTCATGTAGCCCACCATATTTTCTTAAATATGCCCCACTACTATCTCAAGGAAGCAACTGCCGCTATTAAGCCCATTCTTGGTGATTATTATCGTTACTCTCCAGAGCCGATCTCAAAAAGTTTCTTTAAGGCTTACTGGAATTGTCATTTTGTGAAAGATAAAGGTTCTAAGGTCTATTACGAAGCACCAGAGCGTCATTCTCTTTAATTTGTAATACGGTCTTTTTTTAGTTCATGGAGTACAGGCAAGGGGCTTAAGCCCCTTGTTTAATAAGAAAAACCATAAAAAAACTATCCCTATAATTGCCATAAACCTTACCTCCTTTAGGGGTATTTTCTGCTAAAATTTTGGCACTGTCCAAGGATTGAACTATTTTGACACTCCCACGGCTAAAGCGCATGGGATTCTTAAGAGTCTAGAATCTAAACCTTAAAGGCGTAGTCAATGCGCCCCTACTGGCTTCACTTAACCAAAGATCAAGTGTTGCCTCTACATTTTTTCTAAGTAAAATTACCATTCTTTATGCTTTTAACCACTGTTTGGGTTTTTCACCAATGTCAATGTTTTAGGCGGAAAAAAGCTGAAGATATTTTAAAATCTAAGCTAACATCTTAGTTGAGGATAGTCAAGAAATTGGTTAACTACGTACCTACGTTAACCCG
>ENA-OBLH01000175-OBLH01000175.1-metagenomes-genome-assembly--contig:-NODE-175-length-23156-cov-6.08108_pt1 | contig 23156 bp, 18 predicted proteins | sample MGYA00153382_OBLH01 | MGnify analysis MGYA00153382
TTGCGGATCGTCAGTGCGGCACCAGGTCGATCGAGCGGGATGTCGATGCGGACGGGTTGCGGGTCGTTGAGCACAAAAACGGCCCCGTATGACCCAGCGACTATCGTATAGGGTTCACCATCAGGGCGTCGCAAACCCGACAGGTCGGCAGGGGTCGACAGCGAGGGGGCCGTATATGGTGCCGGCGGACCGACGACGAGGCGATAGCGCCCTGGTGCCACAAACGGAAAGCGATAGTCGCCGACCGGGAAGCGATACACGAGGCCACTCGCGTCGGTCACGGTCGAGCCGGTCAGCAAGGTCGAGGGGAAGCGCGAAACGGCATCGTCGCCGAAGACAATAGCGGGCTGACCGGTGTCGGCGTTGATCAGGGTGACCTGCACGTCCTGCACCGGCTGGCCGTCGCCGCTGTCGAAAGCGATGCCGAACGGATCGATCAGCACTTCGACCGGCGACGAGGCCACCAACGAACCATTTTCGCGGCTGGTAGAGAGCGTCAACGTGTCGCCCGGACGCACCGAAAGCTGGCAATCGCCGCGCACCGGATCGGGTGGAACCGCAACGGTTCGTATCATCCCGACGAAATAGCCGGTATTGGCACCGGTTTCACGCAAGACGACGGTTTCGGCGTCGCCGGCAGGCGTCGCCAGTACGACCGTCATGGTGTCGACCGCGTTTGCGTCGCGGTTGTCGGCGCTCGACGTGATCCCGACGACGAGCGGCTCTCCCGCCCGGATGCGCGTGGTGCGCTCGACGGAGGCGGGATCGAGGGGCGTGCTGGCAAAAGCACCCGTGAGCACGACGGGAACATCGCCACCGGTGCCGCGACAGATCGTATCGGGCACGGTCAGGCGTTCGGCGTTGGTATCGCCGGAAAACTGGAATGTAGAGAGCGACAGCGTCGGCGGGTTGATCGCACCGACGGCGATATCGACCCGGTTCGACGACCGTACGACGGTGCTGCTGCCCGCCTGCCACTGGACGGTGGCGGTATTGCTGATCGTCGTCGTCTGGGCGTGCAGCGCCGACCCCGCCGGAATGGCGGCGAGGGCTACGACTGCCGCGAGGGACGTCTTGATATGGTTAATCGCGTTACGCATTACATAACGGGTCACGGGGAGCAGTCGTCGCTCTGGCGACGGCCGCTCCCCGCAATTCCCTAGTTGATCGTCACACGGAAGCGGAGCGAGCTCGACGCACCAGCGGCGACATCGTTCAGCGTCCCGCTGACGGTCGGCGCAGGCGTCGTCGTATAGCTCCCGCCGGCAGCACCACCGGTGCAGGTGCCGCTACCGTTGATGACGATGCTGCTCGCCACGAACGTGGTTTGCACCGGTACCAGATCGCTGATCGCCGGTGCCTGTGCTGGCGCACCGCCCGCCGCGTTAGCGACGACGATGCAATATTCGACGGTCGCGCCCGGAATCATCTTGGCACTCGCCGAATTGCCGCTTGCAATCGTGTTGATCGGATCCTCGATCACGCTCGACGACTTCGTAACCGTCAGCGCCGCTGTGAAAACAGTGTAGTCGTCGCGTGCCGAGATGCGACCGTCAGTGATGGCATCGGTCGCACCGGCGACATCGGCAAAGACGGTGTCCATGGCCGCCGTGTTCGCGCCGACAGTTTGCGTGACGAGCGCTCCCTGTGTGTTGGCAACCCCCTGTTCGAACGCCTGCGCCGTCAGCGCAATGCCCGACACGTCCCCGTTCACGCGCCCCGCCGGAACGCTTGCCCGCACGAACACATAGCGCGATGCGTCAGCGGCTATCTCGTCGAGATAGGTCACCTGAACCGAGTTCGCCGGGTCGAACGTCGCACTAGCGACGCTGGGTCCAGTGTTGATCCAGATCGTCGGCGTGGTCACGTCGAAGTTATCGGTGCCACCGTGCGAGGCCGCGCTCTGCGCCACTGTCAGGCCAAGGTCGAGCGGGGCGTTCGACGTGTTGGTGACGAAAAACGTCGTTACCTGATTGTTCGAACCCGGCGCGACTTGTGTCGTTGCGTTCCCCGGCTCGGTCATGGTCAGCGTGATCTTGCGATCGACGACAAACCGCGCAAGGTTTGACGAAACGCCGGTCTGCGGCACGCCGCCTACCGAATAGCCGACTGTCGCGGTGTTATCGATGTTCGAACCCGCCGTCGTGCCCGCTGCATAGGCAGGCACCGCCGACAGGGCAGCGATCGCGACGAGGCTGGATACCCCCAGCAGTCTGATTTTATTGGTCATGGTCTCTTTTCCGTTTCTCTGGTCCAATGCTCGATGTCTTCTTCCCCCGCCGACATCGAAAAAGCGGAAAGCTATTACTTAACAACACCTTTAAAGCTGAATTTCCCAGTTCCACCGACCGCGATCGGCGCCTTCAATGCCCAGCGGACATGCGTGACATCTTCGGGGCGGGCGGCACGCGTGCTGCCGTCGGCGGCGCGAAGCTTGGCAACGGCGAGCGGGCCAAACGACTTGCCGCCATCGACCGAGACAACGGCAATGGCATCGTCGCTGCCTAGGTAGTCGATCCCCGACGGGATCGGATTGGTCATCGCAAAATTGGTCGCCGGAGCCTTGCCGCCGTTGCGATAGCTGTGCGTGAACACGAGCTTCGTACCCGGCGGGCCGGACTTCTGTTTGACCAGAACGACCTTGGTTTTGCCGGCCTGGACGACAGTCTTTTCGACGAACATGTCGCTGACGACGGCAACATCGTTGGCGGCGAAGGCGGCCACTGGCGAAACGATCAGGGCAAGGGCGGTGAACGCGCGGAACATGGTCATATCCTCAGTTGATCCGGACTTTGAAAGTGACAGTGCGGGTCTGGCCGCCGGGCACGCTGCCGAAGCGGACCGAAACGCGGTTCGCGGCGAATTCACCGGAATCGGCGTCGGTCGCGTCGGTGATTGCTGCGGCCTGAGCCGTGATGCTCGCCGGGACATAGGTTGTTGCCGCCGGGACCGGATCGCCGACCGCCAGATTGGCGAGCGTGCCTGTGCCGCTGACGGTGGCGACCAGCGTGTAGGTAATGATCGAACCCGGGATCGACTTGGTCCCGCCGAACGGGTCGAGCACGGTCGCGGTCTTGTTGAGCAGGACGGTCGCCGCGCTCACGATGAAGAAATTGTCATCGCGACCGGTTGCCGTGGTTGTCCCGACAACGGCATCGCCGCCGCCTGCACCCTGTGTCGCAAAAACAGTACCTGCGGGACCGGTGCCGGTCAGCGCAGAAGCTGTCAGATCGATCTGGCCGCGCTGGCCGTCGGTCGCCGAACCCGGAACGGTCGACAGGATGAAGACGCCGATCGACGTGTCGGGCGCCAACACCGGATCGTTCGAGCCGGGCGTGTAAACGGTATCGACACCGGCATCGTAGACGCCGTTGCCATTGGTATCGAGCACGATCGACGTGGCGGTCGGGTCGAACGCATCGCCGCCGATTGCAGTAACTGCGGTCAGGCGGAAAGCTTCGCTGCCGTTGCCGGTGTTCGTGATCGTGTAGCGGACAACTTGGTTGGTTGCACCGGGCTGGGCGGCGACGTCGCCAGCCTCGGCGGTGACAACGGTAACGTCGAGCACTTCGTCGACGCGAATATCAACCCTATTGGAGGGAATTGTAACCGGATTGCCACCCGGATCGGTGTAAGTCGCCACAGCGGTGTTGCTGATCGTGGTGCCTGCGACTGTCCCCGTCGCATGGGCCGGGGCGGCAAATACCATCGCCACGCCGAGCGAAGCGACACACGCCCAACGGCGATCGATACCCCAATTTTTGAACTTCGACATGACGGTCCCCGTTGATAAATCGGGGGTCTGAATCGCTGAAAAGAGCAAACATCAGGTTAATTTTGGCCAAGGCCCGCAGAAAACTGGGAAAAATCGCATTCGTTTACATTCATCCGGCGGGTATACCGACTCGAACCGAAATCGATTGCAGTGATTTCGGTGCCGCTTGACAGGTTTTGGACCCTCGCCTATCCGCCGCGCCTCGCTAGGAAGCGGGTGTAGCTCAGTTGGTTAGAGCGCCGGCCTGTCACGCCGGAGGTCGCGGGTTCGAGTCCCGTCACTCGCGCCACGGCGCAGGATTGGACACGATTTAGCGAAGCTAAATCGGCCTAAATCCAAGCCCGGCCGGCCTTGCGAAGCAAAGGACCGACGGCGTGGCTTTGCCACGACGGGCCACTCGATACTGGAACTCTCCCTCGACCGCACGCCGTCAGTCGCAGCAAAGCTGCGCCTTATGGCGCGCTTCACTACGCTGGCCGCGCTTGTTCGCGTCCAAAATAGCTTCGCTATTTTGTGTCGCTCCCGGCGCGCTCCATCCACCTGAGCACCGGCCCCAGCGGCAAAATCCACACGATCCCCGCGACCAGATAAATCACCGCCTGCACCGGCCATGGCGTCATCCCGATCCACGGCGACAGCGACACAACGACAATTGTCCAGACGAGAATAATACCCAAAATAAGCAACACGCCCAAAGGCTTGCGAATCGACGGCTCGGTCATGCAGCGATAAATCCCAGTTCGGTCGCAATGCCGTGCAGCGGCACGTCCCAGCTGTCATCGGCGCGACGGCTCGGTCATGCAGCGATAAATCCCTGTTCCGTCGCAATGCCGTGCAACGGCACGTCCCAGCTGTCATCGGCGATCGCATCGACGCGCTGCACGCTCCACGCCAGCCCGATCCGTCGCGCATCGGGGTGCTCGACAAACGCCCGGTCGTAATGCCCTGCACCATAGCCAAGGCGGTGCAGACGCGCGTCGAACGCAAGCAGCGGTGTGAAGATGATATCGGGCCGCACCTCGGGCGCATCGGCCGCGGGCTGGCGCAAACCCATCGGCCCGCCGGGCAGCGGATCGCCCGGCGACCCGGGCAGCGGATCGCCCGGCGACCATGCCAGAAACCGCATTATCCCGCGCCGTCCGGTGACGTGCGGTAATGCCAACTTCACCCCATGCCGCACCAGCCGGTCGATCAGCGGCAAGGTATCGATTTCCGCACCGATCGGCAGATAGATCGACACGCACACTGCGCCGCCGATGTGTTGCTCCGCATGTTGAGCGACCATCACCGCTGCCGCACAGCATTCTGCTGAACTCAGGCCCGCCACGAACGCCGCGCGTTTTGTTTTGGCAAGGTCGCGGGCGCGGTTCTTGGTCATCAATAGCCTGTTGGAACGCGGTGACGGGACCGCCATGGCCGTTTGCTCGGATATCCTCTGACGCACGGTACGTCAGGTGGGAACCATGTGCTTCGGGCCAGGGCCCGGGCAGGGACAGTCCCCAAGGATTGATGAATAGCCTCAGGGATATGATGAGCTCGTACCGGGCAGTGCCCGCCGATGCCTATCTAGGCGCTGGTGGTCGCTTCCTCAAGGGCATCCGCAAGCGACTCGAGGCGCGTTGCTACCGAGGCAAGGGCTGTTGCCGTCGCAGGGTCGTCGCCCGTCGATACCGCGCCCTCGCTAGCCTCGTCGGCAAGGAGCAGCGCCGCAAACAGCAGCTGACGAACCTCATTGGCGGTGCCGACGGCCCCGCGCGCTTCCTCGACCTTGGCATCGACGCGCGCCGCAAGTCCGCGCAAATGGTCCTCGCCCCCGTCGCGACACGCCACAGTATAGCTCCGGCCACCGATTGCGAGCGTGACTTCGGCCATCAGCGCTGCTCTCCATTGGCAACGCGCGCAATGACGGTGTCGAGCTCAGCCAGAGCCGCCTGGGTCCGGTTCCGAAGCCGGTCGTAGCGTTCATCGCCAGCAACCGCAGGCAAAACCGGCTTGCGGGCTTGTGCCCGCTCGATCCGGCCCAGCGCATTGTCGATACGGGCAAAGGCGTTGGCAACATCGTTTGTCATAGCTTCACAACTGAATAGCAGCAGTTGCCGCATCGGCAAGCCACTCTGCGGTGCCAGGCCAAGTTGACGCCTGCGCGGCGGCGCGACAAAGGGGCGGTCCATCGCGCGCAGCGGCGCGACTCGCATCAGGGAAACCCGCATGACCGCATCGCCGCAAGAGATGGCCAACGCGATCCGCGCGCTTGCCATGGACGCGGTCGAGGCAGCGAATTCGGGCCACCCGGGTATGCCAATGGGCATGGCCGATGTCGCCACGAAATTGTTCACAAAATATCTTAAGTTCGACCCACAAGCACCGAAATGGCATGATCGTGACCGCTTCGTCCTGTCTGCTGGACACGGATCGATGCTGATCTATGCGCTGCTTTATCTGACCGGGTACGATGCCCCGACAATCGACGATATCCGCAACTTCCGTAAGCTTGGTAGCCCATGTGCAGGACACCCGGAGAATTTCGAACTGGCGGGCGTCGAATGCACTACCGGGCCGCTTGGTCAGGGGCTGGCGATGGCCGTCGGCATGGCGATTGCCGAGCGGCATCTGAACGCGTGTTTCGGCGACGATCTGGTCGATCATCGTACCTGGGTGGTCGCAGGCGACGGCTGCCTGATGGAGGGGATCAACCACGAGGCAGTCGGCCTCGCCGGACACCTCGGCCTCGGGCGGATGATCGTGCTGTGGGACGACAACCGCATCACCATCGACGGCGCGGTATCGCTGTCGTCGAGCGAGGACATACCCGCCCGCTACCGCGCGAGCGGCTGGCACGTCGAGGCGTGCGACGGCCATGACCCCGCTAATATCGCGCGCGCGCTCGACGAAGCGATTTCCGACCCGCGCCCTTCGCTCGTCGCGTGCCACACAATCATCGGCAAGGGCGCGCCGAACAAGCAGGGGACTTCGGCGACGCATGGTGCAGCGCTGGGTGCAGCCGAAGTCAATGCAGCACGCGAGACGCTCGGGTGGACCGCCGCGCCGTTCGTGGTGCCCGAGCCGATCCTCGGCGCGTGGCGCGCAACGGGCCAGCGCGGTGCAGCGGCTCGGGCCGACTGGGAGGCGCGCCTAGCTGAATCGCCACAGGGTACGGAACTAGACCGCCGAATGGCCGGCGACCGGACCTCGCAGGACTGGCTCAAACCCTATCTCGAAGGCTTGATCGCTGCTCCGCAAAAGGTTGCGACCCGCAAGGCGTCCGAACTGGCACTCGGCGCGATCAACGACAGTATCCCCGAAACATTGGGTGGATCGGCGGATCTGACCGGTTCGAACAATACTAAAACAGCGGCGACCAAGCCGCTGACTAAAGACGATTATTCGGGCCGTTACATCTACTATGGCATCCGTGAATTCGGCATGGCAGCGGCAATGAACGGCATGGCGCTGCACGGCGGCGTCATCCCCTATGGTGGCACATTCCTCGTGTTCTCCGACTATTGCCGCAACGCCATCCGCATGTCGGCGCTCCAACGGACACGCGCGATCTATGTGATGACGCATGACAGCATCGGTCTGGGCGAAGACGGCCCGACCCATCAACCAGTCGAGCATGTCATGTCGCTGCGCCTAATTCCCAATCTCGACGTCTATCGCCCCAGCGACACGGTCGAAACCGCCGAATGCTGGGCACTTGCGCTGGAAAAGACCGATGGCCCTGCCCTCCTTGCCCTCAGCCGCCAGAATTTGCCGCAACTCCGTACCGATATTTCCGAGAATTGGTCCGCACGCGGCGCCTATCGCCTGCGTGCTGCCAACGCTGCGCGTCGGGTCATCCTGATCGCGACAGGCTCCGAAGTCGAAATCGCAATCTCGGTCGCCGACCGGCTCGAACAACACGGGTTTGGCGCGGACGTCGTGTCGATGCCAAGTTGGGAACGCTTCGACGCGCAACCGGCGGCGTACCGCGCCGACGTCCTGGCAAAGGGCGCGCTCCGTGTATCGATCGAGGCCGGCAGTACGATGGGCTGGGAGCGCTATGTCCATGGCGGCCTGCGCTTCGGCGTGGACGGTTTCGGCGCGTCGGCCCCCATTGCCGACCTCTACACCCATTTCGGGCTGACCGCCGAGGCGATCACCCCCCAAATCATCCAAGAATTAGAAGGGAAATAAACGACATGGCTGTGAAAGTTGCGATCAACGGGTTCGGGCGCATCGGTCGCTTGGTGGCACGCGCTATCCTCGAACGCCCCGATTGCGGGCTCGAACTCGTCGCGATCAACGATCTGGCCGATGCCAAATCGAACGCCATGCTGTTCAAGCGCGACAGCGTGCACGGTGCCTATCCCGGCACGGTAACGGCGGACGGCAACGACATCGTCATCGACGGCAAGCGCATCCATGTGACCGCCGAACGCGATCCGGCCAACCTGCCGCATGCTGCAAATAACGTCGATATTGCGCTTGAATGCACGGGATTTTTTACTGATCGTGAATCGGCACAAAAGCATCTCGACGCTGGCGCGAAACGCGTGCTGATCTCCGCTCCGGCCAAGGGCGTCGACCTGACCGTCGTCTTCGGCGTCAACCACGACAAGCTGACCGCCGACCACACCATCGTGTCGAACGCGTCGTGCACGACCAACTGCCTCGCGCCGGTTGCCAAGGTGCTGAACGACAGCGTCGGCATCGAGCGCGGCTTGATGACCACCATCCACGCCTATACCAACGACCAGAAGATCCTCGACCAGATCCACCCCGACATGCGGCGTGCGCGTGCTGCGGGCATGTCGATGATCCCGACGACAACGGGTGCTGCGCGTGCGGTCGGCGAGGTGCTGCCCGAACTGAAGGGCAAGCTCGACGGGTCGGCGATCCGCGTGCCGACGCCCAACGTCAGCCTGGTCGATCTGACTTTCACGCCGAAGCGCGACACGACGCGCGACGAGATCAATGCGATCCTGAAGGCGGCTTCGGAAAGCGGCCCGTTGGCGGGTATTCTCGCTTTCACCGACGAGCCGCTCGTTTCGATCGACCTCAACCACAATGCCGCATCCTCGACGGTCGACAGTCTCGAAACGGCGGTTCTCGACGGCAAGCTCGTGCGTGTAGTGAGCTGGTACGACAATGAATGGGGCTTTTCGAACCGCATGGTCGATACTGCGGGCGCAATCGGCAAGCTGATCTGATGGCGTTTCGCACGCTGGATGACATCGGAGACGTCCGGGGCAAGCGCGTCCTCGTCCGCGAAGACCTGAACGTGCCAATGGCCGACGGCGTCGTGGCCGACGATACCCGGATGCGCGCGACGATCCCGACTGTCACCGAATTGGCAGATGCGGGTGCTATTGTGTTGGTTTTGGCGCATTTCGGACGCCCGAAAGGGCCGAGTCCCGACCTGTCGCTGGCGCATATCGTCCCGGCCTATTCGGCGGTGCTGGGTCGCCCGGTCCATTATGTCGATTGGGAGGGTGACGCCGCAGCCGTTGCCAAGCTCCAGCCCGGCGACATCGCGGTCCTCGAAAACACCCGCTTCTTCGGTGGCGAGGAAACCAACGATCCCGCTGTCGTAGCGCGCTTTGCTGCGCTCGGCGATCTTTACGTCAACGACGCCTTTTCCGCCGCGCACCGTGCCCACGCCTCGACCGAGGGACTGGCACACGCCCTGCCCGCCTTTGCCGGCCGCGCGATGGAAGCCGAACTGACCGCGCTCGACAAGGCGCTGGGCAAGCCGGTGCATCCGGTGGCCGCCGTCGTCGGCGGGGCGAAGGTCTCGACCAAGCTTGCCGTGCTCGAACATCTGGTCGCGCAGGTCGATCATCTGATTATCGGCGGCGGCATGGCCAATACCTTCCTCGCCGCGCGCGGGGTCGACGTCGGCAAGTCGCTATGCGAGCATGAACTGGTTGGCACGGCCAATGCCATCTTCGACGCGGCGGAGCGAGCCGGATGTATCATCCATCTCCCCTATGACGTTGTAGTCGCAAAAGAATTCCGCGCTAATCCGCCAATCCGCACCGTCAACGTCCATGAGGTTGCCGCCGACGAAATGATCCTCGATATCGGCCCCGCCGCCGTCGAGGCGCTGGCAGACGTCCTCAAAAACTGCCGCACCCTCGTGTGGAACGGCCCGCTCGGCGCATTCGAGACCCCGCCGTTCGACACCGCCACCGTCGCGCTGGCGCGCACGGCTGCGGCGCTAACCCACGAAGGCAGCCTGATATCGGTCGCCGGTGGCGGCGACACCGTGGCGGCGCTCAATCAAGCAGGCGTCGCAGACGACTTTACTTTCGTATCCACGGCAGGCGGTGCATTTCTGGAGTGGATGGAGGGGCACGAGCTACCAGGGGTGGCGGCGCTCTCGCGCTGATTGACAAGCGCGCGGCGCGCGGCATTCTTTGCCGATGCGTACTTGCATTGCCCTGCTGACAATAGTTTCGGCAATCAGCGTTCATGCCCACACGCGATTGCCGCTGGGTGACGGAAAATTCAGCACTACTCCAAGGCGTGGCTATGTGTTCGCCTGCGACACCCGTTTTCCAGGAGGCGGCGGCGCGCACCGGATCGGCGATTGGGTCTCGAAGGGCACATGGGATCCGAGCGCCAAGCCCTATGTCGAAGGCAATGTCCGCTGGCCGAACGCGTCCATTTCGATCCGAGCCGGTGACACGCGGCGTTTTGTAACGGCAAATAGCCTGCCGGTTCATGCAACAGGCGAATTCCCCATACGGGCGGGCAGTCGTGCGTACGACTATGACCGTAATCCGAACCCGATCGCACCAAAGCACGTCTTGCTCAGCCTGCCGTTGAAACCCGAGATTGCGGCCCGGCCTGGCTGCGTGCCGATGGGAATGATCGGCTTTGCCGTATCAGGGGTCGCAATCTTCAACGCTTTCGACCTCGCCGGTCGCGACGCCCCTGCCTACGAAATTCAAGATCGATGCAACGGGCATCCTGAGCGCGACAATCGCTATCATTACCATGACTGGTCGCCGTGCCTGAAGGTCGGCAAGCCCGATGTTCCCGTCGGGTGGATGCTCGACGGTTTTCCCATTCTCGGACCGATCGACGCCAAGGGGCGCGCTTACACGAACGCCGATCTCGACGAATGTCATGGCCGTGTCGGCCGTGTCGTCATCGAAGGGCGGGCAATCAGCAGCTACCACTACCGTTTTACGCGCGAGTATCCCTATACCATTGGCTGCTTCCGCGGCACATCCACGCGCGCAAATTGAACCGGAGACCCGATGGCCGACGCCGTTTTCCCGATCCCTGCCGACTGGGCTGCAAATGCCCATATCGACGCCACCGCCTATGAGCGCCTCTATGCCGAGGCGCAAAGCGATCCCGAGGGATATTGGCGGCGCGAAGCCGAGATTATCGACTGGATCCGCCCTTTCGACCGCGCCGCCGACTGGTCGTTTGCCAAGGACGATTTCCACATTAGCTGGTTCGAGGACGGGCAGCTCAATCTGTCGGCGAACTGCCTCGACCGGCATCTGGCCGAACGCGGCAATGCTGCGGCGATCATCTGGGAAGGCGACAACCCGGCTGACAGCCGCACGCTCACCTATGCCGAACTTCACTCTGAAACCTGCCGTTTTGCCAATGTGTTGAAGGCGCAAGGCGTTGTGAAGGGCGACCGCGTTACGCTCTACATGCCCATGATTCCCGAAGCTGCGATCGCTATGCTCGCCTGTGCACGGATCGGGGCCATCCATTCGATTGTGTTCGGCGGCTTTTCGCCCGAGGCGCTGGCGGGCCGCATCACCGATTGTGACTCGCGCATCGTTATCACCGCTGACGAGGGGCGGCGGGGGGGCAAGACCGTGCCGCTGAAAGCCAATGTCGACGCCGCCCTCGCCCATGCGCCCAGCGTCAAGCGTGTCATCGTCGTGCGCCACACCGGCGGCATGGTGACGATGCGCGAGGGCCGCGACGTCTGGTACGATGAGGCGAGCCCGACGGTATCCGCCGATTGTCTGCCCGAAATCATCGATGCCGAAGATCCGTTGTTCATCCTTTACACGTCAGGGTCCACAGGAAAGCCCAAGGGCGTGATGCACACCACCGGCGGCTATGCCGTCTGGGCGGCGTGGACCCACCGCCATGTGTTCGATTATCGACCGGGGCAGATTTACTGGTGTGCCGCCGACATCGGCTGGGTCACCGGGCATAGCTATGTCGTCTACGGCCCGCTGATCAACGGCGCGACGACAGTGATGTTCGAAGGCGTGCCGAACTGGCCCGACCACAGCCGGTTCTGGCAGATCGTCGACAAACACCAGGTCGAAATCTTTTATGCCGCCCCCACGGCGCTTCGCTCACTGATGCGCGAGGGCGACGATTATGTGAAAAAAACGTCGCGCAGTTCACTGAAATTGCTGGGAAGTGTCGGCGAACCGATCAACCCGGAAGCCTGGGATTGGTATCACCGCATCGTCGGCGAGCGGCGCTGCCCTATCGTCGATACGTGGTGGCAGACCGAGACCGGAGCAGCGCTGATCTCACCGCTTCCCGGTGCTACGGCGCTCAAACCGGGCTCGGCGAGCAAGCCCCTGCCCAGCGTCGTGCCGCAGATCGTCGATGCTGACGGTGCCGTGCTTGAAGGAGCATGCGAAGGCAATCTGGTGTTGACCACCAGCTGGCCGGGGCAGATGCGCGGCGTGTGGGGCGATCCCGACCGCTTTTTCACAACGTACTTCACGACTTATCCAGGCAAATATTTCACCGGCGATGGCGCGCGCCGTGACGCGGACGGCTATTACTGGATCACGGGCCGCGTCGATGATGTCATCAACGTCTCGGGGCACCGGATGGGGACGGCGGAGGTGGAGTCGGCGCTCGTCGCCCATGCCGCCGTCGCCGAGGCTGCCGTCGTCGGTATGCCGCACGACATCAAGGGTCAGGGCATCTACGCTTTTGTGACCGTAAACGCCGACATCACGCCCGACTCCGCGCTCCATGCAGAGCTGGTCAAATGGGTGCGGACGGAAATTGGGCCGATCGCTACGCCCGATGCAATCCAGTTCGCGCCTGCACTCCCAAAAACGCGTAGCGGCAAGATTATGCGGCGTATTCTTCGCAAAATTGCTGAAGGAGACGTGTCGTCGCTGGGCGACATATCGACGCTCGCCGACCCGGCGGTCGTCGATCATTTGATCGCAGGCCGCGCGGCGTGAAACTGCCCGACGTCGTCGATGGCTGCGCTCATATTGCAGACGGCTGGTTGCAGGGGCGGACGGCGTATGGAAGGGCATCTGCAGCAGTCGCCCTGATGGCTGCCAAGACGGCCTATCCCGACCTGCCGCCTCTGCGCTCGGTTCAGGTCGCTTTCGTCGGGCCGCTCGCGGGCGATGTCACTGCGACACCTACCCTGCTGCGGCGTGGCAAGAACAGTGGGTTTATCGGTGTCGATGTTACAAGCACCGACGGTATCGGGTTGCGCGCGCTGTTTCTGTTCATGGCCGAACGCGAATCTGAAGTGCGCCACGGCGACCTGTCGATCACGCCGCCCACTGTGCCGGAAAGCGCTGTTATCGACGGGTCCGGCATCGGCCCCGGCTTTCTCCGCAATTTCGAGTTCGCTAAGGCTGGTGAACCTCTCACCGGTAACTGGCTGCGTTGGGTACGTCTCAAAGACCGGATCGACCTCGACCCCGATATCGAGCTGGTCGCCATTGCCGACGCTTTGCCTCCTGCTGCGATGTCGGTCGCTCAAAAATGGGGTCCGATCTCGACGACAACCTGGCAATTGAACCTCGTTTCGGCGATAGAAACGCGCGACGGCTGGTGGCTGTTGGGCGCCGAACTGCTCCACGCTGCCGATGGGTCTTCAAGCCAGAACATGACAATCTGGAACAGAGATGGTCAAGCCGTTGCAACTGCAACACAGAGCGTTGCACTGTTCGTTTAACCATTTGGGTAAATCAACGTGACGGCGATACCACAGCACTGTTGTTCTGCAACGCGTCGGTCGTCCTCGGCAGTGCAACTGCCAACCCTCCCGCCGGCGCTTGCCGCCACGTCCGCTGCGGAGCGCGCCTACCTTTCCTTTCACCTTGACCAGTATATCGGCGAGAAGTAAGCTACTGATATATTTTATAAAAATATCCTGCTTTTAAGATCGTCCCGATGAATGCCGGACGATGTTCCCCGCTAGCGCAAGGGCAGACCCGGTGCTAGGCTTAGCATGGTCGGTTTTGGGGGAGAACTGTCTGTGCGCCGCCTTGTTGTCTTCTGCGCTGTTTCGTTGCTTCTCAGCACCACGTCGCATGCCGCCCCCTCCACAGGTTCTTGGCGCGCCGAAATCGTCCGCGACGACTGGGGCATTCCGCACATCACCGGCCAGACCGACGCCGACGCCGTGTTCGGGATGATCTATGCCCAGGCCGAGGACGACTTCAACCGGATCGAAATGAATTACCTCACCAGCCTTGGCCGCCTAGCGGAAGCAGAGGGCGAGAAAGCGCTTTGGCAGGACCTGCGCCAGCGGTTGTGGATCGATCCGGATGCGCTGAAGGCCGACTATTCAAAGAGTCCGCCTTGGCTCAAAAAGTTGATGAAGGCTTGGGCCGCAGGCCTCAATCAGTACCTAGCCGACTATCCAGAGGTAAAGCCCAAGGTGCTGACCCGGTTCGAGCCGTGGATGGCGCTGAGCTTTTCCGAAGGCTCGATCGGCGGCGATATCGAGAGCGTTTCGCTCAGCCAGTTGCAGTCGTTCTACGGGCACCGCAATATCGCCTTGACCGCCGAGGAACGTGGGCTGGTGCCGCGCGAACCCAGCGGCTCGAACGGTTTCGTTATTGCGCCTTCGCACAGCGCTGGTGGCCATCCGCTGATGCTGATCAATCCGCACACTAGCTTCTTCTTCCGCGAAGAGCAGCAAGTCACCAGCGGCGAGGGCCTCAACGCCTATGGCGCGGCGACCTGGGGGCAGTTCTTCATCTATCAGGGCTTCAACGCGCAGGCGGGTTGGATGCACACGACCACAACGACCGATCATATAGATGAGTTCGCCGAGACGGTCTCTCCCGGCGGTGTTGTGGCCTTCACCTATCGTTATGGTTCGGTCGAACGCCCGGTTGCCGAAAAGCCGGTGACGCTGAACTACCGCAAGGTCGATGGCAGCATGGCCGAGCGCACTTTCACTACCTACGCCACCCACCACGGCCCAGTGGTCCGCGCCGAGGGCGACAAGTGGATCACTACGGCGCTGATGCACAAGCCGCTTGCCGCACTTCAGCAGAGCTTCCTGCGCACCAAGGTGCGCGACCTTGCCGGGTTCCGGCGGGTTGCCGCCTTGCAAGCCAACTCCTCGAACAACACTTTGTTCGCGAGCCGTAAGGGCGAAACCGCTCTGTTCCTGCCACAGTTCATGCCCCGGCGGAGCGACCGCTTTGATTATACCCGTCCGGTCGACGGGAGCGATCCGGCGACAGACTGGCAGAGCCTTCATCCGTTGTCCGAACTGCCGCAAGTGGTGAATCCGGCGAACGGCTGGGCCTTCAACTCCAACGACGGTCCGTGGTGGGCGGCGGGCAAGGACAGTCCCAAGCAGGCCGCCTATGCCCGCTATTTCGACAAACTTGGCACCACGCCGCGCACGCCACACGCGATCAGGGTGCTGAGCGCCACGCCGAAGTTCACCCTCGATAGCCAGGTCGCTGCCGCCTACGATCCTTGGCTGCCGCTCTTTGAAGAACAGCTCCCCGGCCTGATCGCCGCCCACGCCAAGGCTCCCGATCCCAAGCGAGCCGAAGCGATCGCGTTGCTCGCAAATTGGGACCACCGCTGGAGCCTGACCTCGACCGAAACCAGCCTCGCGGTATTCTGGGCGGAAGCGCTCTGGACCAAGGGCGCGGCCACGGCGGAGGCGACGCGCATCCCGGTCCAGCAATGGATGGCGACGCAGGCCAGCGATGTACAGAAACGCGCCGCGCTGGATGAAGCGATGGCGCGGCTGACAGCCGACTTCGGTTCTTGGCAAGTGCCGTGGGGCGAAATCAATCGCTTCCAGCGCAACGACGGCGCGATTGGCCAGCGCTTCGACGATGCCAAACCCAGCACTCCGATCCCTTTCGCCTCCGCGCACTGGGGTTCACTCGCCGCGTTCCGCGCCGAACGCCAGCCGGGGACCAAGCTCTACTACGGTTTCCACGGCAACAGCTTCGTGGCGGTGGTCGAATTCGGCCCTCGCGTCCGCGCCCGCGCGGTAACCGCAGGCGGCCTGAATAGCGACCCCGCCTCGCCGCATTTCAACGATCAGGCGGAGCGTTATGCGCAGGGGAATTTGCGGGCGGTGTACTTTTATCCCGAGGATCTCGCGGGGAAAGTGCGCTCACGCAAGGTGGTGCGGGGCAGTTATTGACGGTTTACGCTGAAATCCAGTCTCCCCGACCAGATTATTGGCTGAAACCGCAGTGGCAATGGCTAACTGTCCACTGAAATAGACGTGCCGATAGCCTTCCAGCCCGAATTACACCGTTGGGGCCGCCGCCATGAACGCCGGATGCGCGCCTGCACGATCCGCCATCGCAGTCACCCTTGGAAACGGCGTCAAATCTGTTTCGAACCGGCGCGCGTTGTACATCTGCGGAACGAGGCAAGCATCGACGATGTTCGGCGCATCACCGCCTGCAAACATGGTGTCAGGCAACAGTTTTTCGAGGGTCGTGAAGCCCGCCTCGATCCAGTGGCGGTACCAGACGTCAATAGCTTCCTTTTCCTGACCGAGCTGATTTTCCAGATATTTCAGGATCCGAAGATTGTTGATCGGGTGAATATCAGCAGCAATGGTAAGCGCCATTTCCATCGCCCGCGCCCGCGCAAGGGGCTCGGTGGGGATCATGCGCGGTGTGGGCTGCACGGTGTCGAGATAATCGATGATGGCCAGGCTCTGGCCCAGCACCAACCCGTCGACCTCAAGCGCGGGCACAAACCCGGCGGGATTGAGCTTCAGAAACTCGGGCGCACGCTGCTCCCCCGCCCGTAACGCATAGTTGCGCTTCTCATAGGCAAGCCCCTTCAAATTCAGGACGATACGGACGCGGAAGCTCGCCGATGATAATGGGAAATCGTGCAGGATCATGCTATTTTGGTTCTTTCGTCGTCCGTCGTCGCGCCATGGCTCCTCGCAGCGGCGATCTTGACCGTTGTCGACTAATGGGCGTTCGTCAACGCCGCCAGCGTGACGGCCATTGCCGAACACATTCCACATTTCGGCCAGTGGCTATTGTCATCGCTTTTTCGGTTCAGTTCAGAGGCGAGCGGTTGATGCGATAGTCCTTCGGATCAATCGCGTGCCGTGCAAGCTTGTCGTAGAACGTCTTTCGGGGAAGTTGCAAAACGGCCAGCGTTGCAGCGATGTCACCGCGCTGGCGGTCGAGCGTCGCGCGGATCATGTCGGCTTCAAAAGCTGCGGTCGCATCTTTCAAACTCGGATGCTCATCGACATCGTTCCCGTTTGCCGTAGTTCTCGTCTCACCGATACCAAGCGCGACATTCGCGGCGAAACTCCGGAGTTCGCGCACATTGCCCGGCCAATCATGATCTTGCAGGCGGCGCCATATCGACGGCGAAATCGCAGGCACCTCCCGATTAAGTGTGCCCGCTGCCTCCGCCAAAAAGGCACGAAACAACACCACTGCGTCGCCGCGCCGGGCGCGGAGCGTTGGCACCGCAAGACGAAATCCGCCGAGCCGGAACGACAGCGAGCGGTCGAACTGTCCCGCATCGATCTTGGCGTCGAGATCGCCGCTCGTTGCCGATATTGTACGGAACCGGCTGGTATGCCCCTGACTAGCCCCCATCGGCAGGATGAGGCCGTGTTCGAGCGCCTGTTGCAGGCGGGGCCAGATTTGCAACGGACGCGGGAGCGCATCGACATGGTCGAGAAACAACGTGCTGCCATCGGCAAGCAGCAGCTGTCCGCTGCGTGGGAATTGCGCGCCGGCGAACGCACCGCTGACATGACCGAACAAAAGGCTCTCGGCCAAATTATCAGAAGTCGCGCTGCAATCGACCTTGACCATCTGCTTGCGCGCACGCGGACTGCTGCGGTGCAGGGATTCGGCAATCAGGCTTTTGCCGGTACCACTTTCGCCGGTGATAAGGACATCGACGTCGCCATGTGCGAGTTGCGTCAGCATCTGGCGAAGCATGTCAATTTCGGGCGATTCGCCAAGCAGCGTGCCGCTGGCAAACGCCACGGGCTGGTCACGCAAACGACGATTCTCGAGGACGAGGGTTCGCTTTTCAAGGGCGCGTCGCACCGACGCGATCAGGGCATCGCCCTCGAACGGCTTAGCAAGAAAATCATAGGCGCCGCGCCGCACCAGATCGACGGCGGTTGCGATATCGCCGTGACCCGACATCATGATGACCGGCAGTTCGGGATCAAGGCGAGCAAGCCGGTTGAACAAGGCGCTGCCGTCGAGTCCCGGCATTCTCAGATCGGCGATGACAATCCCGGCAAAGGCCGCATCGATCCGCGCCAGCGCGTTTTCGGCGTCGGCAAATTCGATGGCTTGCAGGTTTTCGAGTTCGATCATCTGGCGCACCGCGGCGCGGATGTCCGGCTCGTCATCGACAATGGCGACGGTAACCGCCTCCCCTGCCGTCATGGGGCGACCTTCAGCGTCATCACAAACGTCGCACCGCTATCCGAAGGCACAAGATCGAGTTCGCCGCCAAATGCCGTCACGATGTCGCGGCATATGACCAGCCCGAGGCCCAGCCCGTCTTCTTTCGACGTGCTGAACGGCTGAAAAAGCCGGTCGCGGACGTCCGCAGTGAAACCGGGTCCAGTGTCACGGATACTAATCGTCGCAGACAGACCGTTCGCGTCGATTTCGATATGGATTTCTTTTGGGGCGCTCTCTGCCGTCTCCATCGCGTCGAGCGCATTCTGGAGCAGGTTGACGAACACTTGTTCGAGCCGTCCCTGTTCGCCGCGAACAAGCACGTCCTCCGCGTCGACAATAAGTTGCGTGCCGGTCGTCCGGATGCGGTCGCCGAGCAGCAACTGCGTCCCCGCCAGCACGGCTTGCAGCGACACCTTGCCGATGCGACCGTCGCCGCGCCGCGCAAAGCGCCGAAGTTCGCTGGTGATCGCGCCCATGCGTGTCGTCAGCGCACCGATCTCGCCCAGCGCGATTTCAGCGTCGGCGATCCGTCCGCTGCTGATGAGGGTGCGGGCATTGCGGGCACGAATGCCGATTGCCGTCAGCGGCTGGTTGATCTCGTGACCGATGCCTGCTGCCATCTGCCCGAGACTCGACAGCTTGTTGGCCTGCACCAGACGGTCCTTCAGATCGGTAATACGCACCGCGCTCTCGCGCTGTTCGCCGGCAATAATCGCGCGGCGGCGCAGCGCGTAGAGCACGATGAGCGCTGCGATAAGGCCGGCGGCCAGCAGGACGGCCAGACGCCCGAACGTCCGCGCCGACGCAACAGCGGTCTCCAGCGGTCCTAGGACATAGACCGACCAGCCATTGGGCAGACGTTCCTGCGCCGCGACAAAAGCAGCACTGCTCGTCGGCTCGCCTGCACGTCCGATTACTGAGCCCGACGCGAACAAGTCGTTTTGTCGAAGCGGCGCGTTGCCGAACTCCACTTGGGCGCGCAGCTGGTTCTGTTCAGCTTCATCCAGTCGTCGCACCGTCTGGAATCGCCATGACGGTATGCTGCTGACCAGAATAACCCCCTGTCTACTCGTCACAAAGGCCGACCCTGTGGCGGCAGCCCATTCGCGTTCGAGCCGGTCGAAACGGATTTTGACGACGATCACGCCCGTTGCCTTCGCCCCGGTAACGACCCGGCGTGCCACAAACAGCCCCGGAATGCGGCTGCGCGTGCCCAGCGCATATTGCTCCCATTCGCCCTTCGCCATGGCTTGGGTGAAATAGGCGCGGAAGCCGTAATTCTCGTTGAGAAAGCTGTTGGGCTGCCGCCAGTTGCTCGACGCAATCGTGGTCCCCTTTGCGTCGATCAAATAGATGACCGAAGCATCGAGCGCGGTCGAAAGGTCGGCCAGTCGCTCGTTGAGACGCGCTGCTGAAGCAGCCGTCCGCGTATCGAGCAGCCGTTCGACATCGGAGTCGGCGGACAAAGTGGTCGCCACCAGCCTGAATTTGTCGACTTGCCGCTGAAAGCTCGAGGCTGTCAGCCGGGCGACATTGGCGAGGCGGTCGTGTTCGGCTGCGACGGCGCGTTGTCCGGCAAGATGGTCGGAAATCGCGATGACACCGAGAATCGTAAGAATCGCCGCGACCACGACAATTATCCGGCGACGCTCTGTATCCGCTGTGATCAAGCCTGTCATCGCACCCTTATAGGCGGAAATCCGCACAGAGTAAGATATCTTGTGCGGAAAACCGCACGTTATGATTTCACCCAAAATAGAATAGTACAGTATTTCAATTATTTAATGACATCACAAAACCTGTTTCCGCGTGGATGTAAGAGGACGAAGGTCAAGGGGATCGAGCACCGATTACAGGTGTCGTATCTGGAGGGGCCACGTCATTACGCAAAACCCGACGCCGCACCGCAAGGTGCGTCATTACGCAAAACCCGACGCCGCACCGCAAGGTGCCGGTTTACGCCCAACTCTATGTGCAAGTACTGGCGGCAATCGCCTTTGGCGTTGCGCTCGGCTTTTTCGCGCCCGAAACCGGTGTTGCGCTCCAACCGCTAGGTGACGGGTTCATCAAACTCGTCAAGATGATCATCGCGCCGGTCATTTTCCTGACGATTGCAACCGGGATCGCGGGCATGGGCCAGGTGTCGGCGGTCGGGCGTGTCGCGGGCAAGGCATTCGCTTATTTCCTCGCAGTTTCGACGCTGGCGCTGATTGTCGGGCTGATCGTGGCCAATGTCGTGCAGCCGGGTGCGGGCCTCAACATCGATCCGGCGACGCTCGACGCCTCCGCCGTTAAGACCTATGCCGACAAGGCACACGACGCGAGCATCGTGACCTTCCTGCTCGACATCATTCCGACGACGGCCGTGTCGGCGCTGACCAGCGGATCGATCCTGCAAGTGCTGCTCGTTGCCGTGCTGTTCGGCGTCTCGCTCGCGCTGGTCGGCGGACCCGCCGCGCCTGTTCTGCGTCTACTCGAAGGCGTCGGCACCGTCGTGTTCCAGATGGTTGCGCTCGTCATGCGCGCCGCACCCATCGGGGCGTTTGGCGCGATGGCGTTCACCATCGGCAAATACGGTATCGGGACGCTGGTGTCGCTCGGAACACTGGTTGCGACGTTCTACCTCACCTCGCTGCTGTTCGTCCTGCTTGTCCTTGGCGCGATTGCCCGACTGAACGGTTTTTCGATACTTGCGCTCATCCGCTATCTAAAGGCGGAACTGCTGCTGGTTCTTGGCACGTCGTCGTCCGAAGCCGCCCTGCCCTCGCTGATCGACAAGATGGAGCGCGCGGGCTGCGCCAAATCGGTGGTCGGGCTGGTCGTGCCGACCGGCTATTCATTCAACCTCGACGGCACCAACATCTATATGACGCTCGCGGCACTGTTCATCGCCCAGGCAACCGGCATCGAACTGTCATGGGGCGACCAGATCGCGCTGCTGCTTGTCGCGATGATCAGTTCGAAGGGCGCGGCGGGGGTCACCGGTGCGGGCTTCATTACATTAGCGGCAACTCTGTCGATTGTGCCATCGATTCCGCTCGCGGGCCTTGCCCTTATCCTCGGCATTGACCGATTCATGAGCGAGTGCCGCGCGCTGACCAATTTCATGGGCAATGCGGTGGCAACGATTGTCGTCGCGCGCTGGGAAAATGCGCTCGACCGCGACCAGCTTTCGGCTGCGCTGGCGAAGGGCGGCGGTGCTGGACCGGCCATCGCTGGCCTCGAAGCCGACACCGACTGACCTTACGACACAAGACATAAAACGAACACGGGAGAGAGAAGATGAAACTGAACGGCACATTGTGGATGGCATCGACCGCCCTCACGCTCAGCTTTGCGACACCCGCCTTGGCGCAAGTCACCACCGCGCCCGCCGCTGAAGAACCCGAAATCACCGTTATCGGCTCGCGCGGCAAGGCGCGTACCGATGTCGATCGCCCGGTCCCCGTCGATGTCGTCGATACCAAAGACCTTGCCGCCACCGGCCAAACCGATCTGGGCCAGCAAGTCCAGTTCACCTCGCCGTCGTTCAACTCGGCCAAATATGGCGTCAACGGCGCGACCAACTTCGCCGATCCTGCGTCTTTGCGCGGCCTTGCCCCCGATCAGGTACTTCTCCTCATCAACGGGCGGCGGCGTCACCAGTTTTCGGCGCTCAACCTCAACGTGTCGCCGGGTCTCGGCACGGTCGTTTCGGATCTCAACAGCATCCCGACCGCTGCTGTCCAGCGCATCGAAGTGCTGCGCGACGGTGCCGCCGCACAATATGGGTCGGACGCGATTGCCGGCATCGTCAACTTGGCGCTCAAGGACGACGACAATGGCGGCTCGGTCGGCCTGACCACTGGCCTCAACAAGCAAGGCGACGGCTTTACGATCAAGGCGTCGATCAACCAGGGGCTGAAACTCGGCGCGAACGGCGGCTTCCTTAACTACACGCTCGAATATTTCGGCACCGACGGCACCAACCGCTCGGACCCTTATGACGGCGTGCTGTACCCGGCGACGCCTGCCACTTATGGCACGACAGGTCCGACTGCCGACTTTCCTTACACCACCGCCAACCCGCGCGCCGACCGGACGATCTATCCGCAGGGGACATTTATCGTCGGCAATTATGGTGCGAACCGGAATCGCACCTATCAAGCGTTCCTCAATTCGGAAGTGCCGGTGTCCGACACAGTCAGCATCTTCGCGTTCGGGGGCTATTCGCGCAAGGACATTCAGGCGTTCGGCTTCTTCCGCGCACCCGCCACGCGCGCCAATGCCGTGTTGTCGATTTTTCCCGACGGCTATGTGCCGATCCTGCCGGGCCGCTCGATCGATTACTCGATCAACACCGGCTTGAAGGCAGACCTCGGCGGCTGGAAGGTCGAACTGGGCTATGGCTATGGCCATAATCATCTCGATCAGTTTGCGCTGAACACCGTCAATGCCTCGCTAGGCGCGGCCAGCCCGACCAGTTTCTATGTCGGACGCACTGCTTTCAACCAGCATGTCGTCGACCTGACGGGATCGAAGAACCTCGGCGCTGTCGGCGGGATCGACTCGTTGAACGTCGCGATGGGCGTGCAGTGGCGGCGCGACAATTTTCAGGTCAGCCGGGGCGACGAAGCGTCGTACATCGTCGGGCCGTTTGCACTCTCGCAGGGGCGCACTGCGGGGTCGAACGGCCGTCCGGGCTATGCCCCCGCCGACGAGAACAACCTGAGCCGCCGCAACATCGCGGCGTT
>ENA-OBLH01000177-OBLH01000177.1-metagenomes-genome-assembly--contig:-NODE-177-length-23068-cov-3.59571_pt1 | contig 23068 bp, 18 predicted proteins | sample MGYA00153382_OBLH01 | MGnify analysis MGYA00153382
GGGCTATTTATGCAGCGATGACAAGGAGCATGTTGCGTCGTTTGACCGCCTAAAGCTACACTCATAAATTTATTAGCTACCTTATTTAGAGGATGTTTGAGCAAGAGGGTAGGATGGGTAATGCCACCTTACTTAGAAAGTTTATTTTTTAGTTGATGGTCTATGATTACACCTGAGGCAACTCCAGCGATCGCTGCCACAATCAATCCTAATTTATGGGGTAATCCATAGGCTAATAAAGAAACAATCCCGGCTACTAGGGCTGTAGTAATCAGGGCGAGATTTTTTTTCAAGTAAGGAATTATCATGCCAATAAAAGTAGCAGACATGGCAAAATCTAAACCCCAATTTGCTGCATTAGGAATTAAGTTGCCCATAGTTAATCCGAGAAAAGTAGAAAAACTCCAGTTACCATACATGATCAAAGCAGAGCCTAAATAATACCAATGTTTGTAGGGAGAATTATCTAAGGCATTGTAGCGATTAATTACCACCATAAAGGCTTCATCCGTGAGCAAAAAACCAAGGGGAATTTTCCATTTTTGGGGCAAATTTTGCACGTGGGGAACTAGGGTGACAGAGTAGAGGAGATGGCGTAAGTTCACCACAAAAGTAGTTAAAATAATCATAGGTAAAACTGTACCCCCAGCTACTAAACCCAAGGCTACAAATTGCGATGAACCAGCAAACACAAAAGCCGACATTCCTAGCGCTCCCCAAAAGCTAATCCCACTTCCTGCGGCTAAGGTTCCAAAGATAATTCCAAAGGGAATCGATCCTACAAGTAAGGGAAAAATATCCCTAGCTCCTGCTAAAAATTCTGCCGATTTAGAGAATGTATGATTATAACTGGTCGCCATTTAGAAAGTGATTTAAATTTTCTGAGCAAGAACAGCGTAGAAGGGATCTCCAGCGCCAAGCCATTGGCGTAAGCCCGATCGCTTAACTATCACCTCCGGCTCCTGAAAACCGGGAACCCCCCGGAAGTAAATTTTGACTAATTCTACTCGATCTTCCTCTGTGCCATCCCGCCAAGCAGCGATCGCTTTTTGATAGAACATCCGGTTAGAAAAACTAAAAATTGCCACACCCCCCGGCTTGAGAACCCGATAAATTTCTGCAAAAATTGCCTCTGGATGTTGGAGATACTGCACGGAAACACAATTAATTACAGCATCAAAATCCTCCTTATCTAAGGGTAACTTTTGGTTCTGGTTTAAGTTTTGGACAAAATAATGATTGAGCCGGGGATTTTTTGCCAACTCTGCTGCATTTAAACCATGCCCTTCCACATGGGCAAATTCCATTTCTGCTGGCAGGTGAGATACCCAACTACTCATCATGTCAAAAACCCGGCTGTGGGGCTGGAGCCGCTGCCGGTATAGCTGAGTTAGTTGCTCAATAAAACCCTCATCTACATGGGTGACAAAGCGGGGTTGAGCATAAAATAATAGATCATCACTATCATCTAATTTAATGCGCTGGGATGGTGGCAATAGCATAGTAGTTGTTAAGGGGTGCTGATTTTAGTTATACGGGGTCTAGCACCATAGAGCCAAGGGGAATAGAACACTGAAATCTAGTAATCTCAGGAGATTCGGCCGCAATTATTTCGATTTTGCTGTCCATTACTTCCATGAGAGTTTGATCTAGGAGGAAGTTTAAGCCGGGGGAAAGTTTCGCAGAAATATTTTCTGCCGGAGTATTAAGTAAGTCTAAAGGTTCTACCCACTCTTGGGGATCATAATCAACATCAATCCAAAGGATAACTGGGTTAGAGTCCTCGGTACTCGCTACGGAGACCCGAATGCCGCCTAGTTGCATTTTCAAAATGGCTTGATCGATCAAATTCACCAATACTTGCCGGAGTCGCCTAGGTTCTGTCATCACAAAAATTGTCTCTGGAGGCGGAGATATCTGGAGGCGAAGACTACGGTTAGCGGCTTGTAAATGAGTCAAATTGTAGACTTCTTCGAGGAGATGACGCAAATTAATTGGCTGTAGCTCCAAGTTGGCTGTCCCGTGTTCGGCCTTGGCAACGGCGATTACTTCATCTAGGAGTTTGACTAATTTCAAGGCTGAGTTATTTGCTTCTACCAAAAATTCTCGCTCCTCTTCTGGATTTTCACATAGGTCAGAAATAATTAGTTGATGCAAACCAATCAAGCTACTCAGGGGCGATCGCAATTCGTGGGAGGCTCTAGCTAGGAAACCCGCCTTGAACATACTCATCTCGTGAGCCATGTAATAAGCCAACTCCATTTGCTTGAGTTTTTCCTGTAAAACTGCTAAATCATCCCTAGGAGTTTCGGGAAGAAATGAGTCACGAGACGAGTCAGGAGATCGCTTAGAAGGAGATACCCCAGCGATCGCCGGTTTCTCAACTAAAAAATAGTCAGCCTTAGGGATTTGTGGCACAACTTCTGGATTTCTGTCTAGATTTTTAGCAGGAGGTAACTCTTGGACAGGAGGACTAGTGGGGAAACGAGGGCGGCTTCTGGGTTTATTTTCTTCTATGAGCTTATTCCCAAAAAAACCTAATACGGCTCCTGCAATCAGATAGGCTATTTCTATACCGAACATACTCTTTGCTGTGAAGGCTTAATTTTCTCAAGCATAACGGTTTTTTGCTATTCATTATCAGAACTTTCTCTGGCTTTAGACCTGTCTTTAGACTCGCCGGAGAATATCTGTACCGTGGGTATCAGTTCCACAGGTGTTTAGAAGATGATAAAGATCACTAAGACGTTTTACCTGTTGCGATTGCTTGGGGCTGGCAACCCAAGGAAAAGGATTATTGTAGGCGTAGTAAGTTTCAACTCCATCAATACCTAGCTCCGCGGCGGCGGTAATTAAATCTTCAGCGGGTTGGCGATAGCGGACAGGATGGGCTAGAACAGCTAACCCTCCTGCGTGTTGGATAGCCCGAATAACTAGAGCAGCTTGGGCTTGATCATCATTAAAAGTTTTACCCTGAAGGTAGGGAATAATGGCGGGGCGATCGGGCTGGAAACCATAACCCAGAATATGTACCTCTGTCCCTAGGAGTTTTGAGGTAATTTCTACTCCTGTCCATAGGTGGGGTAGTCTCCCAGAATTGGGTTGCCCATCAAGCCATTGTTGAGCGATCCTATAGCCTGCTACGGTGTGATGATCTGTAATTGCCATGCCCCGGAGTCCAAGGGTAGTGGCTTGCTCTATTAATTGCTCTGGTTGGAGTTGGCCATCAGAATAAACTGTGTGTAGGTGAAAATTATAGTTGTAGGGACAACTAGTGGCATGGACACTCTGGAATGCCTGTCTAAGTTTTGCTACATCATGGGCTGAATGTAATACTGGTTGATTTTGAATGAGAGCCTGAGCTTGGTTAACTGCCATAAATGCCTCAAGGTTGGGTCGTCGGGCGCAGGGGAATTTGACATTAAGTAATGTAAATCTTAGCACAATTTTCCTCTGGGTGCTTGACAGAGGAGATGGTCATAAGGGGGGCAGGATTTGAGAAATTTGGATCTCTTCTTGCAAGGAAAGTTGTAACCTTTGATTGTTGATTAATCTAGACTGTCCGCTATCATAAGTTTAGTTAATAGGTTTAATTAGGCAGGAGTGGTGATGAAATTACAAGTACCTGATATGGTTTGTGGCGGCTGTGTAGAAACAATTACTCAAGCTGTTATTTCTGTAGATCCAGCAGCTAAAGTCATGGCAGACTTAGAAACAAAAACCATAAACCTAGAAACTCAAGCATCTACTACAGCTATTCAAGAGGCGATCGCTCAAGCCGGCTACAAAGTTATGACTGTATAAGCAATATAAATAATGCATAAGTATAGCAATCCTATAACAAGTTATGACGGGCTTCGACTACGCTCAGCCGCCGATTTACTATGACTGAACTTATGATAGCCAAGTTTACAATAGCTAATTTTATGATAGCTTAACTTTCGATCGCTCAGGGTCGTCGAAGCCATGAAAATCCCTATGCCAATAGAGACAATCCTAGGGGCACAAGGTCTTGTGCCTCCCACAAAAAAGCTGAAATATTTAGGAAAAATATCCCGAAATTAGCCAAGAACAGAGAGAAATAAAAAGGGCAACCCTACTTTTTACCCCTAAGTAAATTAGCAGATGCCAGCCCAGAGTTTATTAACAAAAACTATGCACCATGACCAAGAAAATTGTGGGTATGATCAGTAGTTATCCCAATCTTGAGCAAGGGGATTGGTTGTGGCAACAAACCCCAGAACCTTTGGGAGCTTGGCAAAATATCCAAATGCTGGCTCAGGCAGAGCATCCCGATTTTCTCCTACTATATAACTTTAATCAGTTCCCAGTTTTGCCCCCCAAAAAAATTTTCTCCCTTAGTTATTCTCGCCATCAAAAACGCTACGCCCAAGAGATGGAGTTGTTAGAAACAAAATTAAAAGGCGTGCCTCCAGAACGAGTTATTTTCCTGTGGCGAGAACCACCCCTGGATGAGGTAGTGGCGAGAACTATTAATACCTACGATCGAGCCAAGCCCTATTGTGGCTACATTTCTGGGGCTGATGACTATGCTCCCCAGCCGGACTATATGCCTGCTATCTGGTATCACAGTAACTCCTTTCGGGAATTAGCCGACCTGCCCCCGCCGGCCAAGGTCAAGCCCTGTAGTTGGATTACTTCTGGGGTGAGCCGGACTGCCAATCATCAACAGCGACTAAGTTTTCTCCGGTCTGTCCAAGCTGCCCCTGTAGATTGTGATATTTATGGTCTGAATTTACCCTTGTGGGTGAAATCTCAAGGAGAACTAAAAAATAAATGGCATGGCATGGCTCCTTATTACTACAATTTAGCGATCGAGAACTTTACTAGTAATGATTGGTATGTCAGCGAAAAACTCTGGGATGCTCTACTTGCTTGGTGCTTACCTATCTACTACGGCGGCAGTGCGGCGGATAAACTCCTTCCCAAGGAGAGCTTTTTGCGCTTACCTAGCCTAGATGCCCAAGGATTGGCCTACATCAAAGAAGTTACCGCGAATCCAGACCTATGGCAGGAAAGGAAAGAAGCGATCGCTGAAGCCCGACAAATTATTCTCCACAAATTAAATCTCATGTCATGGTTGCATCAATTTATTAATAAGTACGATTAAACCTAACTAAATAAAACTAAAGATGACAAGAGGAATTTATATCACTGCCAACGATCGGGTGACAGAGCAAGCGATCGCCCTACTCAAAAGTATTCGCTATTATGATCCCCATACTCCTGTAGTATTAATTCCCTACGATGATCAATATCAACAAGTAGCAGGAACCCTGTCTAGATATGGCGTAACTGTTTATCAAGATTTAGCTTTTCTAAAACATCTTTCCCAGCAATTGTATGATGCTTTTGGAGCGGGTTTCTTTGCCAGACCTAATCAATTTCGCAAGCAAGCTTGTTGGTTTGGAGAATTTGATGAATTTCTTTATATTGATACCGATATTATTGTCTTTGAGGAAATTATTAAGACCCTTGATTATCTCCAAAACTATGACTTTATTTGTTGTGATTACCAACATTTAGGAGGAATTAAAAATGTTTTTACTTCTCAGATAATTACCGACAATATATTTACAGAAAAAGAAGCTACCGATGTTTTTAATGGTGGGTTTTGGGGAGCAAAACGGCATATTATTACCGAAGCTATTCTCTTGGATACTTTCCAGAAATGTGCGGCTCATCCAGAATATTTTGATTTTTCAGAAAAAACCTCCGATCAACCAATTATTAATTACATGATTCTGCAACATATTTCCCGTAGGTTCAATCTTGTCCGGCGGGAGGGCGGGGCGCCGGGGAGTTGGGCAGGAAGTCCTCATTTTATTCTCCGGGGCGATCGCCTTTTTGATCCCCAGATCAACCAAACCCTCCAATACCTCCACTGGGCAGGCATTAAGATCCAGCCCGGCTGCCCCTATTGGGAAATCTGGAAATATTATCGTTACCTCCAAGAAACTGCTCCCGATGATAGCCTCCTATTACCACCCCCACCCCAAAAGCAGCATCAGGAGATCAAGCAGAGAATTAAAAAGAAGATAAAACAGAAGATTAAGCACTGGTTTTCTTCTTAACGTTAGTTCGATGCTAGAAAATAGCAGGGGCAGTGAAACCAAACCTTTCGTGTAGCTGACCAAGTTGGGAAAGGCACGTTGCTCTTGGGGTAATAGACCTCTTGCGTAAATGATAAGAAGCCCTCACCCCCAGCCCCTCTCCCAGAGCGGGAGAGGGGAGAAATTCTTAGCCCTTCTCCTCTTGGTTGGGATGTAGCTTGCTTCCCGCAGGGTGGGGGATGCAAGTAATTCCGCAAGAAGTCTAATACCTAATTTTGGGTCAGGAGGACTCGGACAGAGGCTCCGGCGGGGATGAGGGTGGTACCGATCGCTACTACAGCTAGGCCATTGGTTTGGGCAAGATTAATTAAGTTTCCAGAGCTATGGCTTCCACCCGCCGGGGTAAATTGATACTGTCCTTCGTAGAGGTGGACTCTGCCCCAGAGGTAAGATTCCCGATTGCCGTCAGATATAAGATTCTGCTGGGTGTGGGCCTCTACCCATTGGGGTTGCCAACCTTGAGCCAAACCCGACATTTTTTTGATCACAGGCTGGACAAACCGCCAGAAGCTGACCAAGGCCGAGACAGGATTACCGGGAATCCCGAAATAGATTACTGGCTTCGGCTCACCAGCAAAAGTAGCGACAGTCAGGGGTTTGCCCGGTTTAATGGCGATGGATTTGACATGAATAGTTGCCCCTAGTTCTGTCAGCAATTGATCAATATAGTCATAATCTCCGACAGAAACTCCCCCGGTAGACAGGACAATATCTGCCTCAGAGACTGCTTGGGCGATCGCTTCCCGTAATAAATCTCGGCGATCGGCAATGATCCCCATCGGTATAGGTATTGCCCCGGCTTGTTGGACTAGGGCAGCAAGGGCATACTGGTTAGAATCAACAATCTGCCCCGGTTGTAGGGTTTGCTCAGGAATAACCAACTCATCCCCTGTGGAGAGAATTGCTACCCTAACGGGGCGATAGACGGGAATTTGAGTACACTGTACTGCTGCTAAAATGGCAATTTCTGGAGCAGATATTTTCATCCCCGCCTCTAATAAGGTTGCCCCAGCTTGGTAAAAAGCTCCTTGATGGCGGACAAAATCTCGACTATTAGGAGCTTCTAATACCCAAATAGAAGGTTCCAAGGAATTATCTCCCTGTTGGGTAGTTTCTTGCATCACGATCGCATCAGCCCCTTCCGGCATCATGCTCCCTGTAAAAATTCGGGCAGCTTCTCCCCGCTGCACAGCTACTTGGGGGACTTTCCCGGCCGGAATTTCTTCGACAATTCGTAAAACCACTGGCTGCTGGGGGCTACAATGTTCGATGTCTGCATAATGCACCGCATAGCCATCCATGGCCGAATTATCCCAGTGGGGAAAATCGAGATTCCCAGTCACTGGTGCTGCCAAGATTCTGTCAACACTAGCTAAGAGATCAACTATTTCCACTCCGGGTAAATCTAGGGGATCAGGAATTGACCTATCTAAGGCGGGAACTAAATCAAAAATAATTGCTTCGGCAGCGGTGACTGGTAGCATTTTTCCTTTACCTTTTTTATGTACACTGATGCAAATAAACTTATATAAAACTTATCTATATAAATATGACTAATCCCATTTATCCCGTAATCTGGCAGGACAATCAAGTTATTTTAATTGATCAGACTTTACTTCCCACAAAATATACTGTAGTTCCCATTTCCAGTGCAACCATGATGGCAGAGGCAATTAAAACCATGATTGTCCGGGGTGCGCCAGCGATCGGGGTAGCGGCAGCCTACGGGATGTATTTAGGGGCGAGGGAGATTAGTAGTAGCGATCGCCCGCAATTCTTGGCAGAACTAGAAGCCATAGCCGTCATGCTCCGGCAGACTCGCCCCACGGCAGTTAATCTTTTCTGGGCGATCGATCGCATGATCCGCACAGCGCAAACCACTCCGGGCAGTGTGAAAGAAATCAAAGCCGTGTTACTAACCACCGCCCAAGCTATTCAAGCAGAGGATCTAAAAACCTGCCAATTAATCGGCGATCATGGCTTGGCTGCCCTGCCGGCTAGTCCAGAGAAATTGCGTATCCTCACCCATTGTAACGCCGGGGCTTTAGCTACTGCTGGTTATGGCACAGCCTTGGGGGTGGTGCGATCGGCGTGGAGTGCGGGCAGATTAGCTAGGGTCTATGCTGATGAAACCCGTCCCCGGTTACAGGGGGCAAAGCTGACCACTTGGGAATGTATCGAGGAAGGAATTCCCGTGACGCTGATTACCGATAGCATGGCTGCCCATTGTATGCAGCGAGGGATGATTGATGCGGTGGTGGTGGGAGCCGATCGCATTGCCGCTAATGGAGATGCAGCAAATAAAATTGGTACCTATAGTGTGGCTCTCATTGCCAAAGCTCATAATGTTCCCTTCTTTGTGGCGGCTCCCCTATCTACGGTAGATTTTGCGATCGCCTCTGGCCAAGAAATTCCTATTGAAGAGCGGGACTCTCTAGAAGTTTCCCAAGTAGGAGCTACGATTATCTGTCCAACAGGAGTAGAGTTTTATAATCCGGCTTTTGATGTCACTCCTGCCAATTTAATAGCGGCAATTATCACTGAATATGGCGCAATTCCTCCCCAGGAACTAAGACAATTAGAGGGCAAATCGGTCAACTAATCAGCAGGGGCGCAAGGCCTTGCGCCCCTATCTATCAAGATTAACTTCTGAGGTTTACCCCAAATTTTTCTACTAATGCCTCCCGGACTTGTTGATGGATAGGTTCAATTTCCGTTTCCGTGAGGGTGCGATCGCTAGACCGATAGACTAATCTAAAAGCCAAACTCCGCTGCCCCTCAGGGACATTCTGCCCCCGATACTCATCAAATAAGGTAATAGATGCCAATAAACTGCCCCCAGCCTGATGAATCACCTTGGTAATTTCGGCGGCGGTGACTTTGATGGGGGCAAAGAAAGCAATATCTCGATCGCTCTGGGGATAGCTGCCGTAGACTTGAAATTTGGGGATGAGAATATCCTCTCGGTCTAGAGCCATGAGGAGAGTATCCAAATCTAGCTCAAAAGCATAAACACTGCCGATCATTCCCTTCTGCGCCCGGATCTCTGGGTGAATTTCCCCAAAATGCCCCAAGCGTTGCCCCGATATCCATAGGGATGCTGTCCGACCGGGATGGAGAATTTGGCTTTGTTGGTCTGGTTGGTACTCCACCTGCAAACCCAGATTTTGAAATACTCCTTCCAGTAAGCCCTTCGCTACATACCAGTTGATCCCCGGACTTTGATTGTATTCTCCCCAACTGCCTTGGTAGTAGGAGCCACCAAAAATCCCGGCGATCGCATCCGCCTCCCGTAAGCCTTCTTCTTCCCGCCAAAATACCTTGCCAATTTCAAAACCACTTAATACCCCATTACCTTGGTCTTGATTGTAGCTAAAAGCCTCGATCAAGCCCGGAATTAGATCCCTCCTCAGGACTGAATATTCGGTAAACAAGGGATTAGCGATCGCTACCATCCCCCCAGACTCAGAAGATTTATTCACCGCATAGGTGTAGTGGACTAATTCCGTTAGTCCTGCCGCCCTGAAAGAGGCTCTGATCTGGCGCTTGAGAAATTCATCGGTGGATAAATAGCCAATTTCCGCCTGTTCTGGTAACTGGTCACAGAAATTATCATAGCCATAGAGACGAGCCACTTCTTCAATCAGATCAATTTCCCGCTCCAAATCTCGGTAACGATAAGCGGGAACCCGCACCTGCCAAACGGGTAAATCCCCCGACTCAATAATTTCTAGCTGACAACCCAAGGCCGTGAGAATCCGATCAACATCGGCCGCTGTAATTTCTCCCACCTCTTCATCCGCCAGATTAACCGCCCCCAAAACGTGGTGAATACGAGCCAACCTGAGGTCAATAGTGCGATCGCTATAATCGGGGCGATCATCCGAAACTACTCGGCTAACTGCCGTTCCCCCAGCAATTTCAATAATTAGAGCCACTGCATAATTGCAAGCAATTTCTAGTTCTGCATGATTAACACTACGTTCATAGCGAGCCGAAGATTCTGTGCGGAGACCTTGAGCGCGGGCCGAACGGCGGACGGTAATTGGTTCAAACAGAGCAGCTTCAAGAACGATATTTGTCGTCCCTTCATGAACTTCCGTCTCCTCTCCCCCCATCACTCCCGCTAGGGCGATCGGCTGATCATTGCCAGTGATTACAAGATTTGGAGCTTGGAGATTTCGGGTCTGTCCATCTAGGGTTTTTAGAGTCTCCTCCTCTCTGGCAAAACGTACCCCAATAGTTGGTTGCTTTGATGCTTCCTGACTAGAGCTGCCCATCTTAGCAAGGCGATTGCGACCAACGCAGCGCAAGCGATCGCCATCAAAAGCATGGAGCGGCTGACCCCACTGCAACATCACATAATTAGTTATATCTACTACATTGTTAATGGAACGAACCCCAGCAGCCGCCAGACGCTGTTGGAGCCAATTAGGAGCGGGGGCAATCTTCACTCCTTGAATCCCTGTCCCTAGGTAAGCAGGGCAAGCAGTTGTTTCTCTCACCTGCAAACTAACCTCCCCTACTGGTAGGGAAATTTCTGCTACAGCAGGCAGGTGGAGTTGTCCCCCAGTCAAGGCGGCGACTTCCCGTGCTACCCCTACCATACTCAGGGCATCTGCCCGGTTTGCCGTAGCTGTCAGGTCGAGAATCACATCGTCTAAATCCAGCAAAGGACGGACATCCGTGCCTACAGCCAAAGTTTCCTCAGCAAAAATATGAATCCCTTCCGAAGTTTTTTCTAAGCCTAATTCTGAGAGGGAGCAAATCATTCCTTCCGATCGCACTCCCCGCAGTTTAGAAGGACGAATTTTTAGATCAATTTTAGGCAGATAAGTCCCGGAGACTGCCACTGGCACCAAAGCCTCCGCCCGCACATTGGCCGCTCCACAGACAATATTTAAGATACTGCCACTCCCTACATCTACTTGGCAGACTCGCAATTTATCCGCATTAGGGTGGGGTTCGATCGTAATTACTTTTCCCACTACTACCCCCGCGGCCCAAGTTCGTCGATCTTCGATATCTTCTACTTCAAATCCTGCAAAAGTTAGGGTCTCTGCCAACTCCTCTGGAGTTAGATTAATATCTACCAATTCCCGCAGCCAGTTCCAAGAAATCCGCATTGACTTTTATGTTGCTTTATTATTAATTTTGACTATCTTACCTTTTTTGAGGTACTTAATGACTACCTCAGTAGTTTCACTTAGTAGTATTTCTAGAACATTTTTCCTATTGTTGTTAGATATCTATTAAAATTTATTAAATAAAAAATCTCTTGATCCATCACCCTAACTCTTATCTGAACAGAGTCATCAAAAAAATGGGTCTAAGACCCTATCCTTCTGAGATAGTTTTATACTATACTCAGGTAACTAAGGGTAATAATCAAGCTCTTAGCAAATAAATCAACTTTTGAATACCGCAGGGCTTGCGGGAAGGCATAAGCCTCAAGTCTGCCGAGCGAACATAAGACCAAAAAGCCCTAGAGGTGGAGGCAGTTGCGAAACCCCAGTCATGGGAAGAAACAGAAACCTAATCCGTAAGGCTTAGGAATCACCATCGCTTTAGCTTGGTGAGAATGTCAAATTAGAAAGTATCAGCGTACTCCTGAAAATTCTAAGATACCTAACCTGATTTAAACTATCTTTAGTTTCTAGTTTGCGTGAGTACTGTCTTACCTAGGAAGCAGCAATGACCTACTGCCTCAATCCAGACTGTCCTCAACCTAAAAACCCTGCCAATGCCGAAGTGTGTGAGGCTTGTGGCTCTCCTTTGCTACTTAAAGAACGCTTCCGAATCAGCCGAGCTTTGGGGCAGGGAGGCTTTGGAGCGACTTATCTTGCCAATATTATGACCCTGCCGGGGGAACCTTGTTGTGTTATCAAACAACTTCGCCTCAACGCCAATGCTCCCCAACTGATGGAAATGGCGCAGCAACTATTTGAACGGGAAGCAAAAACCTTGGGTAGAATTGGCAATCATCCCCAAATTCCTAGCTTGTTGGACTTTTTTGTAGATGGTCAACAGTTTTACCTAGTCCAAGAATATGTAGCCGGCTACACTCTGCAACAGGAAGTTAAGCGGAATGGACCTTTTAGTGAAGCAGGGGCAAAGCAGTTTCTTAGTGAAATTTTACCCCTCCTGCGTTATGTCCATAGCCAAAAGGTCATCCATCGAGATATCAAGCCTGCTAACCTCATTCGGCGGGAGCAAGACCGGAAGCTAGTTATGATCGATTTTGGGGCTGTTAAACATAGCCAGATTGATCCTAATGTTGTTGGGGCAGGCATGGTAGCAGACCAAACAGCCTTGACTCAGTTTGCGATCGGGACTCCGGGCTTTGCGCCCCCAGAACAAATGGCAATGCGGCCAGTTTATGCCAGTGATTTCTATGCTGTAGGCGTAACGTGTATCTATCTCCTAACGGGAAAATCTCCCAAAGACATTGAATACAACCCCTCTACTGGGGAAATGATGTGGCAACAGTACGTTAATATTAGTGACCACTTTGCTAATGTCCTCAAGAAACTCCTAGAGGCCTCAGTTCGCCATCGCTACCAATCGATCGATGATATTCTCCGGGCGCTGGATATGGAGCCATACCTAGACAGCCTTGCCCAGGGTTTATCTGCCAAAAATAACAATCCGCCCCCCACTAATCCCGCCTATAGAAGACAAGGTTTTATGCCTTCTTCAGGAGATTTAGCTAGTCTAAATTCGGGGGAACCAAAGACTAGTGGGGGAACGGGAAGCATGGCAGAGGCAATTCGGGCCCGGCGGGCCCGGCTCCAACAGGGGGGAGTAGGTTCACCCCGGACTTCCCTGCAATCTAGTGGTGGGGGTGCAAAAACCGGTTTAAGTTCTAGTGGAGGTAAGCCAAAACCCCAACCTAAACTAGACTATCAAACTTTTATGACTGCCTATACCAAAGGGCGGCGAGATTTTGCGGGTCAGGATATAAGTTTATTAAACTTGCAAAAGCTAGATTTATCAGGGCGAATTATTTTTAACCAAGCTAAATTGGTACGGACTAATCTTCAGGAAGCTAATCTGAGTAATGCAGATTTTTGTCGTGCTAATCTCATGGGGACAAATCTCCAAGATACCATCCTCGAAAAAGCATTTTTCCATCAGGCAAATTTAGAGGGAGCAATCTTGCGGGGGGCAAATTTGAGTGGGGCAAACCTGAGTCAGGCAAACCTAAAAAATGCTAACCTGAGTGGGGCAAATTTGACGGGGGCAAGGGTGACAGAAGAGCAGTTAGCTCAAGCAAAAATGAACTGGTTAACGATCTTACCCAATGGTAAAAGAGCCTTTGGCAAGATTTAATATCTTAATCTAAGTAAAAATGGATTTACAACTCCAACTCTATCGGTTAGAACAATTTGCCAATAATTTAGTTAGCTATCAGCTAGAGCAAATTAGTTTAGTTAGTATCGGGATTATATTTCTGGCTGGTTTATTAACTAGCTTCTCTCCTTGTATGCTTTCCATGCTGCCTATTACTATTGGCTATATGGGGGGTTATGCAGCAGAAAGTAAAGGTAAAGCTGCTCTGCAATCAATTTGGTTTGCTTTGGGGCTGGCGACAACTCTGGCAACTTTGGGAATTATAGCGGCGGCTCTGGGTAAAGTTTATGGGCAGGTGGGGTTTGGGCTGCCAATTATTGTGAGTGTGGTAGCGATTCTCATGGGATTAAATCTCTTAGAGCTTATACCTCTCCAGTTGCCTGCTTGGGGTGGTACGGAATGGATTCCTGCTAATTTACCTGCGGGAGTTCGATCGTACCTCTTGGGGCTAAGTTTTGGCCTAGTAGCTTCTCCCTGTAGTACCCCGGTGTTGGCAACTCTGTTGGCTTGGGTGGCAAAAACTGGAAATTTGGGCTTGGGAGGTGTCTTGCTGCTGACCTATGCGATCGGCTATGCTACGCCCCTAATGATTGCCGGAACCTTTACTGCCACGATCAAAAACCTACTGCAATTGCGGCAGTGGGGGGCATGGATCAATCCCCTGAGTGGAGTTTTACTCCTAGGTTTTGGAGTTTTTTCTCTGCTCCTCAGGTTATTCAGTTCCCAGCCTTTAGCTATCAGCTAGTCGGGTTTATTTTTTATTCAGGGGATGGTAGGTAGGAACTGCTGAGGTGATGATACTTTCATAGACTAGGATCGGGCGATCGATCCCCTTAAATCGATGGGGACCCAAGGACTGAAAACCCTCCTGAAAATCCTCTAACTGGAGGTAAGTAGCTTCACTGACAACACACTTACCCGGTGGACAGATAGACTCCATCCGGGATGCTAAGTTAATGGTTCCGCCCAAAGCAGTGTAATCTACCCGTTGAGAACTGCCCACATCCCCCACTACCGCCCGGCCACTATTGACCGCAATCCTTAACTCCAAAGGCTCCGAAAGAATCTTACTGGCGTTGAGTTTAGCCAAACGTCTGAGCATTCCTTGGGCGGCATGGGTAGCACGCTGGGCATGGTCAACTTGGGGTTCTGGCGCCCCAAAAAAAGTCATGATGCAGTCCCCAATAAACTTATCGAGGGTTCCCCCCATCATAAAGACTTCTTGGAGCATCTCCTCAAAAAAAGCATTCAAGAGAGAAGATATTTCTTGGGGACTCAGGCGCTCGGAGAGGGCAGTAAAACCCACAATATCGGCAAATAAAATACTAATATCAAATTCCGCTGGGACAATTCGACTATCTACGAGGGCTGATGTCACCATCATTTGTTGGACTACGGCTGGGGAGTGATAGCGTTCTAGGCTGCGACGGATGGTTTCTTCTTGGCGCAACTGCCTAGTCAAAACCCAGCGCTGGACGGCGGAGGCTACCAGATTAGCCAGGGTAGAAAAGAAACTTAGGTCTTCTTCCCCGCCCTGCTGCCAGTCATTAATCGCCGACGGGGCATCAGCATACAGCACTCCAAAAATTTTATTCTCATCCCAGAGGGGAACAGCCAAGGCACTACAGATCCCCTTAGCTAGAATGCTATTTTCGCCTTGGAAGCGATCGTCCGCCTGGGCATTGGCAGTTTTAATCGCAATTTGTTCCCCAAATACAGCCTGACAAATGGTATGACTAATCCATTGATCATTGCTGATCAGATCCGGGTTCTGCTTGCTATTGCGACTAGCAGCATTGAGGAGTTCTAGCTTGCCTGTGGCGGTGACATCTACCAATAGGGCGAGGCGATCGATATCCTTGAGTTCTCGAAACACCACTTCCTTCACTTGAGAGAAAATTGCCTCAATAGATTCTGCTGAGTTGAGAGCTTTGGCAATATTCACTAGTTCCTTCAGGCGATCGATCGCCCTTTCTGGGGTGGCAGATTGGTCATCAGGGTTTTCTGCTTGGAGCCATTGCTCTTGGAGATATTTTACGTCCCGAATAATAGTTAAACCTTCCGTGGATAGATCACGAGCTGCATCTCGGGGAGGCTTAGAGAGAATTACGTGCATTCCCACATTCCCAATTTGCAGGAAATCTCCATCCCGAATTTTCTGGGGGGCAGAGATAATTGCATCATTAAGCTTTGTGCCATTGGTACTACCCAAGTCTTCTACTAACCAAGTTCCAGAATGGGAACCCAAAATTCTGGCATGGTAGCGAGACACCTCAAGATAAATCAAGGGTAGGTCACACTCCGGTAGACGGCCGATCATAAAAGGGTTTGTATCTACTTTAATAATTTTTTCTGCATACCCTTCTATGCGGACTCGCAGGCTAAGTTCTCCCATTGGAATTAAACCTCACTAAATTAAACTGCACCAATTAAGGCGATTAGACAAGACAGATAGCCCTAATCCTTAATTTTGGGATAGCTTAAGAATTTACTATCATTAACTTTCTTTAAAAATAAATATAACTCAGGAAAAATCATCATAGAAATAGGGGATGAGGAAAGAATGGGATTATAAATATAGTAGCTCTAAATAAATTAGGAACCGTAGGGGGGTGGCACTCTCGAATTATAAAGAATGATTAAATAATGGTGTTATTGAAAATAGTGATGAAGATGCAAAAATCCTGAATTTAGTAGGGTTGAGATCAAAAGTTTTCTACAACTACCCTAGAAATAGTATAGTTTATTCCTTAGAAGATTTGCCTAGTTGGTAACTGGCGCCTAAGCAGAGGAGAAATAACCATTGTTGCGGACTATTGCAGAAATCAATGAGAAAATTCACCAGCGTCGGGTAGTGGTGTGGACAGTCGCAGAGGTGAAGGCGAGGGTCGGGGAGTTGGGTTGGGAGGCGATCGCAGATCAGGTAGATGTGGTGACTACGGGGACTTTTGAACCGATGGAGTCTTCAGGGGCAATCATTAATCTGGGGCATACGGATCCCCCGATTAATATCCGCTCCTGCTGGCTAGATGGGGTGGCTGCCTATGCGGGGTTTGGGGCAGTGGATTTATACCTAGGGGCAACCCAGATGAGTGAAGTTCTGGAGGGAGAAGAGTTTCGGGAGCGGGGCGGGGGTCATGTGATTGAGGATTTAGTGGCCGGGCGGTCTGTTCCTCTGCGGGCGATCGGGCAGGTTACGGATTGTTATCCCCGCTCTAGTCTGGAAACCACCATAACTAAAAACCGGATCAATCAGTTTTATCTTTATAATCCCCGGAATTTATATCAAAATTTTATTGTGGGGGTGAATGGAGGCGATCGTCCTTTGTTTACCTATCTCGGTCCCCTCCAGCCCCAGTTGGGGAATGCAGTTTTTTCTAACCCGGGAGCAATTTCTCCCCTGCTGAATGATCCGGATCTAAATTTAATTGGGATCGGCACCCGGATTTTTCTGGGGGGGGCGATCGGCTATGTAACGTGGGAAGGAACCCAGCATTTTCCTCTGCAAAAGCGTTTGGATAATCATACCCCCATTGGCCCAGCAGCGACTCTAGCCCTAATCGGTGATGCCAAAGCCATGAATACTAAATGGGTACGGGGTTGTTATTTCAAAAACTACGGCTCTTCTTTAATGTTGGGGGTGGGGGTGCCGTTGCCGGTATTGACCCCAGAGGTAATCAAATATTGTGCGGTACAAGATACAGAAGTAGTAGCGCCAGTAGTGGATTTTTCCATTCCCCGGCGTGTACGGCCTACCTTTGGCTTAGTTACCTATGCTCAATTGAAATCGGGCAAAATTACTATTGGCGGCAAAACTGTCCGGGTGGCTCCTTTGGCGAGTATTTCTCGATCGCACGAGGTTGCCGAAGAACTGAAGCAATGGATCCTCAAGGGGGAATTTACCCTCACGGAACCCGTTGCCCCGATCGCCCTCGATCGAGCTTTTTTGCCCCAAGAGCGCTGGGGAGGGGAACTATCTTTGGATTAAATTAAGTTCTAGAGTTTCCTAGGAAGATATGGCATAGTAATATTGAAACCTAGGGAAATAAGCTGTTAATCCTTCAAAACGCCTACTATAAAAAACTTTCCTGAAAATTAAATATCCATGACCAATCAACTTTTTTATGGCGATAATTTAGAAGTTTTACGCCAGCATATCCGGGATGAATCGATCGATCTCTGCTACATCGACCCGCCTTTCAACTCTAAGCGCAACTACAATCAAATCTATAACAACGTTGGCAAGGAAGATCAAGCCCAAGCCCAAGCATTTATTGATACATGGACATGGGATGACTACGCCAATCAAGGCTTAAGAGAAATTCAAGAAAACTATCAAGGTCGCTTCACATCTCAAAGTATTGATCTAATTTCTGGCTTAGTGAAAATTTTGGGCAAAGGCTCTTTACTAGCCTACCTGATCAGTATGACCTTACGTATCGCTGAAATTCACCGAGTCCTAAAACCTACTGGTAGCTTTTATCTCCATTGTGATCCCACAGCTTCTCATTACTTAAAACTTGTCTTAGATGCCATATTTTGTTCTCAAGGCGGGGATTTTTTAAATGAAATTACTTGGAAAAGAACTACAGCGCACAATGATCCCCAAAGATTTGGAAGAGTTCAAGATAGAATATTTTTCTTTTGTAAATCAAGTAAGAAGACTTTTAACCATGCAGCTGGTGAATATTCTCAAGAACAAATGTCTCGGTATAAATATGTTGATAGCAAAGGTTTATATCGTGCCGAAAATTTAACTGCTCCTCACTTTTCAGAAACAAGAACTTTAGAGTGGAGAGGTGTTCATCCCGGTGCTAATAGACAATGGAGGTATTCAATAGAAAAGTTAGAAGAACTTTATAGTCAAGACCTTATTTTATTACGAAAAGATGGTAAACCAAGAAAAGATGGATTAAAGGAATACCTTGATGATGCACAAGGATCAAGTCCACAAGATATATGGACTGATATTCTATTTCCCCCAACAACTAAAGAACGCCTTGGTTATCCAACTCAAAAGCCTGAAGCATTGCTAGAACGAATAATTAAATCAAGTAGTAATGAAGGTGATGTGGTTCTTGATGCTTATTGTGGTTGTGGTACAACGGTGGCAGTATCTCAAAGATTGAAACGGCGGTGGATTGGGATTGATATTACTTATCAGAGTATTAGTTTGATTTTGAGGAGATTAGAAGAGGCTTTTGGCAAAGAAGAAGTTGAAAAGATTATACTCAATGGCATTCCGAAAGATATGGCATCTGCCAAAGCATTGGCCTTGAAGAAGGACGATCGCACTCGCAAAGAATTTGAGAAATGGGCGGTGCTTACCTATTCTAATAATCGGGCGACTATCAATCAAAAGAAAGGAGCAGATAAAGGCATAGATGGGATTGCTTATTTTACGGGGGACAGAGATGAGCCAGAGAAGATTATTTTGCAAGTGAAATCAGGAAAGGTCAACTCCAGAGATATTCGAGATTTGCGCGGCACAATGGATCGAGAAGGTGCTGTATTAGGAGTATTTATTACCCTGAATCAACCAACTAAAGATATGAATCAAGAGGCAAAGGAAGCGGGAATTTATCAAAGTCGATTTATGAATAAGCCCACGGATAAAATTCGGATTGTGACTATTCAGGAGATGATTGAAGAGCAAAAATATCTTGATATTCGCCTTAGTTTAGAAGTATTAAAATCCGCAGAGAAACAAGTAATATTTCCCCAGTTACCTATTGATTTAGGATAATTTTTGAGCGTTACTTAAGTTTTGATTTTCAAGGCCACATCCCGCCATTAGTAATCCTAACTGCTCTCTGGTGGCAACTTCCATGGGCAAAGTAGCAATAATACTGCCTTGAAACATCACTGCTACTCGATCGCACAATGCCAAAATTTCATCTAATTCTGCCGAGATTAATAACACCCCTAAACCTTCTTCTCTGGCAGTAATAATTTGCTTATGGATGAATTCAATGGAACCTACATCTACACCCCTCGTGGGCTGAGAAGCAATCAGGAGTTTTGCCCCCCTAGACATTTCTCTAGCAATAATTACCTTTTGTTTATTTCCCCCCGATAGGGTTCCCGCCGTAGCTTTCGGATTCGCCGGGCGGACATCAAAGGCGGGGATGAGGCGATCGGCTTGGGCATCAAGGGTAGGTCTTTGCATTACTACTCCCACAGCGAAAGGCTCTTGGTAGTAGGTACACAGGGCAATATTATCAGTAAGAGTATAGTTTTTGACTAAGCCATACTTTTCCCGGTCTTCGGGAATGTGAGCTACCCCAGCTTCGATGATATTTCTGGGGGCAGCATTGGTTAAATCTTGTCCTAAAATTTTTACCTTTCCTGTGGTGACAGCCCTTAATCCCGTGATGGCCTCCACCAACTCCGTCTGCCCATTGCCCTGTACCCCAGCAATCCCTAAAATCTCCCCCCCTTGAACTACCAGATTTACCCCCGAAACTACCCGCTGCTGCCGCTCATCAATTACCGTTAGATTTTCTACTTCTAAAATTGTAGAATCTGGATGGGCAATCGCTTTTTCTACTTGCAAGATCACCTTCCGCCCCACCATCATCTCAGCTAACTTGGATTCATCTGCCTCTTGAGGGGTGACGGTTCCCACCATTCTGCCCTGGTGCATCACGGAAATCCGATCGGCGATCGCTAGTACTTCCTTGAGCTTGTGGGTGATCATAATAGCAGCCATGCCCTGAGCAGTCAAAGCCCGAATCACATCAAATAGTTCAAGCACTTCTTGGGGCGTAAGTACTGCCGTTGGTTCATCGAGGATTAAGACCTTTGCACCCCGGTAGAGAGCTTTGATAATTTCCACCTTTTGCTGAATCCCCACAGATAAATCCCCCACTAGCGATCGGGGGTCTACCTTGAGACTAAACTGGGCAGCTAATTCTCGAATTTTTACTTCTGGGGTGGTGCGATCGAGAATACCTAAACCACCAAACCAGCGAAATCTGGGCTGAATTTGCTCCACTCCTAGCACAATATTTTCCGTTACGGTAAACACTGGAACTAGCATAAAATGCTGATGCACCATCCCGACTCCCTGTTGGATAGCATCATGGGGGCTAGAAAATTTTACCGTCTGATTATTAACCTGAATTTCCCCACTAGTAGGCGATTCCAAGCCATAGAGCATATTCATTAGGGTGGTTTTTCCGGCTCCATTTTCTCCTAAAAGGACATGAATCTCCCCCGGCTCCACTGAGAAATTTACTTGGTCATTGGCCAGAACACCGGGAAATTGTTTAGTGAGATTATAGGCAGCAAGGATGGGCATAGGCTTAGGTGGCTAACTTTTGCAGATTAGCTCCCGTCACCCGACAGATGCGCCAATCTGGTAATACTGTAGCACCAATTTTTTCGTAGAAAGCGATCGCATTTACATTCCACTCCAACACACTCCACTCCAGCCTGCCGCAATCTTTTGCTATGGCTAATTTTGCGAGGTGAGAAATAAGCGCCTTGCCAACCCCTTGCCCTCGATATTCTGCTGTCACAAATAAATCTTCTAAGTAAATTCCGGGCTTGGTTAAGAAAGTAGAATAGTTATAAAAAAACAAGGCAAAACCCACAACTGGATTGTCTTGATTATTGCTATCTTCAGTTGCTGCTTCTGCCAAAATTACTTCAATTAAAGGACGAGAACCAAATAAATGTTCTTGAAGCAACATTTCACTTCCTGTTACTTCATGGGATAGTTTCTCGAAGGCAGCTAAATCTTGAATTAACTTAAAAATAGTCGGCACATCATGGATATTTGCCGATCGAATATGGAGTTTAGAATTAGATAAGGAACTAGACATAAATAATAATATTTTTAGGGTTGTAAGACTTCTATAAATTTTACTATTAGAACGCCCTATACTATAAAGGTGGATATAAAGCCTTCTTGAGCGCAAAACCTTGCGCCCCTATTGGAGTATACTACCCATAGGGATAGCTGATAGCCTAGGTGAATTATGAGTGCTGTTACGGAAAAGAGAAAATTTGGACAGATGAAGAATTCATGGCATTGTCTGGAGAGAACGATCGCTACGAACTCATTGATGGGGAATTGGTAAATATGGGCAACTCTGGTATGGAAGAAGTAATTCCGGGTTTTAGTCTGCCTATTTCTGATTTATTTATGGAGTTAAATTTTTAGCTTTAATTACCTTGAATAATTTGGTTAGCAGTTAAATTTAGTTCTGGAAAACTAGGCGATCGAACAACTTCATCAGCCCGAAATTGATTAACTAAATATTCTCCATTTTGCAAACTATAAACAGAAACAACTGGTTGCTTTGGTGAACCAATATAGCGGGTTCCGCCTAAACCTTGGTAGTCAATTAACCATAGTTCTCCAATTCCCAAGGTTTCATAATCATTAACCTTCCGACCATAAGCATCTCGCCAATTAGTACTGATTATCTCGATCGCTAAAGCAACGGTTGCTCCCTGAGTAATAACTGACTCTTTCTGCCAACGAGGTTCTAAATCTAGCAAAGAACGATCTAAAACTATTACATCCGGCTCGTAACCCTGATTATCTGCCAGCTTAATTAAACATTCCTTGGGGATAAAATAGGGTAATTGCTGCCGTCGAAATTCAATTCCTAGTTCTAGAGCTAAAAAACCTCCAATCTCAGAGTGTTTGCCTGGGGGCTTGGGCATTTCTACTACCACTCCATCGTATAGTTCATACTTATTAATCGAATTTTCTGGATACCAAGTAATAAATTCATCAAAGGTTTTCAATTGGGGTAATACAACAGTCATGGATTTTTACCTCTAATCATGAACTTGTTTTAAGAAATAATTTTAAGATAGTAGGATGCGCCATTCTAAACCATTTACAGTTCGTAAATCAATTAGGATCACTATAGATTAATTTAAGTAATAGATTGAAAGTGTAAAGGTAAGAAAATAGTCATTATCTCCCCTTGTTCTGGACGCTGGCGGACAATTAACTTTCCTCCTAATGCCTGAAATAAATTCTTAGTAACGTTGAGATTTAAGCTTAAGGAACCGGTTTCTGGTTGGAGCATTAGTAACTGCCCCAAGGATTTGGAGTTAGGAGCAAAACCTAGGGGATTAATAGCCGAGTCATTAGGAATATTATTGTGGTATTGGACTTGCATTTTTAAGCGATCGCCCGCCAGATTCACCTCTACTTGAATATGACTTCCAGAGTTAAGTGTCCGGGTAAAGTTCTCAATTAAACCACTTAAAACTTGATCAAGCATTGCTGGATTACTCACCACATTAGGTAACTTTTGAGGAACCGAAACATCAAGAGTAAGATTATATTTTGCTGCCCGTTTTTGCCACCGGGGAATACTACTATGAAGTATCTGGGATAAGGACATGGCAGTAAGATTTAAGGAATGATCTTTAATTGGTTGAGTCTCCAATTCTGTAGCCTTGAAGATCAATTCCATTCGATTAATTTGCTCGGTACATTCTGTATCAATCATTTCCAAGCGCCGACTAACTTCTGGGGGTAAATCTTTGCGTTTAAGAATTAGCTTGGTCATTGTCCGAATTGTTGCTAGAGGTGTACGGACTTCATGGGT
>ENA-OBLH01000178-OBLH01000178.1-metagenomes-genome-assembly--contig:-NODE-178-length-22994-cov-5.2283_pt1 | contig 22994 bp, 20 predicted proteins | sample MGYA00153382_OBLH01 | MGnify analysis MGYA00153382
CCCTCGTTGAGATGAGATGTATCATCGCACAAAATTGATTAAACGAACAGTATTGCAACCTGACCCCTCATTTACCTTCTTATTTACCTTATTTACCTTTCCTTATTTACCTTTAATAAATCGACTTTCACCATTTAACGCCACTAAGCCCATGTTAAATCAGTAGTGTCCGGTAGATTTCAGTTGTGACGAGCTGAAAGGCAGTCGGAATGGGGGTTTCGAGCTGTTAGAGGGTGTCCACGATTTGAATTTTGGTTTACGTTTTTGCAATGCTCCCGGCTTTGAGCCATCAGGAGTGAAGCGTGAACCTTGGCAAGACCTTATTTGCGCAAGTCATGGAATTTGTGCCGTGGAAGCGCTTCTCGCGGCTCATTGATCGGCATCGAGGTGACGCGGGCGTCAGCGAGCTTTCCTGCGCTGACGTGTTTCGGGTGATGGCCTTCGCACAGCTGACGTGGCGTGAATCACTGCGCGACATCAACGTGTGTCTTAACGCTAATCAGGGCAAGCTCTTTCACATGGGCTTGAGAGGGGTACCCGCTCGCTCTACGCTCTCCGACGCATTGAATCAGCGTGATTGGCGCATCTATCACGGGCTGGCGATGAATCTCATCACGCGCGCCCGTGCGCTCTATATCGATGAGCCACTGGCAGGAGGCGTCGCACTGGAGGCCACCGTCTACGCACTCGATTCAACCGTGATTGATTTGTGTCTGAGCGTATTCGACTGGGCACCGTTTCGATCCACCAAGGCGGCGGTGAAGCTGCATACGCTGCTGGACTTGCGAGGCGCGATCCCCGCCTTCATTCACGTCAGCGACGGCAAGATGGGCGACGTGAGTGTGCTCGATATCCTGCCCGTTGAGGCGGGGGCCTTCTACCTGATGGATCGCGGCTATCTGGACTACTCACGGCTGTACACGCTGCATCAGGCCGGTGCTTTCTTCGTCACCCGCGCCAAACGCGACCTGAACGCACGACGCGTGTACTCATCCCCCAATGATCGCGCAACCGGTGTGATCTGTGATCAGAGCATCGCCATGAACGGGCCGCGCATCCGGGGTGACTATCCCGAACATCTGCGACGCATCCGCTTTAAAGACCCAGCAACGGGAAAGCAGCTCGTGTTTCTGACCAACAATACGAGCTTACCCGCGCTGACCATCGCTGCACTCTACAAAGCGCGATGGCAGGTGGAGTTGTTCTTTAAATGGATCAAACAGCATCTGCGCATCAAGCGCTTTCTGGGCACCAGCGAGAACGCGGTGAAGACGCAAATCTGGTGCGCCGTGGCAACCTATGTGCTCATTGCCATCATCAAAAAAGAACTCAGAATCGACGCTTCGCTCTACACCTGTCTACAGATCTTGTCCGTGTCGGTCTTCGAGAAAACCACGATTCAATGCGCCTTGCAGCCCGATGCCCACACATCCAGCCCCTCGCTAACCGCTAACCAATTGAATTTGTTCGACTATTGACCGGACACTACTGATGTTAAATGGGCGTTACAGCACGAAGCTGCTTGCCGCCACTGTAGCGAAAATCCCACTATTTCGCGGCTCCAGCACCCGTCAACACAAACCCGGCTTGTGTCGTCGCCAAACATCGCTACATTTAGAGCAGGCCACGGCCTAATGCAATGCGTCAAACCAGAATCACTTCACCCACCCCCGCCTCCGCAGCGCCAGCTATTCCTGCGATTGCAGCGAGCCCCGAGGCCAGTGCTTGAGTAAATTTCAAGCACCTGGTGTCTGCATCCGAGCCCACCAACATTGCCCGACGGTTGTTGCCGAGCGCAGTGCCTCCCCCTCCTCCTCTTCCCTCTCTTCATTTCGCCTAGGAAATTCATGACGCCAACCAAGTCACGAGTCGTGTCGATCAATTCGCGTGCCACCAAATCGCGCACACCGACCAAACTTTTCGTGCTCGACACCAATGTGATGATGCATGATCCGACGTCACTCTACCGATTTGAAGAGCACGACATCTTCCTGCCGATCTGCACGCTTGAAGAACTCGATAACAATAAAAAAGGCACACTAGAAGTCAATCGCAACGCGAGGCAAACCTCGCGTTTTCTCGATGACTTGGTGGGCGGGTTTGAGAACGGCATCAAGGACGGCATTCCGTTGACCAAAGCTTCGCACGGTGCAGCGACCGGGCGTTTGTTCCTGCAAACCGAGCCGATCAGCGTGCAGTTGCCCGCATCGTTTGCCGCCGGAAAAGCCGACAACGAGATCATCGCGGTCTGCCTGCATCTGAAGAAAAAAGAGCCCAAACGGCACATCACGCTGGTGTCGAAGGACATCAACATGCGCATCAAGGCGCGCGCGCTCGACGTCGATGCCGAGGACTATTTCAACGACAAGGTGCTTGAGGATTCCGACCTCCTCTACACCGGCATGCAGGAGCTGCCCGCTGACTTCTGGGAGAAGCACAGCAAGGGCGTGGAGAGCTGGCAGCAAGGCGGCGCAACGTTCTACAAAGTCAGCGGCCCGGTGGTGCCGAAACTGCTGGTCAACGAAATCGTTTTCACCGAGGTGGACACGCCGTTTTATGCCCGCGTAATTTCGATTGAAGGCAAAGTCGCGACGCTGCAAACGCTGCGCGATTTTGGCCATCACAAGAACGCGGTGTGGGGTATCACGGCGCGTAACCGCGAGCAGAATTTCGCGCTTAATCTACTGATGAATCCTGACATCGATTTCGTCACGCTGCTCGGTCAGGCCGGCACCGGCAAGACGTTGCTGACGCTCGCTGCGGGCTTGCAATTGACGCTCGATCAAAAGATTTACAACGAAATCATCATGACCCGCGTCACGGTGCCGGTCGGTGAAGACATCGGCTTTTTGCCAGGCACTGAAGAAGAAAAAATGACGCCGTGGATGGGCGCGCTTGAAGACAATTTGGAAGTGCTCATGGGCGCTGACAATGACGCGGGCGAGTGGGGCCGCGCCGCAAGCAACGACCTGATCCGCTCACGCGTGAAAGTCAAGAGTTTGAACTTCATGCGCGGTCGCACTTTCCTGAACAAACTGCTGATCATCGACGAGGCGCAGAACTTGACGCCGAAGCAGATGAAGACGCTGATCACGCGCGCGGGCCCCGGCACCAAGGTCGTCTGCCTCGGCAACATCGCGCAAATCGACACGCCGTATCTGTCTGAGGGCTCATCCGGTTTGACCTACGTCGTGGATCGCTTCAAAGGCTGGGCACACGGCGGCCACGTCACGCTGCAACGCGGCGAACGATCCCGTTTAGCGGATTACGCAGCAGAAATTCTCTGAACCATAGTGGGCTGCGTGCCCACTGCAAGTCATACACTTCGCTCGTTGTAACAAGGAGATTTTTTATGACTAGGGTTTTTACTACAGTGCTTTTTGCGCTGTCCGCCACTGCCAGTTTCGCGCAGTTCCCGGATCGCGCCATTAACTACATCATTCCGTTTGTGCCAGGGGGCGAAAGCGACATCGCAGCGCGCTTGCAGGGCAAGGTTGCCGCGAAAATAACCGGCAAAGATTTCGTCGTTCAAAACAAAGCAGGTGCGGGCGGCGCGCTGGCCTGGAGCCAGTTGAACAGTCTCGTCGGCGATGGCTATACGGTCGTAGGCAGCAACCTGCCGCACATCATTCTGCAACCGCTCGAAGGTCAGGTGCAATACAAAACAGAAGACATCACCAACGTCTTCTTTTTTCATTACACGCCCGACGCGCTGGTCGTTGCGGTTGATTCTCCCTTCAAAACATTTGCGGATTTGGTCGCCGCCGCAAAAGCGAATCCGGAAAAAATAACGATTGCAGGCAGCGGCACCAATTCGGCCAATCACATGGCGTTTCAGCGCATGGAAGTGCAGGGCAAGTTGAAGATGACGTACGTGCCGTTCAAGGGCACCGGCGACCTGTCAACCGCCGTGCTCGGCAAGCACGTGGCCGCGGCCATGACCTACCCGACATTTGCCATCGCCAATAAAGAACGCGTGCGCATGCTGGCTGTCGCCACCGCTAACCGCCTGCCGCAGTTTCCGAATACCCCTACGTTCAAAGAGCTGGGTTACGACTGGGTCGACGGCGCGTATCGCGGCGTCGCCGTTCCGAGGTCAACGCCTGAGGCCGTGCGCAAGCAAATCTCGGATCTATTCCTGAAAATCAACACCGAGCCCGAGCACCGCAAACAAATGCTCGACGGCGGTTACGAGCAGGTCGACATCACCTACGAGCAGATGGCGGATTTCATGAAAAAACGCACTGCAGACACGATGCCATTGGCGAAGCAGATGGGGTTGATCAAGTAGCGACGGTCTGATTCAGCTGGTGCGCGCCGGACGGATATGGAGCTGTTGCATCGTACACCCCGGCACTGGCGTCGGCGTGGTAGCGTGGTAGCGGTACGCAAGCAAAAGACATAGGCGAGCAGTTCGCAATTCAGCAACGCGGAACGCGCGGCAACCCCTTTGCAAAGCACGACAGGGGGTCAATATCGCAATACGTGTCAGGCGAGCGCAATGTTCGTTGTAGGTCGAAGCCACGGTTTGATACGCAATAGTTGCAGTTGCGCGCGGAATCAACTTGGGGGGTGCTACCTACGTGCTACGCGATGACCAAAAGCACAACGTTGACATAATCCGCGCCGCGCCACGGAAACTAGCCCCCTAATTTCCCTCATGTACATAAATTTCACGCCACCATCAAACGATTCGATTCGCGCGGAGTGGGGGACGACAGCAGCGCCTTGCCCACCGGAGGCCCGGCTAGGCTATCGCGCTCCGATCATCAGAAAATTTGACGCTAGATACGCTACCGGTTGTGCTCAGAAATTTCGCGTGTCTGCGGCGCGCTTTGACGTATCTTCGCTCGCGCATTATCTGAGCTCGCGTTACGCAGCAGGTTGGAATATCGGGCAGTTCTGTTTGGTTCCTATGCAGCGATTCTGTGCGCGTTACGACGACCCAGATACCGCTGCGTCATGCAGCGAGCGATGGGAAGTGTCGCAAAACGACAGTGGCATGTTTACCGCTGCCGCAATCTGGGCTGAGTGGGAAGATCCAACCAACGGACAAGCAGTGGACAGCTTCAGCATCCTCACGATCGCCACTGATGATCACGCGATCAATAACAACGTTCAGAGGCGAGTCGGCAACGAGCAAAGTCTAGTAGTGATACCTCAAGTACGGCGTAGTGGTTGGCTGCACGCAACGCCTCAGGCGGCGGCTGATTCTTTGCTGCCATTTGCTACGGCTTTGTTCCAAAGTGACGCTTCACGGGTGCGCATTGAAAGAATTTGACGCACGCTTCGTGAAGCGACGTAGTTGCGGGGCATAAACAGAGACTGCGCTGGCCCGACCTGCTACACGTGACGCGAGTGTTAACCATTAGCCAAAATAGCGCGTGGAGCGCTGAGACGAAACGAATCAGCAGTGCAGGGTAAGTGGATTTGGCGCCGCTCCGCCGCGCGCTCGCCTCATGTCGCGCTGTATCGCGAACGGTCGAATTGAACCAGCGCTTGCGCATTGACTCGCGCTGTTCTGTTCGTCCGAATTAGTAGTACAGTGCGCTCGTAGCCCAAAAAATTGGAACGAGCCGTCCCATGAAACCGCGCAAAGTACCGAACACGGAAACTGATCGGCTCACACACCTTCGTAAGCTGGCCATTTTGGATACGGGTCAGGAGCCTGTATTTGATTCAATCGCTCGCATGGCGTCAGACATTTGTGGCACACCGATAGCTCTGATTACCTTAGTAGACGAGCGAAGGCAGTGGTTCAAAGCCAACGTGGGGCTGCCCGGTTTCGACGAAACGCCGCGCGACATTGCATTTTGCGCCCACGCGATTGAGGACGATGGCTTGCTTGAAGTACCAGATGCGCGCCTGGATGCGCGTTTCGCAAATAACCCGATGGTGTCGGGTGCGCCCGACATTCGCTTCTATGCTGGCGCGCCTTTGATCCTCCCCGGCGGGCAGCGGATGGGAACGTTGTGCGTGATCGACCGTATCGCCAGGCGTCTAACTGAGGCGCAAGCTGTACAGCTAAGGTCGCTTGCCGACATCGTCGGCCAGATGCTCGTGATGCGGCACGATCTAGTAGCTCGATCCCTGTCGGCGTGTGCCCTGCAGGAGCAAAAACTCGCGCAAGGCGAGCGATTTATCCGTCAGATTGCAGATAATTTGCCGGTGCGCATTGCGTACGTCGACGCTTCGCTTCGCTACCGCTTCGTCAATCAAGCGCAGTGCGCTCGCTACGGCCTCACCGGAGATCAAATATTGGGGCGCACGCGAAGCGAACTCAAGAAAGGCGCTGTCGACAGCGTTGTTGACTTGAAACTGCGGGCTGCTCTCAACGGCGAAACGCAGCGCTTTGAGTTTGAAGAAGAGTGTTCAAATGGATTGCGACGAATCCAAGGCACGCTCATTCCAGACGTTTTAGCCAACGGTGACGTTGCCGGCTTTTTTGCGACGGGTATCGATATTACGGAGCGCAGCGACAACGAGCGAGCGCTTCGAGAGTTGACGGCGATCATCGAAAATACGTCTGACTTCGTGACGCAAATTGATCGTCACGGGTTGGTCACTTACATGAATCCTGCCGCGCGCAGGGCGAGCGCCATCGCTCTCGACCAGCCCCTCGGGCAACTTCGATACGAGGCTTTCAACACGCCAGCATCCATGCTTTTGCACGCATCGGTGATCTTGCCAGCGCTTAACGCGAAAGGCATATGGGTCGGCGAGAACACGGTCGTGGGAAGCAACAAGCGCGAGATTCCCGTAAGTCACATGGTGATTGCTCACCGCGATGAGCTGGGTCGAATTGAACGGTTTTCAATCGTCATGCGTGACATCACAGAGGAGAACGCTGCCAAGAGGGATGCCGAAAACCAAACAAACACGCTCCTCTCCGTGACGGAGGCGATTCCAGAAATTGTGGCAGTAGTAGACACGGATTTGCGATACCGTTTCGTCAACGGCGCATTCGAACGTTGGATATCAATACCGCGCGCCGACCTCGTTGGCCAGACCATGTTGTCCGTGCTTGGTGAGAATACGTTTGCGCGTTATCTGCCGTGGCTTGAACGATCTCTCGGGGGTGAGTCTGTGACGTTTGAGTCTACATTTGCGATTGAAGGCGCGTTCACGAATCTCACGATCAGTTTCACACCACTGCGAACGGCTGACAACCGGGTTGACAGCGTAGTGGTGGTGGCGCGCGACGTCACCCTGCAAAAGCGCGAAGAGATGCGTTTGCGCGAACTGAGCGAGCGTGATTCACTTAGCGGCCTATTGAATCGTGCTGGGCTCAATCAATATGTCGCGAGCGCAATTGCGGCAGGACATGGCAGCTCGCTCGCCCTGCTCTATGTGGATCTCGATCACTTCAAGCCTGTCAATGATCAGCACGGGCATGCGGTGGGCGATCAAGTGCTCCAGAGGTTTGCGCAGAGGCTACGCAAAGTAGTGCGTCCGACTGATGCAGTGGCCCGCATCGGAGGAGATGAGTTCGCGATTGTTATGTCCGGTGTGCCAGACCGTGAAATTGCGCTCGCCGTTGCCAACGAAATACTCGCCGCTGCATCAAAGCCATTTCAGATGCCAGACTACCAAATTACTATTAGTGTCAGCATAGGCGTTGCGTTCGGCGTGAATGACACTGATGGTTGGTCTCAACTTTTAGAGCGCGCGGATGCCAGCCTCTACGCCGCAAAATTGGCGGGACGCGACCGTTTAGTCTGTGCGCTGGCGTAGTGAAACAGGTTGCTCATTTTTCTTTTGTTTTGCGCGCCGGACTACGCTTCTGTTTGATTCCAGCCTTGGGTACGGAAGGACACGAAATGCCAATGAACTGCGAGCGCAAAGCTCGTCAAGCGGAGCTTTCACAATTTCATGCCGCAGGACGTGAGCCGAGGAATTGACGCCGGGACGTCGTTGCCGCGTGCACGGTTCCCCTAGCAAGATCAACAGCTTGCGTCGGGCGTGGGCTCCAGCCGTCGACACGTTAACAATTTGTTCGGTGTTTCCCTAGCTACGCGACCTGCACCACGCCATGCTCAGGCACGGTGGTTACGGCAGCGGCGAAATCTTTGCTGCGCGCCATCTGGCCTTTGATCCAGTCAACCAGCGGCTGCCACGCTTCGAGCTGCTGCTCGGTGCGGTTACGCGGCAGGTCATAAATCGACATGCCGTCGCGCGCGCATTGCGGATAAATCACGCTGTCGGGCACGAACATCACCACGGGCAATCCGCTGCGCTGAAAAAAACTGTTGAGCTCCTGCGCCATGCGAGTCCTGCTGTCAGTTCGGCTGCCGACTAAACCAATCGCCACTTTGCCCGATTGCACGTTCGTATCCTGATGCAGTTTGATCAAAAACTTTGCCGTCGCTTCAATATCAAAAACCGACGGATTGACCGGCACCAACACAAAATTCGCGCGCGACAGCAGATACGTGCGATCCGCGCGACGCAAGCGTGCGTGGGTGTCGATGATCATCCACTGCGGCCCGAATGTGCGCAACTCTTCCATGTCGGTATCTTCGTTCCAGGACATGATTTTGGGCAGCAACGCAGGTCGCCGCGCCAGCCAGTTGGTGGCCGACTGCTGCTTGTCGAGATCCATGATCACCACCCGCTGGCGGGACGAGGCAAGCATGCCTGCGATGTTGGTGCTTAGGGTGGATTTCCCGGCTCCGCCCTTTGGGTTCGCAACAAGTATTGTGTACATGAAATAGAGTTTAACGTTGTACCAACGCGTCCGTACTGATGATCAAGCTCTGCTCGATTTCTCAGCCTTGGCGGTGACCAAATCTTGCAGCCAGTGCAACACCGGCGGCCAATCGGCCCACGCCTCTTCTGCGCGCGAGCGCGGCTGATCGAAGATCGACAAACCATCTCGCGCTGCATGCACATAAAGTTGCGAGTCGCGAATGTGCGTCAACACATCCAACGACAGCGGCGCGAGGAAGCCGTCCAAATCAGATGCCGCCACGGTGCGTCCATCCACCTTCGAGCCAATCACCGCGAGCGGACGCTTGCCCTCTTTCACCGGCTTCAACGCGCTCAACTCGGCAATGAAATCGGCCGTCGCCTCAAAGTCAAACGCAGAGGTCGCCACCGGCACCAGCACCGCGTCGGCCAACTTCACATACGCTTGAAGCTGCGCGCCATGCACGCCCGCCGGGGCATCGACGATTAACCATTGCGGCGCATAAGCGCGAATGATGTGGGGGTCAGTATCCGGCAACGCGCCGCGAATCTCCGGGAAGCCACGCGGCCGACGCGACAGCCAGCGTGCCGCAGAACGCTGCCGATCCATGTCCAGAATCACCACACGTTGACGCTTGCCCGCCAGATAGCCCGCCAGGTTCGTAGCGATGGTCGTTTTGCCCGCGCCGCCCTTCGGATTCGCCACAAGAACCGTGAACATCACGCCCTCTCCTTTTTCCCCAACATTGCTCCAACGTTCCGCACCGCAGTATAGGGCAGGCAGATGGGCTACAGGCGGCGGCTTGGGGGACTTATTCGCTGCAGAAGCTGAGCCTACGGTCGAACCAGCGCGCGCCTCATAAACGCCTCAAGCCGGGTATAAAACTCCACCCGATTCTCAAGCTTCGTGAAGCCATGGCCCTCTTCGGTTTTGACCATCCATTCGACCGGTTTGCCGAGCTTTTCCAGCGCGTCGCGCATGCGCTCGCCATGAATGATCGGTACCCGGCGATCCTCCGCGCCGTAGGCCAAAAAAACCGGAGCCTTGATCTTGTCGGCATTTTGCGCGGGTGAGGTAGCGCGCAATTGCGCCTTGTCGCGATCCGGATCCCCCACCATGACCGGGAACAAGTGACGCTGAAAATCGCTATCGCTGATGTCCGACCACGTCACAGAATGAAAGAGTTGCAGGTCAGTAATACCCGCGTAATTCGCCGCACATTGAAACGCCTCCGGCGTACGCACCAGTGCCTGCATCGCGGCGTAACCACCATAGCTCGCGCCATAAATGCACACCCGTTTCGGATCGGCGATGCCCTGCTTGACGGCCCACGCAACGCTATCGGTCAAATCATCCTGCATCGCCAAGCCCCACTGCTTGTAGCTCGCGAGTTGATGCTTGAGCCCGAGCCCAGTCGTGCCGCGAAAGTTGGGCTGAATCACGGCATAGCCACGTGACGCGAAATACTGCGCCTCTGCGTCCCAGCCCCAACTGTAGGCTGGCACCCACGGGCCGCCGTGAGCAATCAAAATGAGTGGCAAATTTTTAGCGGGAACGCCCTTCGGCAACGTCAACAAGGCCGACAACGGCAACTCGTCGCGCGCCGCAAATTTAACGATTCGCGATTCCGCCATTTGCGCAGGCTTTAACCATGGCCGCGAGTCAATCAAAAACTCCAGCTTTCTAGTACGGAAGTCGTACAAATACACCGTACCCGGATTGCGGTCGGTGAATGAGCGCACCAACATTCGTTTGCTTTGTCGGGGTGGTGCAAACACGTTAACGGCGTTAGGCAATCCCAGATCAATTTGCCGCTGCAATTCTGCCCACGAATCATCCAACCACGCCACCGTTTGCCGTTCGCCGATGTAGGCAACACCCACCAGTTTTTTTGCCACCGGATCGAACACTGGTTGCGCAATGTCGTACTCATCGCGCGACGCCAGCACCTGCTGCGTTTGCCCGCGCTCATCCAGGCGCAGCAGCGCGGATGTCAATCGCGTATTGGCCAGCGCTGCGGCGGATCGATCACGCAAGCCCAAACCGACGATGCTGCCGTCGTAACCCACGGCAGCAACCCAATTCGCAGGCTCGCGAAAATCACCTTCAAACCACTTGACCCAAGCCGATTTTTCATCGTGTCGATAAAAGACTTTGGCCTGCGTGCCCTTGCTTGAATACGCAGCGCGCGGCATGCCGTCACGATCCAGCGCCCACGCCTGCACGTCGCCCGGATTGTCATAGCTCAGAAGCGTCTTGCGCGCGGTTCGTGTGTTCAGTCGGTACACATCACTACTGTCAAAGTCGCGCTCATTCGCGGCGACAATAATCTCGTCGCCACCATCGGCAAGCGTCGCCATCACGCGCGTGTAACGTGGCCGCACGATCAATGACCGACCGTCCCCCATCGGCAACGCCAAACGACGCGACTGACTGCCATCGCGATCCACGGCAAACAGGCCACCAGTTCGCCACGGGCTCACCGTGCCTGCGGCATCAAACACGTTGCCAGTGACGAAGACGAGGCGGTTGGAGCTCACCCAATGGTGCTCGATGATGTCGGCGTCAGGCAGCGTCGCCACGATTTTTGAACTGCGCTTTTCGATATCGATCACCGCCAACCCGAGGCGGTTGCCGCTGCGAGCTAAAAATGCGAGATGATTGCCGTCCGGTGAAAGCGTCGGGCGCAACACATCCGGCAAGCGGAAAAAATCCTGTACCGGAATGCTGGCAGGCGCGCCGAGCACCGACGCTTGCGGTTGTGCGTTCGCGACGTTCGCGCACAACGCGAAAGCGCACGCCATAAGCATCGTCAAAATAAACCGCATCGTCATGAAACAAGTGTCGCCCAGCGCGCGCGCGTAGCGAGAAGAAAGGCGTGGCATTGCGACGAACGACGATGCAAATTGACGAACGACGAGCACAAACGCGGCACGACGCTACATTTGTTTGAACAAGTGGAAAAAATGACGACTGACGTTGATTCTTTCGCTACTTCCGCGCAGCACCAAAGAGTGCTTTTCAACGCCATCCCGCGTGATTTTGCTGATGCGCTGCACGTTCACAATCGCGCCTCGATGCACTTGCCAAAACAGTTCAGGATCAAGTCCATTGACCAAATCTTTGAGCGGCGTGCGGATCAGAACGTCCTCCTTTTCTGTCACGACGCGTGTGTATTTGGTGTCTGACTGGAAAAAGATCACGTCGTCCACTGGGAACATCTTTACATCTTGCCCCACCAAAGCCTTGATCCAGCGCAGACGCTCACCACCGCGCGGTCGCTGGCTGTTGAACAAATGCATCACAGGTGTCAAATCTTCGGGCGACTCGTCAATGGTGTTGCGCAACCGATCCAGCGTGACGGCAAGGCGATCTTCCTCGATCGGTTTGAGCAAATAATCGACCACGCCGCGCTCAAACGCCTCAATCGCAAACTGATCGTACGCGGTACACAAGACGATCTTGGCCTTGTCACCAATTTCGCTCGCAACCTCCAACCCCGACAACACGGGCATACGAATGTCCAGGAAGCACACGTCCGGTTCTGTTTCTAGAAATTTATCCAGCGCGTCCTGCCCATTCACCGCCTCCGCAACCACTTCAAAGTGCTCGGCATGCAGCGTCAGAAGATCACGCATTCGGTCGCGCATCAGCGGTTCGTCATCGGCAAACAGGCAGCGAATTTTGTCCATCGGCTTATCCATCAGGTTGCGGCATCCTGCGCCGGGTTATCTCGTTTCAAAGGCAGCGTAAGCGTAGCAATACAACCGCTCGGCGAATTCTGCTCCAGCCGCACCTGAGCTGCGTCGCCATAAATCGCCTGCAAGCGCTGGGCAATATTTGACAAGCCCATACCGCCACCCGTTTCTTTATGATGGGTCGCGACCAGTCCCATGCCAGTGTCAACCACGGTGACGATCAGGTTGCCGTCTTTGATGCCCGCGTTCACGTCAATGCGACCGCCGTTCGGCGCGGGCTCGATACCATGCTTTACAGCGTTTTCCGCGAGCGTCATCACCAGCGCGGGCGGCAGCTCCACCCCCTCAAGCTCGGGCGCCGCGTGAACCGCGAACGCAAGTCGGTCGCCCATGCGCGTTTGCATGATCGCGAGATAAGACGCGATCTGTTCAAACTCGTGCTTCAGCGCTGCCTTGTCGTCGCGCATCAGCGGGATCGAAGTTCGCAGAAAACGCACCAGATGACCGATCAACTTTGCCGCATCGGGCGATCCTTTTTGCGCAAGCTGCTGCGCGGAGGCCAGCGTGTTGAACAAAAAATGTGGCTCAATCTGCGCCTGCAAAACACGTAATCGCGTCTCTACCAACTGTCGCGATACGTCGCTCTGCTGCTTCTCGCTAGTGAGCCGCCGATTGACCACGGCCACATGTTGTGTGCGCAAATAAACGATGGCACCGACCACGGCGGCGTACAACAAGCCCGCCGACAAGCCAGCCACCAGCGCGGCTTGAAAACGCAGATAAAACGTCTGCTGCAAATCGTTGCCATAGTAGCGATCCAGTGCAGCCCCGATCAGGATAGCAATAAACACGGCTGCGATGGGCGCGAGCACCGCGATGTGGATGAGTTTCCGCGCAAGGCTCGCGTTCGGCGAAAACACTGGAATGATCGCGAGGCCGAGCAAGAAAAATAGCACATTGAGCGCGGGCCAAGCCTCAAAAAAAGCGATGTCCGGCACCAACCACGCGGCCAGTATCGCGACAACAAACGCAGCGGGCACCGACACGAACAACCAGCGCCACCGATGCGACAGCGCTCCCGTCGACCGCGATTGAATGTCAGTCACAGGAGAGCCCACCGCGTGACCTAAAAAATCCGCTTACCCAGCCACCACGCGAGCGCGGCCAGAAAGGCACAAGCAGGGATGGTGACTACCCACGCCCACACGATGCTGCCCGCAATGCCCCAGCGCACCGCCGAGAATTTGCGCGCGGCACCGACGCCCACAATCGCTCCGGTGATGGTATGCGTAGTAGACACCGGAATACCCAACAGCGAGGACATGAACAATATGAGTGCGCCGCCAGTTTCAGCACAAAAACCGCCCATCGGCTTCAGTTTGGTTATCCGTTGTCCCATCGTCTTCACGATGCGCCAACCACCGAATAAAGTGCCCATAGCGATGGCCGCGTAGCAGGCGACGATCACCCACCACGGCAACGACTTAATGTCATGGCTTGCAGCGCCCGAGATAATCAGCAGTAACCAGATGATGCCCATCGTTTTCTGCGCATCGTTACCGCCATGTCCGAGGCTGAACAGCGCGCACGACAACAACTGCCCGCGGCGAAGCCACTTGTCGGCCCGCAGCGGCGTTGACCTCCGGAACAACCACGCGACCAGCAATAACAGCAGCGCTCCCAAAGCAAAACCCAGCAACGGTGCAAGCAGAATAAAAAGCAAGGCCCAAGTGATGCCCGAAGTCACCAGTACGCCAGTGCCCGCCTTAGCTACTGTGGCACCAATCAGGCCACCGATCAGTGCGTGCGACGAAGATGACGGTATACCGTGATACCAGGTGATGATGTTCCAGGCGATGGCGGCCACCAGAGCGCCGAATATCACGTGGGTGTCAACCGCCGCCGCGTCGACCAATCCCTTGCCGATGGTAGCGGCGATACTCAGGCCAAAAATGCTCAGACCAAAAACAAAAAGCGCCAGAAAGTTAAAACAGGCGGCCCACACCACCGCCTGACCAGGCTTTAAAACACCGGTGGATACTACGGTGGCGATTGCGTTCGCGGCATCGTGAAACCCGTTGATGAAAGCGAACACCAGCGCGAGCATCACTAACAGCACAACGACCCAAAGAGCGACGATTGAAGGTTCCATTGGAGTCAGCCGCGCGCGAAAATCAAGCGTTTTCGATCACGATGCCCTGCATCACATTGGCCACATCCTCGCAGCGGTCCGTCACCGTTTCCAGCAACTCATAAATCGCCTTTAGTTTGATCAACTGTACGGCATCGCGCTCGGTGCGGAACAGTTTCGAAATCGCGCTGCGCATCACGCGATCCGCATCGGATTCGAGGTGATCGATCTCTTCGCAAATCTTCAAAATGGTGGCTGCGTTTTGCATGTTGGACAGCAGCGCAACGCCCGATTTGACGCGCTCGCAACACTGCAAGCAAATTTCTGCCAATTGCGTCGCTTCGGGCGTCACCGCCTTGATGTCGTACAGCGAGACCGACTCCGCCGCGTCCTGCATCAAGTCGAGCACGTCATCCAGGTTCGAGATCAGATGATGAATCTCTTCACGATCCAGCGGCGTGATGAACGTTTTATGGAGCAGTTGAATCGTTTCGCGGGTGTAGTTGTCGCCGCGCTTTTCAATCGCGTCAATTGCGTTGGCATGATCGCGAAGGTCAGTTGCCCCCTCGCCCAGCGCCTTCATCAGAGCGACGAGTTCTTTCGCACCTTCCACGATTTCATGGGCGTGCAGATTAAACAGCTCGAAGAATCGGCCCTCCTGCGGCATGAAGCGTCCGAACATGCGTAACCCCGTAATTTTCTAAGTTGCGTGGATTCTAGTGTGGCGCGCTACCGGGCTCGGACGCTGCGAAGATGCTTGTCCACCGAAGCATCACGGAATCACAATCGTCTCTCCATAGTCGCGCACCAAGTCAGCAAGTTTGCGGATGGTCAACGGCGCTGAGCCCTCCGCTTTGTTGTTGGCGATGATGAAGGTTTCTTGACGCGCACGCGATGCCTCAAGCGCAAGTACGGCGATTTGCGCCCGCCCGTCCGGGTCCTCATCGACGAGCGCGTTGAACGGCGCATAACGTTCTTTGGCTTCCTCGTATTTCATGCCCGAATGCAGGCTCCAGCGAATCACCAGCGGCAAGCGGCCCGACTCTCGCCAGAACCTCGCTTGCTCGAAGGCTCGCGGCATTCGCGCATGAATCGCGATGCAGTGCGTTGCGCCCCCCGCACACAGCGCAGCGAGGTAGTCGTCGGTCAGCAACTCAGGGTCACGCAATTCCACCGCATAAAACGCAGGCCCCGAAAGTTTTGGTAGCGCCAGCAAAAATTCAGCCAATGCATCGGCAAATTTTTGCGGCGCGCGGGTAAATTTAGGCCCCAGCGGCGGAAACTGAAACACCAGCGGACCACCCGCATCGCCCAGGCCTTGCGTGGCGGGCAATACAAATTGCGCGGTGGCCAGACTGGCATTCAAAAACGCTACGTTCTCCGTCCAGCGCCCCTCATCGGAGCGCAGGCGCGGGCCAGTGAACAGCATCGGTGCTTTCACCAAAAAACGAAAGTCGGGCGCAACTTCGCGAGCCTGTTTGGCGTAACCGCGAAACGCCGACTCGCTGATCGGCGCATAAAACGTGCGATCAATCCCCACGGTGCGCAGCAATGGATGCGCCGCATAGGCGGGTAAGCCGCGGCGCGCGAGCTGCACGTCGGAATAGCTGTCACCGTAAACGCTGCCCGCCCAACCGGGAAAACTCCATGATGAGGTGCCGAAGCGAACGCCCGCAGGGATCGCTGCCGCGAGCTGCTTCAGCGCAACGTCTGTCGAAACGGGCAACACTGCGGGGTCAGCGCGTTTGGGCGAGTCGGCGCGCGACGACTTTTTAAAGGGTGAATCGTCGAGCGGTTCGCCAAACAGATCAAACTGCGTATCAGCCAATAGCAATCAACCCGTGGCCCAGAAGCAAGCATCTGGGCGGTATTAAACCGAGATTATTCGTACGTCGCCGGAGGCGTGCGCCGTGACGGTTCGGCCTTCGGCACGAGGTCAAACTTTGCTTCCAGCACATGCACGTTGCTCGCGTCAAACTTCACTCGACGCGGCATTGACGGCGTCACCTGCCCCGGAATCAGCAGGCTCGGATGCGTGACATACACATCATAGTCACCCGGTGGCACGTTTTCGATCACTGCCGAGCCAGACTTGCTCGTCTTTCCGAACCACGGTGAATCGACAACATAAATATGCGCATTCATCCAGTCGTGAATCAGGCATTGCAAGGTGATCTGACCAGGCTTGTCGAGGAGCGTGGGGTCGGGCTCGCGACGCGTGTACACCTTGTGCTCAAACACGCTGGGGCCGGACAACACTTTTATGTGATGCTCGTTGCGATCCCGGTTCGGGAAACGCACTTTCGTGCCGGTTTGCACCACGCTAACAAACGGATCGAACTTGTAGTACGCCTGCTCGACGACACCGCTGGTGGTTGGCAACACGGCGGGGGCTTTGCTGCCGACCGGAAGCGCATAAACCACAGCATTTGCCACCGGCGCACCGTTGCGATCCTTGATTTGCGCGACTAAAGTGCCCGCGAATGTCGGCATCGCCAATAGCGATCCCAGCGTCGCCGTCAGTGATACAAGTTTCACGAACCGCGAAATTGACGGAAATTGCCACATAAAACGTCTCCAGAAAGCCAAGTGGCTATGAGCAAGAACGGAATCTACGATAACTTTGCGCCTATGTCATCCGTCATTGATCGTATTGCCAAGGCGATAACCGTGTTGTGGGTTGCGCCCGTTAGCGTATTTGCGCTGCCGCTGCTGCCCTTGACGTTGTGGCGCGCGAGCTGGCGCGTCAACGGTGGCGTGCTCGAAATCACCAGCCCCGGACTGTCGTGGTTTTTGCAGGGACCGTGGTTTCGCGCCATGTCCGGCGGCACGGGCTTCGCTGCGGCCACCATTGGCCACGTCCTCGTCGCCCGCGACCGCCGCTGCATGAATACCTGCCGCGTGCATGAGCATGTCCATGTGCGCCAATGCGAGCGCTGGGGCGCGTTGTTTCCATTGGCGTACGTCGCTGCGGGCATGTATGCCGCGTGGCGAGCACGACGATGGACGGCATATTACTGGGATAACCGGTTTGAGCGCGAGGCCAGAGCGGCGGAGGTTTGAGCGTTCACCGAATCAAATTTGCCGCCAGCGCACGGCAACAACTCCATACAGCTTTTTATTGAAAGCGCCATTTCACGTGGGCTGGCGCGGTATTTTTCGGAAACTCAATAACGCATCAAATTTGCTATTAAGCCCAAGTAAAACGGCGATTTATGCTGAAAGCTGATCAGTTTTTAGGCGACGAAATGCTGCATATGGAAGCTAGTAAGTCAAGCGCGCCACGGAGCGCAACACGTCCGGTGTCGTGGTCGGGAAGCCAAAAAACTCCAGGTACGCCGGGATTTGCTCGAACAACATGTCGGCTCCTATCTGCACCGGGCAACCACGAGCCTTCGCCGCAGCAAGGAATGCAGTCATTTCGCTTTTCATCACCACTTCGCCGACGAAGGTGGTGGGTGCGATACGCGACACATCCATCGGCAATTCGTCGCCCTCGTTCATGCCCATCGGCGTCGCATTGACCACCACGTCGTAGCCCGCGGGATCGTTCGAGCCGGTGGTAACTTTCAGCGCGGAATAGTGTTTGCGCAGACGGGTCGCCAGTCCTTCCGACGATGCGGCATTCATGTCGAACAAACCAATTTCGGCAACACCCGCCGCGGCCAGCGACGCCGCAATCGCGCAGCCCACACCACCGCAGCCAACGACCAGCACGCGCGCACCTGCAAGCTTCACGCCCTTGCGCAACACGCCTCGCACGAAGCCCGCTCCGTCAAACATGTCACCCAGCAAGCTGCCATCGGGGCGCAACAAAATCGCGTTGCATGCGCCGGCAATAAGCGCTGTGGGTGAGAGTTCATCAACCAACCCACAGGTGGTGACTTTGTGCGGCATAGTGATCAGCGCGCCGCGAATGTTGGTAAATTTGAAGATGCTGCGTAGTGAAGACTCAAAGTCCTCTGGCTTCACACCCATCGGTACGACAACAGCATCCACTCCGACGCTCTCGAAATACGGGTTGTAGATCATCGGTGCTTTGAACGCATGCGTCGGGTGGCCGATGTGGGCAATGAGCGTGGTGGTGCCGCGAATCATGATTTAGTGTGCTGAAATGAGGGTGAGCTCTGTGGGTGGAGACTCGACAATCGCGATGCTAACGTGCAGGTCAACGCAGTGGTCGCTCGCGCCGCTGTACACCCCCGTCGACGTCAGCTACGGTGTCCTTCCGGCACGCACATTTGCATCGCGTGCGTTGCCATCACCGGATTCGGCCGTTGCCTCAGGGCAAATCCGGGCGCGATTGCTTCCATCACGACTTGGCCAATCGCTAATGCCCGCGCGATGCAGACTTGCTTCGGCAACGGCGAAGTAGGCCTCTGCCATCTCAGCTCGATGCGTGACCAAAATGTTGTCCCTGCGTTGTCGCAGTCTTTTCGCACAATTCGTCTGTCTGCTCGATACCGCGATGTCATATTCCCGCGGATCACACCATCATCTCGTTTTTTTAAAGGAGCGAAGCTATGCGGTCTCTACGCCAACGCCCAGTTAGCACGACTGCGCTGCGCAAGCGCAACGGGTGGCCTCAAACACTATTCGTGATTTTTGCGCTGAGCGGGGCACTGCCGGTGACGGCTCAGGTGCGTCCGTTCGACGACGTAAGCACCGCACTCACCCGCGAGGGCTTGATCCTTACTCGTTACGCGCTCGGCATGCGCGGCGCAACGCTGGTCGCAAACACTGACTTGGTGGCAGCTGACGCCGCAACAGTTGAGGCCACCATTACCTGCCCAAGCTGCGGCCTTGACATCAATGGCAATGGCGCTTTGACACCGTTGACGCGACAATCATTAGTCGCAAAATCGCCGGCCTCAGTGGCGACGCGCTCACTAACGGACTAAACCTTGCTCTGGCGGGCCCCAACGCGGCGACGCGCAACACACCGGCGGCGGTAAATTCGTTCCTGCTGGCCGGCTGCGGTGCGACCGGCGGAACGGGGGCCAGCATCACAGCAGGCACCGGACTTGTCACGGCTTCGGGGTTACCCATCACCAGTGCCGGCGCGATCAGCATTCAGAACAGCGGCGTAGATTCGTTGCAACTTGCATTCGAGGCAGTAACGGGGTCAAAAATCGCGCCGCTGGCAGTCACCACATCCAAGATTGCCGACGATTCTGTGACACAGGCAAAGGTGTTTGCGTCAGGAACAGCAACGGACGGCAAGGTGCTGGGCACGACGGGAACCACCCTGCAATGGCAAAGCCTGACTTGCTCAAACGTAACCAGCCCCCTGCAATCCACGCCCTCCGGGGGTGTTTTGGAGTGCGCTACGGCAACCTGCCCTACCGGAACACTGATGCACAGCGGCGGCATTAACGCCGTCGGCTGGAAAACTGAGCTCGCACGGGTCAATAGCTCCCTGAATGCGAGCAAGCCCAGCGGCAACGGTTGGCAAGTGTGCTACTTTCACGTTGGAAGCGGCACGGGTCGCGTCGAATGGACAACGGTTGCGCGGTGTTGCAGCTTTAATTAGACCACGACTCGGCAAGGTGGGCTCGGCGCACCCTGATTACCGCTCGCGGTCAAGCAATCTAGTCCTCGTCGCGCTCATACCCCGGAAGCACTGCGATCAAATCGTGTTCCGTCGTCTCAACGACCGTGACTTTAACCATGTCGCCGACGTTCAAATCGCCGCCGTTTTGTACATGAACCAGCCCGTCGATCTCCGGCGCGTCGGCCCATGATCTGGCGACTGCGATGTTGTCTTGCACGTCGTCCACAATCACTTCTATTTCGCGACCAATTTTTGCGCGAAGCAGTGCTTCAGAAATCTCGGCCTGCACTTCCATGAATCTGGCGCGGCGCTCTTCTTTGACTTCATCGAGCAACTCGCCAGGCAAGCCGTTGGCCGTTGCACCGTCGACCGGCGAATAGGCGAAACAACCGACGCGATCGAGTTGTGCTTCTTGCAAAAAGTCGAGCAGCTCTTCGAACTCGGCTTCGGTCTCGCCAGGGAAGCCGACAATGAACGTGGAGCGAATCGTGAGCTCAGGACAACCCGCGCGCCACGCCTGAATGCGCTCAATGTTTTTCTCGCCACTGGCGGGGCGTTTCATGAGCTTCAAGATGCGCGGATTGGCGTGCTGAAACGGCACGTCGAGATACGGCAACACACGGCCACCGCTCGCCAAAGTTGATTGCGCCATGAGTGGGATCACGTGATCGACCGTCGGGTACGGATACACGTAATGCATGCGCGTCCACACGCCGAGCGATCCCAGCGCTTCGGCCAGTTCGAGCATGCGCGTCTTGACCGGTTTGCCGTTGACGAAATCGGTGCGGTACTTGACGTCCACGCCGTACGCCGAGGTATCCTGCGAAATCACCAGCAGCTCCTTGACGCCGGATTTCACCAGCGACTCGGCCTCACGCATCACCTCGCCAATCGGACGACTTACCAAGTCGCCGCGCATCGACGGGATGATGCAGAAGCTGCAACGATGATTGCAGCCCTCGCTTATTTTCAGATACGCGTAGTGCTTCGGCGTGAGCTTGACGCCATGATCGGGCACGAGATCGATGAATTTATTGTGCGGCTTTGGCAGGTGCAAATGCACCGCGTCCATCACTTCATTCGGCGCATGCGGGCCGGTGACGGCGAGCACTTTCGGATGGATATTGCGAATGAAATCGCCATCCTGTTTGGCGCCCAAACAACCAGTCACGATGACCTTGCCGTTCTCGGCGAGCGCTTCGCCGATGGCGTCGAGCGATTCGGCCACTGCGTCGTCGATGAAGCCACAAGTATTGACAACGACGAGGTCCGCGTCGGCGTAGTCACCCACCGTTTCATAACCCTCGGCTTTGAGGCGTGTGAGGACCTGTTCGCTGTCGACAAGTGCTTTGGGGCACCCTAATGAAACGAAGCCGACTTTGTGGGTGGCGGAGTTGGTTACAGCGGGCGCGAGTGACATGAACTACTCTGTGACAAATTAAATGTGGCGTCATTCTCGCGAAGCGGGAATCCAGATGCGTGCGAAGGGCGAAGCGTCAAAACCAAAGCGCGCTTCGCGGGGTCCACTTACTGGATTCCCGCTTGGCGAGAATGACGGCAAGTAAATGCGTAACTGTGTGTCCGGCTTACTTCTTCTCAGCCGCGCCGGGAAACCCCGGAAACGCGAAGCCGGGGAAAAACTGCTTGCTGCTCTCTTGCATCTTTTGCTGCATGTCGAGAAACATCTTGCTGCTTTGTTCAAGATAATTGCCCATCACGCCCTGCATCGCGGGGGCTTGCAACTGCATGAACTGTTGCCACACTTCCGAGCCTGCGGGGCCACCATCGGCTCCAGCGCTGCCGATCAAGGTGCCGCCTTTTTCAGCGATGTTTTTCTGAAACTCGGTAAAGGCGCGCACGTTCTGTTCAAACAAACCGCCGACCACACCCTGCATCGCGCCGCCATAAAAACGGATCATCTGCGACAGCATGTCGTTGCTGAACATCGGCACGCCGACGGCCTCTTCTTCCAAAATAATTTGCAGCAGGATCGTGCGCGTCAGCTCTTCGTTGGTCTTCGCGTCGCGCACTTCGAACGGCGTGTTTTCAACCACCATTTGCCGCACATCGGTCAGCGTGATGTAGCCGCTGGTGGCCGTGTCGTAGAGCCTGCGGTTCGGATACTTCTTGATGATGCGCATCGCGGAGCGCGCGCCGCGAGCGGCACTGGTCTTGGTAGCCATCGTTTATATCCTAATTTGTGCAGTGCGCCATTGTAGTGCAGGCTGGGACTCAAGTGGCATGCGGGTTAGCGCAGGATTAAGCAGCTAGATGACACCGTTCGCATCCCATTTGAAACCCTTTCTTGCAGCAAGAACTCTAATTTGTTGCAGCGCAACATAAAGTGCTTGACTTGTCGTATTCATGGGCCTAACATTCAATTTGTGCGCCGCAGCAATTTCAGCGGCTAAATCCTAAACTCTCAGGAGATACCCAATGATTCCAATGTTTGAACAAGCCGCAGAAATGAATCGTGCTTACCTCGCCAACGTCCTCAAGGGTGTTGACGCAGCCGTGGCCTACAGCACCAAAGCATCTGCTTTCGGCGTCAATGCCGCCAACGAATTTGCTGCTTCGACCGCTGCTGATCTGCATGCAATCGCTGCCATCAAAGCACCGCAAGACATAGTGCCTCTACGCGCCAAGCAGCTCGAAGAAAAAGCTGACTGGGCAACGTCCACGTCACGCCAGGCTTTCGAAATGATCTCTTCGGCCCAAACCGAAGCCATGCACTTTGCGGAAGCGCACGCTGCTGACGCTGCCAAAGCATTCGCTGCCAACGTCGACAAACTCGCCAAAAGCGCGCCACAAGGCATGCCGGGTGCGGAGTATGCAATGTCCGCCATGAAGGCTGGCGTTGAGACGTCAATGGCTGCGTTCGAAACCGTTGCTAAAGCAACCAAAGAAGGCGTTGAATACGCT
>ENA-OBLH01000179-OBLH01000179.1-metagenomes-genome-assembly--contig:-NODE-179-length-22954-cov-3.17464_pt1 | contig 22954 bp, 34 predicted proteins | sample MGYA00153382_OBLH01 | MGnify analysis MGYA00153382
CCTGGCTCCGGGCGAGTCCGCAGCCCTGGTCCTGGGGGCTCTGGTCACCATCGTCGCCGCGACCATCGCCGGAGGGCTGGCGGCCAGGAGGCAACGGGTCAGCACCGACCGCGAGCCGTGACGACCGGGCTCACGACGAGGGTGCCGGGAACGGGCTGGCGCATGCAGCACCGCATCAGCGACGGCGCCGGACCCGCCCCTCGTCCCACACCGGTTCGTCGGACAGATAGACCGAGCCGTTCTGGCCGAAGACCAGGAAGCGGTCGAACCCCTTGGCGAACCATCGGTCATGGGTCACCGCCACGACGGTGCCGTCGAAGGCCTCAAGCCCCTCCTCCAGAGCCTCGGCCGACTGCAGGTCCAGGTTGTCGGTGGGCTCGTCGAGCAGCAGCAGGGTGGCTCCGCTGAGCTCGAGCAGAAGGATCTGGAAGCGCGCCTGTTGCCCTCCGGACAGGGAGTCGAAGGTCTGCTCCGAGGCACGGGCGAGCTCGTAGCGGTCCAGCGCCTTGGCTGCCTCCTCGCGCGGCCGCCCGCGGCGATGGTCGTCCCCCCGGTGCAGGATCTCCAACAAGGTACGTCCCAGCAGGGCGGGGTGCTGATGGGTCTGTGCGAACCATCCCGGTCGCACCCGCGAGCCCAGGCGGACGACCCCGGAGTGCCGTACCGCGACCGGCTGCACATCGCCGACCGGCTCATGCTCCGGTGCCGGATCGGTGCCGCCGGCCGCCAGCAGCCTCAGGAAGTGGGACTTGCCTGATCCGTTGCCACCGAGGACGGCAAGCCGCTCGCCGTACCAGATGTCCAGGTCGAAAGGCTCCATCCCGGCCCAGGCGGGCGGCGACCCCTGACCGAGCAGCTCGAGACCCTCGGCGATCACCGCCCGCTTGGCCGTCCGCCCTCCCTTGAGCCTCATCTTCACGTTCTGCTCCTGGGGGACGAGCTCGGGCGGCCCGGCTTCCTCGAACTTGGCCAGCCGGGTCTTTGCCGCCTGGTACCGGCTGGCCAGCCCGTCGTTGTAGGCCGCCTTGTTCTTGTACATGAGCACCAGTGCCACCAGTTTGGCGTGCTCCTCGTCCCAACGGCGGCGCAGCTCCTCCAGCCTGCTGTTCCGGTCGATCCGCGCCTGGTGGTATGTCGAGAAACGGCCGGGGTGCACCCACAGGGACGACCCTGCCGTGGCCGGCTCGAGGGTGGCGATCCGGGTGGCGACCCGGTCGAGCAGCTCCCGGTCATGGCTGATGAACAGCACCGTCTTGGCAGAGGCGATGATCTGCTCCTCCAGCCACCGCTTGGCCGGCACGTCCAGGTAGTTGTCGGGCTCGTCCAGCAGCAGCACCTCCTCGGGCCCGCGCAGCAGGGCCTCGAGCACCAGCCGCTTCTGCTCTCCCCCGGACAGCGTGCTCACCGAGCGCCACTGCGCCTGCTCGAACGGTATTCCGATCGCCGCCACCGTGCAGACGTCCCAGAGGGTCTCGTGCTCGTAGCCTCCCGCGTCCGCCCAGTCGACCAGGGACTGCGCATACGCCATCTGGGCTGGCTCGTCGTCGATCTCCATCATCGCCGTCTCGGCCACCTCAAGGGCCGCCGCCGCCTCCCGGATGACGGGCGGCGCCACGCCGACCAGCAGGTCTCGCACACTGGAGTCGTCGCGCAGAGACCCGATGAACTGGCGCATGACGCCCAGCCCGCCACTGCGGGTCACCGCGCCCTCGGCCGCGTTCAGGTCCCCGCTGACGATCCGTGACAACGACGTCTTGCCGGTGCCGTTGGGGCCGACAAGGGCGACCTTGGCGCCCTCACCGACCCGGAGGCTGACCCCGTCCAGAAGAGGCCGCCCGTCAGGCAGGTAGTAGCTGACGCCGTTGATATCAAGGTGACCCACAAGGACCAAACTACGGGGGTGACCGGAGCCACGCTCGCTGACACCATGGGTTCATGGAAGAGTTCACGAAGGGTCGCGCCGCAACGGGTGCGCCCACATCTGGCTGAGGAGCACGGCATCGTGGGACTGATGGACAAGATCCGCGGCGAGTTCATCGACATCGTCGAGTGGACCGACGACACCCGGGACACGATCGTGTGGCGCTTCCCGCGGCACGAGAACGAGATCAAGATGACCGCCAAGCTGGTCGTGCGCGAGAGTCAGGTGGCGGTCTTCGTCAACGAGGGCACGATCGCCGACGTGTTCAAGCCCGGCACCTACACGCTGGAGACCCAGAACCTACCGGTCCTGTCGACCCTCAAGGGGTGGAAGTACGGGTTCAACAGCCCGTTCAAGGCCGAGGTCTACTTCGTCAGCACCCGCCAGTTCACAGATCTCAAGTGGGGGACCCAGAACCCCGCCATGATGCGGGACCCCGAGTTCGGGATGGTCCGCGTCCGCGCGTTCGGCACCTACTCCATCAAGGCCGCCGATCCCGCCGTGCTGCTGCGCGAGCTGGTCGGCACCGATCCTGAGTTCACCACCGACGAGGTCGACGAGTTCGTCCGGCAGTCGGTGGTGTCACGAGTTGTGACCGCCCTCGCCACGTCCGGCGTGCCAGCGCTCGACCTGGCTGCGCACCAGAACGAGATCTCCACCAGGCTCGCCGGAATCATCAGTGAGGACCTCAACCTCATCGGCCTGCAGATGCCACGCTTCATCATCGAGAACGTCTCACTGCCGCCCGAGGTCGAGGCGACGATGGACAAGCGGACCTCGATGGGCGTGCTCGGCGACCTGGACCAGTTCACGAAGTACCAGGCCGCCACTGCCATCACCGACGCCGCGCAGAACCCGGGCGGCATCGCCGGCGCGGGCGTGGGCATCGGTGTCGGCGCTGCCCTCGGCGCGCAGCTGGCCCAGTCTCTCCAACCCGGCGCAGCCCCGGCGGCCGCCCCGGCTGAGCCTTCCAGACCCGCCGAGCCATCCAGTTGGGACCAGGCACCCACGTCAGCGCCCAACGGACCACCACCGCTGCCCGGCAGCACCCAGTGGTACCTCGGCATGGACGGCCAACAGGTGGGCCCGCTTGCTCAGGCCGAGATCCAGGCACTGGTTACCGCGGGTACAGCGACAACAGACACTCTGGTCTGGCGGGTCGGAATGGTGACCTGGACCCGTCTGGCCGATGTCCCGGAGCTTCAGGATCTCGGCTCCACGCCTCCCCCGCTGCCATCGTGACCGTCTCCCCAGGACAGCGTGAGCCCATGCCGGGTCATCCTGAAAATCATCAGCCCCAAGAGAATCAGCCCCAGAAGAATCAGCCCCAGAAGAATCAGCCCCAGAATCACGCTGAGCGGGATGCGACCAGACAGCATCAGTACCAGTGCCCGTCCTGCGGCGCTGCCCTCGAGTTCGCCCCTGGCTCCACCGGGATGGTCTGCCCGTACTGCCAGGCCAAGCTCGACATCGCCCTGCCGGTGGTGGGCAGCCGCAAGAGCAACTACCTCGCCTACGCGGGGCAGGCGCACACACCTGTGGGGCAGCTTCCGCCCTTCAGCCTGACCTGCCGCAACTGCGGCAGCGCGCAGGAGCAGGTCGCGATCGCCGGGCGTTGCCTTTCGTGTCGCAGCCCCTTGGTGGTCAGCAACGACCTCGGCGGCCAGCTGAAGAGTCCCGACGGTGTGGTGCTTTTCACCGTCGAGAAGGCCAAGGCAGCCGCATGCTTCCAGGAGTGGACCTCCTCACGGTGGTTCGCACCCTCGGCGCTGAAGAAGGTCAGCAAGACGGCCTCGATGACCGGCAGCTACCTGCCGCACTGGGGCTTCGACGACCACACCACCACGGACTACACCGGCCAGCGAGGTGACCACTACTACACCACCGAGACCTACACGACTCAGGAGAACGGGCAGACGGTCACCAACACCCGGCAGGTGCAGCACACCGCCTGGTCCCATGCCTCGGGACGTGTCTCCCGGGACTTCGCCGACGTGCTGGCCACCGGTGTCAGCACCCCGGATGCTGACCTGCTCAAACGGCTCGGACCCTGGTCGACCGCCGACGCGGCCGGCTATCAGTCGGAGTACCTGGCCGGCTTCGACTCACCCCGGTACGACGTCGATGCTGACGCGGGCTTCGCGTCGGCGAGGCAGGTCATGGCCTCCGTCATCCAGGACGACTGCCGCGCCGACATCGGAGGCGACGAGCAACGGGTCGACCATCTGAGCACCACTGACCACGACGTCCTGTTCCGGCTGCTTCTGCTGCCTCTGTGGATCGCGACCTATATCGCGGGCGGCAAGACCTTTGACGTCTTCGTGAACGCCAACACCGGCGAGGTCATCGGTGAACGGCCCTACAGCGCGGTCAAGATCATCGCCGCGGTGATAACGGCGCTCGCGGCCATCACCGCGACCGTTCTTCTCTACAACGCCAACGCGAGGTAGAAGGGGCCGCCCGCCGGGGTCGCCCGCACCGCTAGCCAGCGACCGTGCCCCTGGGTTGGACAAACCCAGGTGCGGTGCGTACTCCCAGGTTTGCGACCTGGGCAGCCGCGCCATCCCTACCCCACCGGTGAGCGTCGGACGCGCGACTCCCGGTGCCGCCGGTCCAGGTCCACATCGGGCGGATAGGTCACCTGTTCCAGGCTCAACCCGTGTGCGGGCATCACGACCACGCCCGGATGACGTCGCCCCGCAACGAGGACCTGGGCCGGCCATCCGGCCGGCTGGCGACCCTCGCCCACCGGGATCATCACCCCGACCAGCGCCCGGACCATCGACCGGCAGAACGCATCGGCAACGACCCTTGCCTCGACCACCCCGTCCCCGCCGCGCACCCACGAGAACTCGAGCAGCGTGCGAATCGTCGTCGCGCCCTCTCGCCGCTTGGCGAAGGCAGCAAAGTCCCTCAGACCCAGCAGGTGATGGGCGGATGCCTGCATCGCGGCGACGTCCAGGGGTCGCCGGTGCATCAGAGTATCGCGCCGGCGCAGGGGATCCAGCAGATGCGGCTGGTCGCAGATCCGGTACAGGTAACGGCGCTCGATCGCCGAGAACCGGGCGTTGAAACCCTCGGGAGCCACCGAGACCCCATGAATCACCATGTCAGCCGGCAACACGCCGTTGAGCCGGGCAAGAGCAGACTCAGCGGGTGAGCGGGTGGAGCGGCCGGGCACCAGCGCCCAGCCGGCCGGATCCACATCTGCATGAGCCACGGCACCTCGGGCATGGACGCCCGCGTCGGTTCGTCCAGCGACGACCAGGCGTACCGGCCTGACGGCTCTCAGGATCAGGGTGAGCGCCGCGGACAGCTCGTCTTCGACGGTCCGCTTTCCGGGCTGCATCGCCCACCCGGAGAACGCCGTCCCGTCGTAACCGAAGTCGAGACGAATTCGCAGAGACGACGCGAGCCCGCCACCCCCCGGAGGGGCAGCGGGCTCGATGTCGTTCATAGAGGCAGGCTCATCCGTTGTCCGTCACGCCAGACGGTCAGGTTCAAGCCTTGGTGTTGGACGTGTCGTCGGCCTCGTCGTCGGGGTCCTGAAGCACAACTCCTTCGGCCCCGGCGGGGTCAGCCACAAGGACTTCAGCCTCGGTCGCATCGACCAGAGGCGCTTCAGACCCGGCTGACCCGACTATCGGGGCGTCGTCCACAGCAGCGTCGGCCTCGGTCGTGCTGACCGCAGCCTCGGACTTGCTGGCCGCGGGCGACTTCCCGACCTTCTTGGTCTTGGCTGAGCGCTTGGTCGCGGCCTCAGCCTCGGCCACGGTGGCCTTCTTGGCTGAAAGCGGCTCACGGACCAGCTCGATCACGGCCATGGGAGCGTTGTCGCCCTTGCGGTTCCCGATCTTGGTGATACGGGTGTAGCCACCTTGACGATCCGCCATGTCTGGCGCAATCTCGGTGAAGAGACGGTGCACCACGCCCTTGTCACGCACGACCGTGAGGACACGGCGACGGGCATGCAGGTCGCCGCGCTTGGCAAAGGTCACCAGGCGCTCAGCGAGGGGGCGCAGGCGCTTGGCCTTGGCCGTGGTGGTCGTGATCTGGTCGTGCTCGAACAGCGACGTGGCCAGGTTGGCCAGGATCAGCCGTTCGTGGGCCGGACCGCCGCCGAGACGGGGGCCCTTAGTTGGCGTGGGCATGTGGTTCTCCTGTAGGTCTCTGACCGATCCGCGTTCAGCGGTTCAGTCACACAGCGATTGATCGGTCAGTACTGCTCGTCTTCGGCGAACGCCGAGTCGTCTTCTGCATCGTCTTCGTAGCGGTCGACGATGGCGCTCGGGTCGAACCCGGGCGGGCTGTCCTTCAGCTGCAGACCCATGCCCACGAGCTTGGCCTTGACCTCGTCGATCGACTTCGCACCGAAGTTGCGGATATCGAGCAGGTCCGCCTCGCTGCGCCCGAGAAGCTCACCCACGGTGTGGATGCCCTCACGCTTGAGGCAGTTATAGGACCGGACGGTCAGGTCCAGGTCCTCGATCGGCAGTGCAAGATCAGCGGCGAGCGCGGCATCCGTGGGCGAGGGACCCATGTCGATGCCCTCGGCCTCGACATTGAGCTCGCGGGCCAGGCCGAACAGCTCGACCAGCGTCTTGCCGGCCGACGCCATGGCGTCCCGGGGAGCCATCGAGCTCTTGCTCTCCACGTCGATGATGAGCTTGTCGAAGTCCGTGCGCTGCTCGACCCGGGTGGCCTCGACCTTGTAGGTCACCGCCAGCACGGGTGAGTAGATCGAGTCGATCGGAATACGACCGATCTCGGCGTCACCGGACTTGTTCTGCTGGGCGGAGACGTAGCCCCGACCGCGTTCGACGGTGAGCTCCATCTCGATCTTTCCCTTGCCGTTGAGCGTGGCAATGTGCAGGTCCGAGTTATGCACCTCGACGCCGGCCGGCGGCGCGATGTCGGCTGCGGTGACCGCACCGGGGCCCTGCTTGCGCAGGTACATCACGACGGGCTCGTCGTGCTCGCTGGAGACCACGAGCCCCTTGATGTTGAGGATGATCTCGGTGATGTCTTCCTTGACACCCGGGACCGTGGAGAACTCGTGCAGCACGCCGTCGACGCGCAGGCTGGTCACGGCCGCGCCCGGGATGCTCGAGAGCAGCGTGCGACGAAGTGAGTTGCCGAGAGTGTATCCGAAGCCGGGTTCGAGTGGCTCGATGACGAACCGAGAGCGGGAGTCGGTGAGGACGTCCTCGCTCAGGGTGGGGCGCTGTGCAATCAGCACTGTTTCTTTCCTTCCCACGGGCGACCGCTATTTGACGCCTCGTGCTGCTGCGGGACCTGACTCCCGCGGCCGTCGCACCTCTGTCCGTGCAGGCGGCCCAGTCAAAGTCTGTATGCCGGGCGGCTGGTTGCCCGGCCGCCCGGCATACAGGTGATCAGTTCTTCGAGTAGAGCTCGACGATCAGCTGCTCGTTGACCTGCGTGTCGATCACCTGACGCGCCGGCAGCGAGTGCACGAGGATGCGCATCTGCGTCGGGATGGCCTCTAGCCAGGCCGGCACAGAGCGCTCGCCGGCCTGTGCGCGGGCGACGACGAACGGTGTCATCTCCACGGACTTGCCACGAACCTCGATGATGTCGTGCTCGGACACCCGGAAGCTGGGGATGTCCACCTTGTGTCCGTTGACCACGAAGTGGCCGTGACGAACCAGCTGGCGGGCCATGTCGCGGGAGGCGGCGAAGCCTGACCGGTACACGACGTTGTCCAGACGAGTCTCCAGGATGCGCAGCAGGTTCTCGCCAGTCTTGCCGGGGCGACGGTGCGCCTCCTGGTAGTACCCGCGGAACTGCTTCTCCAGGACGCCGTAGATACGGGCGGCCTTCTGCTTCTCACGCATCTGAAGCAGGTACTCGCTGTCCTTGGTCCGCGCACGCCCGTGCACGCCCGGGGGGTACGGGCGAAGCTCGATCGGGCACTTCGGGGAGTCACACTTGGCTCCCTTGAGGTACAGCTTGGTCTTCTCTCGACGGCAGCGCCTGCAGTCGGCACCGGTATAACGCGCCATTAGTCTCTATCTCCTTTTGCTGCGCGCGGTCAGACGCGGCGGCGCTTGGAAGGGCGGACGCCATTGTGCGGCGTTGGGGTCACGTCACTGATCGCGCCGACCTCCAGGCCGGTGGCGGTGAGCGAGCGGATTGCGGTCTCGCGACCAGAACCCGGGCCCTTGACGAAGACGTCGACCTTGCGCATGCCGTGCTCCATCGCACGACGTGCGGCAGCCTCAGCGGCCATCTGCGCCGCGAACGGGGTCGACTTGCGTGAACCCTTGAAGCCGACCTGACCGGCCGACGCCCATGCGATCACGGCACCGCCGGGATCGGTGATGGAAACGATGGTGTTGTTGAACGTGCTCTTGATGTGAGCATGCCCATGAGCAATATTCTTCTTCTCCTTGCGGCGCACCTTCTTGGCGCCCGCAGCCGTTCGGCTCTTCGGAGGCATGTGGCTGGTTTCTCCTACTTAGACAATAGAAAAGCGGGTAAGTGGTCCGAACTCGATCGCTCGCGGATCACTGGTTGATCATGACGATGCCTAGATGATCGTGAAGATCACAGGTCGATCGTGACGATCACTGATTGATCATGAAGATCGAATGGGACTACTTGCCGGCCTTCTTCCTGCCGGCAACGGTGCGCTTGGGGCCCTTGCGGGTACGTGCATTGGTCTTGGTGCGCTGACCCCGAACGGGAAGACCCCGACGGTGACGAATCCCCTGGTAGCTGCCGATCTCGACCTTGCGGCGGATGTCGGCTGCCACCTCGCGGCGGAGGTCACCCTCGATCTTGAAGTTCTCCCCGAGGAAGTCGCGAAGCTTGACCAGCTCTTCGTCACCAAGGTCCTTGACGCGAGTGTCGGGGTTGACCCCTGTCTCGGCCAGTGCCTTTCGTGAACGGGTGCGGCCCACTCCGAAAATATAGGTAAGTGCGATCTCGATGCGCTTTTCGCGCGGGAGGTCTACACCAACAAGACGTGCCATCTTGTACGGTTCTCCTGATCATTGCGGAGGTCTGAAGCAGCGCCGTTCTCGAGAAATCGGGACTGGACGCGCCCTGTCTCTCAAGTCCCCAGCCTCCGTGCCGGGGGTGACGTCCTGCGCTGGAACCACCCCAGACACGGGCGGCTCGACCCACAGGGGCCGGGTGCTGCTTTCTTGCTATGTATCTCGTGCCGCCAACAAGCTCGCGACTCGTGCCGGTGGGTCAGCCCTGACGCTGTTTGTGGCGCAGGTTTTCGCAGATCACCATGACACGCCCATGACGGCGGATCACTTTGCACTTGTCGCAGATCTTCTTGACGCTCGGATGAACCTTCATCTGCCTGCTGTCTGGATCGGGCCCCTCGTGACCAGCTCAAGAGTGCGAGCCGCTCGTGCGGAGCCATTCGGATCGGGAGTGGTTACACCCGTCGAACTCGTGGAACGTTCAGCGGTACCGGAAGACAATGCGACCGCGGGTCAGGTCATACGGACTGAGCTCCACCACCACACGGTCCTCAGGAAGGATCCGGATGTAGTGCTGACGCATCTTGCCCGAAATGTGAGCGAGGACCTTGTGGCCGTTGGTGAGCTCTACGCGGAACATAGCGTTCGGCAGAGCCTCCACGATCACACCCTCAATCTCGATGACACCGTCCTTCTTCGCCATGTCCTCCGCATTCCATGAACGGTCACCCCCTGGTTGGGAGTGACGGGTGTCCTACAGGTGATTCTTTGCCTGGCGCACGTGTGACGACGTCCTGCACCACCACAACCAGCCGCGGGGATGACACAGGAACCAGATGCTCGTGAGCCGCCGCCCTAGACTACGTCATTACCCCGGAGCGAACGAAATCCTGGGCGCCGAACGGGCCCGCCAACCAAATCAGGTCAAAGGGGCGTATGCCACGCCGAGGGCACCCAGACGCTTCTCGCCTCCATCCAGCGCCGTCAGCACCCAGATCCCGGCATCCGTGACGGCCACAGACTGCTCCCAGTGCGCGGCGCGAGAACCGTCCTGGGTCACGACAGTCCATTCGTCATCGAGGACATCAGTCTCAGCCGACCCCAGGGTGACCATCGGCTCAATAGCCACAGTCACCCCTGACTTCAGGGTCGGACCACGGTCCCGGACGCGATAGTTGGGCACCTGTGGGTCCTGATGCATCTCCGTGCCGATGCCGTGACCGACGTACTCCTCCACGATGCCGTAGGTCGCTCCGTCAGCGCGCGCCGCGTCGACGATGCAGTCCTGCACGGCCGCACCCACGTCATACAGCGGAGAGCCCACAGCCAGCGCGGAGATACCCGCCCACAGCGACGTCTCGGTGGCGTCCATCAGCGCCAGGTCACGCGCCGATCCGGCCTCGCGGCCGCCGATGATCAAGGAGATCGCCGCGTCGCCGTGCCAGCCGTCCACGATCGCGCCACAGTCGATCGAGACAAGGTCGCCAACACGCAACGTCCGCGGTCCCGGTATGCCGTGCACGACCTCTTCGTTGACGCTGACGCAGAGGCTGCCGGTGAATCCGTGGTACCCCAGAAAAGACGGCGTTGCGCCCTTGCTCCGGATGAACTCCTCTGCGGTGCGGTCTAGGTCACCAGTTGTCATCCCGGCGCTTGCCTGCCCACTGATGAGCTCCAGCGTCTCCCCCACCACCAGCCCGGCCACCCGCATCTTGCGGATCTGATCGGTGGTCTTGACGTCGAGTCCCCTACGACCGAACACAGACGGTCCCCTCAGCTCTGCGGGGTGCCAAGGACCGCGTGCAGACGCTGGGTGACCTCGTTCATCTCGCCCATGCCGTCGACCTGGCGAAGCAGACCACGCTCGTGGTACAGCGCAGCGAGAGGCGCGGTCTCCTCGTCGTAGATCTTCAGGCGGTGCCGGATGACGTCCTCCGTGTCATCGGCGCGGCCATCGATCTCAGCGCGCCTGAGCAGACGCTGGACGACCTCATCGGTGTCGACCGTCAGCTCCAGGACCAGGTCCAGCGACCTCCCCCGGGCAGCCAGCATCTCGTCAAGCTCGGCGACCTGAGCCTGGGTACGGGGATAGCCATCGAGCAGGAAGCCATCGACGGCATCCGCCCGGTCGAGACGATCACGCACGATCGCATTGGTGACCTCGTCGGGCACATACGCGCCCGAGGCGAGGATCTCCTTGACCTGCACGCCCAGCGGGGTCTCGTTCTTGATGTTGTCGCGAAAGATATCGCCCGTCGAGATTGCCGGGATGCCGAGGCTCTGGGCAATACGCACAGCCTGCGTGCCCTTGCCGGCACCAGGAGCGCCAAAGATGATCAGACGTGTCAACGGAGGAACCCTTCATAGTGGCGCTGCTGCAACTGGGACTCGATCTGCTTCACCGTGTCCAGTCCAACACTCACGATGATCAGGATAGAGGTGCCGCCGAACGGGAAGTTCTGGTCGGCTCCCACCAGTATGAGGGCGATCAACGGGATCAGCGAGACCACAGCCAGGTAGATGGCACCCGGCACCGTGATTCGGTTCAGGACGTAGGCGAGGTACTCGGCCGTGGGCCGACCGGCGCGGATACCGGGGATGAAACCGCCGTATTTCTTCATGTTGTCGGCGACTTCAACGGGGTTGAAGGTGATGGACACATAGAAGAACGTGAAGAACACGATCAGGGCCACATACACGGCCATGTAGATCGGGTGGTCCCCACGGGTGAGGTACTGCTCGATGAACGTCACCCACGCTGCAGGCTTAGCCGTGCCACGGTTGAACTGCGCGATCACGCCCGGCAGAGCCAGCATCGAGGAGGCGAAGATGACCGGGATGACCCCCGCCATGTTGACCTTGAGGGGGATATAGGTGCTCGTTCCGCCGTACATCCGGCGCCCGATCATCCGCTTGGCGTACTGCACCGGGATACGACGCTGAGACTGCTCGACGAACACCACCAGGGCGATCACCAGGAACCCGATGAGGATGACCAGGAGGAAGGTGGAGGCGCCGCTCTGGCGGTAGATCGCAGACAGGGAGTCGGGGAAGCGCGCGGTGATCGAGGTGAAGATCAGCAGCGACATGCCGTTACCGATACCGCGGTCGGTGATCAGCTCGCCCATCCACATGATCACGCCGGTGCCGGCGGTCATGGTCAGGACCATGATCAGGATTGTGCTTAGGCTGGTGTCCGGCATGATGCTCTTGCACGCATCGCCGAACAGGCTCTGGGGGTTGCGGGCTGCGGTGACCAGGGTCGAGGACTGCAGGACCGCAAGGCCGATCGTCAGGTATCGCGTGTACTGAGTCAGCTTCGCGGTGCCGGACTGCCCCTCCTGCTTGAGGGTCTCGAAACGGGGAATCACCACCACGAGCAGCTGGACGATGATGCTCGCGGTGATATACGGCATGATCCCCAGCGCGAAGACCGACAGCTGCAGGAGCGCCCCACCACTGAACAGGTTGGCCAGGCCCAGGATGCCGCCATTGCCATTCGTGCCGCTCTGGCACTTCTGGATGTCCACGTAGCTCACCCCTGGCGTGGGAATGTGCGAGCCCAGGCGGAAGATCGAAATGACCGCAAGCGTGAACAGCAGCTTCTTGCGCAGGTCCGGCGTCTTGAACGCCCGCATGAAAGCCTGTAGCACCGATCCTCCTGATTGGTCCGAGGACCATATGTGTTCGCCACAAGAACAGTCCGACGGACGATAACACCCCGGACCCGGGAGCCCGGGCGCCCGGGGCGCTATCGATAGAGCACTCGTTGGTCAGAGCGTGGTGGCAGAGCCACCCGCAGCCTCAATCTTATCCTTGGCGGTCACCGAGAACTTGTGAACCGTGACTGCCATCTTGACGGTGATCTCGCCGGTGCCGAGCACCTTGACGAGCTCGCCATCGCGAACGGCGCCCTTGGCCACCAGGTCCTCAATCGTCACGTCTCCACCCTGCGGGAACAGCAGCGAGATGCGGTCGAGGTTCACGACCTGATACTCCTTGCGGAACGGGTTCTTGAAGCCACGCAGCTTGGGAAGCCGCATGTGCATCGGCATCTGGCCACCCTCGAAGCTCTCCGCAACCTGGTAACGCGCCTTGGTGCCCTTGGTGCCGCGACCGGCGGTCTTGCCCCTCTTGCCGCCCTCACCGCGACCCACGCGGGTCTTGGCGGTCTTGGCGCCGGGAGCCGGGCGAAGATGGTGAATCTTCAGCGCAGATGATTCTTTGGCCATGTTCAGTCAACCTCCTCGACGGCAACCAGGTGCCTGACGGTGTTGACCATCCCGCGGATCTCGGGACGGTCCTCCTTGACGACCACGTCATGGACATGCTTCAGGCCGAGGGAGCGCAGCGTTTCACGCTGGTTCTGCAGCCCGCCGATCCCGGATCGGGTCTGGGTTACTTTCAAGCGCGTCATCAGGCGTCGATCCCTGCGGCGCGAGCACGCAGCATGGCCGCCGGAGCAACATGCTCCAGAGGCAGGCCACGACGAGCGGCAACCTCTTCGGGACGCTCGAGGCCGCGCAGCGCCGCAACCGTCGCGTGAACCACGTTGATGGCGTTGTCCGAACCCAGGGACTTGGACAACACATCCTTGATACCGGCGCACTCAAGCACGGCTCGCACCGGGCCGCCGGCGATGACGCCGGTACCGGGGGCAGCCGGGCGTAGCAGGACGACACCGGCTGCGGCCTCACCCTGGACCGGGTGGGGAATGGTGCCCTGGATGCGCGGGACCTTGAAGAACTCCTTCTTGGCCTCCTCGACACCCTTGGCTATGGCCGCGGGAACTTCCTTGGCCTTGCCGTAGCCGACGCCAACGGTGCCATCGCCATCGCCAACCACGACGAGGGCGGTGAAGCTGAAGCGACGACCTCCCTTGACAACCTTGGAGACTCGGTTGATGGTGACGACGCGTTCGACAAAGGCGTTCTTGTCGGGCGCGTTGTCGCGACCGCGGCCATCACGGTCACGGCCTCCGCCACGTCGGTCGTTGCGCTCGCCGCCGCTTGCACCGCTGGCGGCACCGGCACTGGTGCCGGCTCCAGTTCCTCGACGCTGGGGTCCAGGCATCAGACGTTCCTCTTCTCAGAAATCTCGGGCAGCACGTGCATCACAGGGACAGCCCGCCCTCGCGTGCACCATCAGCGAGCGCAGCGACACGACCGTGGTAACGGTTGCCTCCACGGTCGAAGACGACAGCGTCGACACCGGCGGTCTTGGCCCGCTGGGCGAGCAGCTCGCCGACTTTCCGTGCTTTGGCGGTCTTGTCACCGTCGAAAGAACGCAGGTCGGGCTCCATGGTCGAGGCCGAGGCCACCGTCGTGCCCTGTGAGTCGTCGACGATCTGCACGAAGACGTGCCGACTCGAACGAGACACCACCAGGCGCGGGCGCAAGGAGGTGCCATTGACCCTCTTGCGTACCCGAAGGTGACGACGACCCCGCGCGGCGCTCTTGCTCTTGGCGCGCTTGATGATCAGTGCCATGGCTTACTTACCGGCCTTTCCGACCTTGCGGCGGATCTGCTCGCCTGCGTAGCGAACGCCCTTGCCCTTGTAGGGGTCAGGCTTGCGCAGCTTGCGAATGTTCGCGGCGATCTCGCCGACGAGCTGTTTGTCGATGCCCTGGACCGCGAAGCGGGTGGGATTCTCGACGATGAAGGAGATGCCCTCGGGCGCCTTGACGGTGATCGAGTGGCTGTAACCAAGGGCGAACTCGAGGTCGCGCCCCTTCACTGCCACCCGGTAACCGGTGCCGTAGATCTCCAGCTTCTTCTCATAGCCCTCGGTGACACCGAGAACCATGTTGTTAATGAGGGTTCGGGTCAGTCCGTGCAACGAGCGCGACTGGCGCTCGTCGTTGGGGCGTTTGACCTCGACGGTCCCCTCAACGGATCGGGCTACCGTGATCGGCGCAGCAACAACGTGCTGCAACTGGCCCTTGGGGCCTTTGACCGTGACAGCCTGTCCGTCGATGGACACGTCGACACCTGACGGCACCGGGACAGGAAGTCGTCCAATACGGGACATGAGTACTCCTCCTCTTCCGTTACCAGACGTAGGCGAGAACTTCTCCGCCTACACCTTTTTTGGCGGCCTGCTTGTCGGTCAACAAGCCGGAGGACGTGGAAATGATGGCGACACCGAGACCGCCGAGAACCTTGGGAAGGCCCGTCGACTTGGCGTAGACGCGCAGACCAGGTTTGGACACCCGACGCACACCAGCAATGGAACGCTCGCGGTTGGGGCCGTACTTCAGGTCGATGGTCAGCGTCTGGCCAACTTCGGCGTCCCCGACCTGCCAGCCCGAGATGTAACCCTCGGCCTGCAGAATCTCAGCAATATGGGACTTGAGCTTGGAGAACGGCATGGAGACCACGTCGTGGTGCGCCGAGTTGGCGTTCCGGACGCGGGTCAACATATCCGCAATCGGGTCTGACATTGTCATTGGGCTATTCCGCCCTTCCTCACCGGGGTTTCAACCTGTGAAACAGGTCGACCTGCGGCGTATTCGTTGATACGGGTCACCAGCTGCTCTTCGTAACGCCCGGGAGCTCGCCAGCGTGAGCCATCTCCCGAAGACAGATACGGCAGAGGCCAAACTTGCGATAGACCGAATGGGGCCGACCACACCGCTGACAGCGGGTGTAGCCACGGACCTTGAACTTCGGCTTGGCATTCGCCTTGTTGATCAGCGCAGTTTTTGCCACGGTCAGTTCTCCTTGAACGGGAAGCCGAGGTGACGCAACAGCGCACGACCCTCGTCGTCATTGACCGCCGTGGTGACGACGGTGATGTCCATGCCCCGCACGCGGTCGATCTTGTCCTGGTCGATCTCGTGGAACATCGACTGCTCGGTCAGGCCGAACGTGTAGTTGCCGCGCCCGTCGAACTGCTTGGACGACAGACCACGGAAGTCACGGATGCGCGGAAGTGCTACCGAGACAAGACGGTCCAGGAACTCCCACATCCGATCGCCGCGAAGCGTGGTGTGCGCACCGATCGGCATGCCCTCGCGCAGCTTGAACTGAGCGATGGACTTCCGTGCCTTGGTCACGACCGGCTTCTGGCCGGTGATGGCCGAAAGGTCACGCACGGCCCCGTCGATGAGCTTCGCGTCACGCGCAGCCTCGCCGACACCCATGTTCACGATGACCTTGACGACGCCGGGCACCTGCATGGGGTTGCTGTAGCCGAACTCCTTGACCAGCGCCGGCTTGATCTCGTCCGCATAGCGAGTCTTCAGGCGCGGCATGACCAGGGTGCCGTCAGTCTCGGTCTTGGTCTCAGTCATGACAGGTCCTTACCGGAACGCACGGCAACGCGAATTCGCGTGACCTTCGGGCGTCCATCCCGCTCAACTGTCTCCAGGCGGGTTCGAATGCGGGTCGGGGTCTTGGTCTCAGGGTCCACGATCGCCACGTTGCTCACGTGAACCGGCGCTTCCTGCACGACCAAGCCACCGGTGCGGGCACCTCGACCAGTCGTACCGGTCTTGGTATGACGCGTGATCCGGTTGATCCCCTCGACCAGCACCCGCTGGGTGTCCGGGTAGACAGCGATGACCTTGCCCTGCTTGCCACGGTCGCCGCCGTTCTTCTGGGACCGACCACTGGTGACCTGCACGAGGTCACCCTTCTTGATCTTCATGTTGGCCATGGGCTACAACACCTCCGGCGCGAGCGAGATGATCTTCATGAACTTCTTCTCGCGCAGCTCACGGCCCACGGGCCCGAAGATCCGGGTTCCACGCGGATCGCCGTCGGTCTTGAGGATGACGGCGGCGTTCTCGTCAAACTTGATGTATGAACCGTCGGCACGCCGACGCTCCTTGGTCGTCCGGACGATGACCGCCTTGACAACTTCACCCTTTTTGACGTTGCCGCCGGGGATGGCGTCCTTGACGGCGGCAACGATCACGTCGCCTATGCCGGCGTAACGACGACCGGAACCACCGAGAACACGGATGCAAAGAATCATCTTGGCACCGGTGTTGTCGGCGACACGCAGTCGCGACTCCTGCTGGATCACTGTCTTACTCCTGTCGTCGCGCTGGTTCTCATCTCTGAGCCTTGCGGAACCAATCTGTGGTCATTCCCGCTCTGCCGTCTGGCCGCCTGGAAACCGACGACCGGCATACCCGGGTTGATTGAACGCGCCCTCGTTGGACGCGCCTTCATTGGACTACTTGGCACGCTCGAGGATCTCCACCAGGCGCCAGTGCTTGGTGGCCGAGAGCGGGCGAGTCTCCATGATGAGGACCCGATCGCCCACACCCGCCGAGTTGGCCTCGTCGTGCGCCTTGATCTTGGTGCTGCGCCGGATCACCTTGCCGTACAAGGGGTGCTTGACGCGGTCCTCGACCTCGACAACGACGGTCTTGTCCATCTTGCCGCTGACGACGTAGCCCTGACGAGTCTTGCGATAATTGCGCTCTTCAGCGTTAGCCACGGTGCCCTTCTCCTGCTGGTCTTCAGTCATAGTGATCACTCAGCCGCCTTGGGCCGACCGATGTTGAGCTCTCGCTCGCTCATCTCGGTGTAGATCCGGGCGATGTCCTTGCGAACAGCACGCAGACGACCGTGATTCTCCAGCTGACCGGTGGCCGACTGAAAACGGAGGTTGAACAGCTCTTCCTTGGACTTACGAAGCTCGTCGACCAGACGGTCGTCATCGAACCCTCGCAGCTGCGCGGAAGCCAGCTCACTGGTCCCGATTGCCATCAGACATCACCACCCTCACGCCGAACGAAGCGGCACTTCATCGGAAGCTTGTGCATTGCCAGACGCAGAGCCTCGCGAGCGACGTCTTCGTCAACACCCGCAAGCTCGAACATGACGCGTCCAGGCTTGACGTTGGCGATCCACCATTCCGGAGAGCCCTTACCGGACCCCATACGGGTCTCGGCGGGCTTCTTGGTCAACGGACGGTCAGGGTAGATGTTGATCCACACCTTGCCGCCACGCTTCATGTAGCGAGTCATAGCGATACGCGCGGACTCGATCTGGCGGTTGGTCACGTAGGCGGGCTCAAGAGCCTGGATGCCATAGTCGCCGAACGCGATCGTGGTGCCGCCGGTGGCTGCGCCATGACGGCCCGGGTGGTGCTGCTTACGGTGCTTGACCCGACGAGGTATCAACATCAGGACTCAGCTCCCTGCGGGCCAGCAGCCGGGGCCTCGGTAGCAGCAGCGGCCGGCGTCTCGGTGGCCGTGGCGGCTGGAGCCGCAGCCTCATCGGACCGGGGCGCACGAACCGGACGGCCACCACGGGCCGGACGGTCTGCACGGTCCGGGCCGTCCCGGCGCGGTCCACGCTGGGGACGTGAGGGGGCAGCGGCCTGTTCGCGCGCGAACTCCTTGGCCGTCTGGTTCCCCTTGTAGATCCACACCTTCACGCCGATGCGGCCGAACGTCGTTCGAGCCTCGTAGAAGCCATAGTCGATGTTGGCACGCAGGGTGTGCAGCGGGACCCGGCCCTCGCGGTAGAACTCCGACCGCGACATCTCGGCGCCACCAAGGCGACCTGAGCACTGAACCCGGATGCCTTTGGCACCCGCGCGCAGCGAGGACTGCATGCTCTTGCGCATGGCACGACGGAACGACACCCGAGCAGAGAGCTGCTCGGCAACGCCCTGGGCCACGAGCTGGGAGTCAAGCTCGGGGTTCTTGACCTCGAGGATGTTCAGCTGAACCTGTTTGCCAGTGAGCTTCTCGAGCTCACCGCGGATGCGGTCCGCTTCGGCGCCCCGGCGACCGATGACGATGCCAGGTCGAGCCGTGTGGATGTCGACACGAACGCGGTCACGCGTGCGCTCGATCTCCACCCGGGAGATACCTGCACGTTCCATGCCCTTGGACATGAGCCTGCGGATCTCGACATCTTCCTTGACGAAGTCGCGGTATCGCTGACCGACCTTGGTGCTGTCAGCGAACCATCGGCTCTTGTGCTCGGTCGTGATGCCCAGGCGGAAGCCGTTTGGGTTGACCTTCTGCCCCATATCAGACTCCCTTGCCTGTGTTCTTGATCGGCTGCGTCACACGAACCGTGATGTGGCTCGTGCGCTTGCGGATACGGAAGGCACGACCCTGAGCGCGCGGACGGAACCGCTTCATGGTCGGGCCTTCGTCGACGTACGCCTCGCTGATCACCAGCATGCGCTCGTCGAATGCTTCTGCTGCCTTGTCGGCCTTCACTCGAGCGTTCGCTATGGCGCTTTCCAGCACCTTGCGAACGGGCTCGCTCGCGGCCTGCGGTGCAAACTGCAGCACCGCAATGGCCTCGGTCGCCTGCTTGCCACGGATCAGGTCCACGACGCGGCGGGCCTTCATGGGCGTAACACGGACGTGCCGCGCCTGCGCCTTGGCTTCCATCGCTGTCCCTTGCTTTCGTTCGAAGTTAGATCAGGTGGGTGTGGTTAACCCGTGGTGTACAGACCACCGCTCAGCGGCGGCGGGCCTTCTTGTCGTCCTTCACGTGACCCTTGAAAGTCCGCGTCGGCGAGAACTCACCGAGCTTGTGACCAACCATGGACTCCGTCACGAACACCGGGACGTGCTTGCGGCCGTCGTGCACCGCGATGGTGTGTCCGAGCATGTCAGGCACGATCATCGAGCGGCGAGACCAGGTCTTGATCACGGTCTTGGTGCCGGCCGCGTTCTGGACATCCACCTTCTTCTGAAGGTGGTCGTCGACGAATGGGCCCTTCTTCAGGCTACGAGGCATTCTCCAGGCTCCTATCAGCGCTTCTTGCGACGACGACGGACAATCAGCTTGTCGCTGTCCTTGTTGGGGTGCCGGGTGCGGCCTTCGGCCTGGCCCCAGGGGCTGACCGGGTGGCGTCCACCGGAGGTCTTGCCCTCTCCACCACCATGTGGGTGGTCGACCGGGTTCATCGCGACACCACGCACCGTCGGGCGTTTGCCCTTCCAGCGCATGCGGCCAGCCTTGCCCCAGTTGATGTTGCTCTGCTCGGCGTTACCCACCTCGCCGACCGTTGCACGACAGCGCAGGTCGACGTTGCGGATCTCGCCGGACGGCATACGAAGCTGAGCGTAGGGACCGTCCTTGGCTACCAGCTGCACCTTGGCTCCGGCCGACCGCGCGATCTTGGCGCCGCCACCTGGGCGAAGCTCGATCGCGTGGATGACCGTTCCCACGGGGATGTTTCGCATCGGCAGACTGTTGCCCGGCTTGATGTCGGAGCCCGCGCCATTCTCGATCAGGTCGCCCTGGCTGAGCTTGTTCGGGGCCAGAATGTAGCGCTTCTCGCCATCTGCGTAGTGCAGAAGCGCGATTCGGGCGGTGCGGTTCGGGTCGTACTCGATGTGGGCGACCTTGGCCGGTACGCCGTCCTTGTCGTGGCGACGGAAGTCGATCACTCGGTAGGCACGCTTATGGCCGCCACCGATGTGACGAGTGGTGATGCGCCCCGCGTTGTTGCGTCCGCCGCTCTTGGTCAGCGGGCGAACGAGCGACTTCTCAGGCGTCGTCCTCGTGATCTCCACGAAGTCGGCAACGCTGGAGCCACGACGACCTGGTGTCGTCGGCTTGTACTTACGGATTCCCATTGTCTGAAGGCCTCAGTTCCCGTTGTCTCGGTCAGTCTTCGCTAGGGCGGTCACGCGACCGAACCTCCGAAGATGTCGATCGAGCCTTCCTTGAGGGTGACGATCGCGCGCTTGGTGTCCTTGCGCTTGCCCAGACCGAACCGGGTGCGACGGGTCTTGCCCTTGCGGTTGAGTGTGTTGACCGAGTCGACCTTGACGCCGAAAATACGCTCGACAGCGATCTTGATCTCGGTCTTGTTGGCCCGCGGGTCCACGATGAAGGTGTATTTACCCTCATCGAGCAGACCGTAGGACTTCTCGGAGACCACCGGGGCGAGCAGGATGTCGCGAGGGTCCTTGTTCAGCGTGATCACTTGGTGTCCTCCTCGTCATCCGCAGCCGCTGCGGGCTCATTCACCTGTGGGACGTCCTGCACAACAACCTCGTCAGCTGTGCCGACATCGGCTTTCACCGACTTGCCCTTGGTGGGACCGGCCAGGAACGTGCTCAGCGCACTCTGGGTGAAGACGATGTCGTCGGCACACAGAACGTCGTAGGTGTTCAGCTGGTCGGGGACCAGCACATGCACGTTCTCGAGGTTGCGCAGGCTTGACCATGAGGTGGTGTCATTGCGCTCAACCACCACAAGGAGGTTCTTGCGTTCGGACAGACCGTCCAGGATCGCCCATGCTGCCTTGGTAGACGGCTTGTCGCCCTCGACCAGCGCGCTGAAGACGTGGATGCGGCCAAACCGCGCACGATCGGACAGGGCTCCCCGCAGGGCGGCCGCCTTCATCTTCTTGGGCGTCCGCTGGCTGTAGTCACGAGGCTTCGGGCCGTGAACGACACCACCACCGACGAACTGCGGTGCACGGGTCGAACCCTGACGGGCGCGGCCGGTCCCCTTCTGCTTGTGCGGCTTGCGGCCACCACCGCGCACCTCGCCGCGCGTCTTGGTGGAAGCGGTTCCCTGGCGCGCCGCCGCGAGCTGACCGACAACCACCTGGTGAATCAGAGGGATGTTGGTCTGCACGTCGAAGACGTCGTCCGGAAGGTCAACCGAGCCGGACTTCGTGCCGGCGGGGCTGAGAATGTCAACGGTGGGCATAAGTCAGGCTCCCTTGGCTGCAGTGCGCACCAGGACGATGCCGCCGCGGGGGCCGGGTACGGCACCCCTGATCAGCAGCAGACCCTTGTCAGCATCCACGGCGTGGATCGTGAGGTTCTGGGTGGTCTGGCGAACGCCACCCATCCGACCGGCCATCTTCATACCCTTGAAAACGCGACCCGGGGTCGCGCAGGCGCCGATGGAACCCGGCTTGCGGTGGTTCTTGTGCGAACCATGCGAGGAGCTGACACCGTGGAAGCCGTGGCGCTTCATCACGCCGGCAAATCCCTTGCCTTTGGTGGTGCCAACGACGTCGACATCCTGTCCCGACTCAAAAGTCGCGGCGGTGAGCTCCTGGCCCAGGTCGTAAGAAGAAGCCTCTGAGGTACGGATCTCCACCAGGTGGCGGCGAGGCGTGACGCCAGCCTTCTCGAAGTGGCCCGTCATGGGCTTGGTCACTTTGCGCGGGTCGATCGCACCAAAGGCGATCTGAACCGCGTCGTAACCATCTGCGTCGGCATTGCGGACCTGCGTAACCACGCACGGTCCGGCCTTGATCACCGTGATGGGGACAAGGCGGTTCTCGGCGTCCCAGACCTGGGTCATTCCGAGCTTCTCTCCGAGCACGCCCTTGACCGGGCGCTGAGTAGCGTGAGTCATTGTGGCGTCCTTAGAGCTTGATCTCGATGTTGACATCGGCCGGGAGGTCGAGGCGCATCAGTGAGTCGACCGCCTTGGGGGTCGGGTCGACGATGTCAATAAGACGCTTATGGGTGCGCATCTCGAACTGCTCGCGGCTGTCCTTGTACTTGTGCGGTGAACGGATGACGACGAAGACGTTCTTCTCCGTCGGCAGCGGCACGGGGCCGACAACCGTTGCGCCAGCACGAGTCACCGTGTCGACAATTTTGCGCGCCGAGCTGTCGATGACCTCATGGTCATACGACTTCAGTCGGATGCGGATCTTTTGTCCCGCCATCGCTTCGTCTGACTCTCTCTCGTCGTACGTCTTCGCCGGTCCAAAGGATTTCCGACCCCCGCGGTCGGGTGTGTCGCACCCTTTTCGCAGTGCAAGTCCCTGCGCCGTGTAGCGCCGGTCTCGCGGATCGATCAGAAACCCGGCAGGGCCGGGGCTTGCGCTTCCCTTGACAGCCACTCATGCGACTTCCGCGAGCGAACAGGAACAAGGGGTGGCGGTGCAGACATTGATCTTCACCGCGCGTCAAGCAACCGGACCATAGTGCCAGACCCCGGGGCCCAAGACCAAATCGCGTCCCCGGCACCCCGCCCAGGGCTGCAGAGACTCCCCTGGAGCGCCCCGCGGCCGAGTTGGGGCGCCCGGTTGTCACACACAGCCCGTGCGGGGCTCCAGGGCGGTTCTGAGGCCGGAAATGACAAAGCTGCGGGGCCCGAGCCA
>ENA-OBLH01000180-OBLH01000180.1-metagenomes-genome-assembly--contig:-NODE-180-length-22910-cov-4.05644_pt1 | contig 22910 bp, 19 predicted proteins | sample MGYA00153382_OBLH01 | MGnify analysis MGYA00153382
TGATGGGTAAATTTTATGAAAAGATGTTGCAACAAAATCTTAGACCAGCCGAAGCCTTGAGGGCAGCCCAGCTAGAAATGTTTAACTCTCGCCCTTGGATGGCGCCCTACTATTGGGCAGCGTTTACCCTCCAAGGGGAGTGGCGGTAATTATAGACCAATTAAAAACAAGGGGCTTAAGCCCCTTGTCTAGGGTGACTAGAATGGCGATCGCCATAAGACCTAATTTAGAAGATTAGAAGAAGCTAGGCTGATGTCTAATTAAGTTGAGAAACTCTTCTCTGGTTTTTTGATCTTCTTGGAAAGAACCGAGCATCGCACTAGTCACAGTCCAAGCGCCGGGTTTTTGGACACCCCGCATGGTCATGCACATATGAGTTGCTTCCATAACTACAGCCACCCCTTGGGGTTCCAAGATAGTTTGAATTGCTTCGCCAATCTGCCGGGTGAGTCTTTCTTGGACTTGTAACCTCCGGGCGTACATTTCCACTACCCGTGCTAGCTTGCTTAAACCCACTACTTTTTGGTTAGGAATATAAGCTACATGAGCTTTTCCCATGAAAGGGAGCATGTGATGTTCACAGAGGCTGAAGAAGGCAATATCTCGGACTAACACCATCTCGTTATGCCCTTCATCGAAGATGGCACCGTTGACTAGATCTTCTAAAGATTGATTGTAACCACTGGTGAGGAATTGCATAGCTTCAGCTACCCGTTTAGGGGTTTTTAGCAAGCCTTCTCGATCGGGGTCTTCGCCTACTCCTAAAAGCGTAGTCCGCACTGCTTGCATCATGTCTTCTTTGGTAACTTCTATAGAGGGGCGTTGAATATTCGGTTGTTTCCCATTTTGGGTATTGCGATCGGGTCTAGTTTGCACTTTAGAAGTAATTTCACTATTAGTAGTGTTGCCGTTATTAGAGGTAATAGTCATGATTTTTGTCAGTTATCAATTAGTTAAAGGGAGGTAAGGGGAGGTAAGGGGAGGTAGAGAATGGAAGAAAACTATAGAAGTTTATATATAAATAAAAAGAAAATAGTTTCAAAATAATCTTCTTTACCTTCTTTATCTCTTTTTTCAAAGAACACCAGCATTGGACATGAGGGTAAGTTCAGTAATTACAGTTGTAGGGGGCAAAGTTACAGCATAGAGAACCGTCTGGGCTACTGCTTCTGGGGTAAGCATGGCAGCCCGATCGAGGTCTACTTTGACTGTTTCACTGTCCCAGAGTTCTGTATTTACAGCCCCCGGACAAATGGTGATTACTCGCAGGTCTGGTTCTTCGATCGCTAAAGTTTGCGAGAGGGCCACTAATCCCGCCTTGCTGACACTGTAAGCCCCCCAGCCCGAAAAAGATTGTTTGGCAGCAATGGAGGCAATATTGACGATCGTTCCCTGTTTTTGCTCACGCATGAGGGGTAAAACTCCCTGCATACACTGAAACACACTAGTGAGGTTCAGGTCTAATACTTGTTGCCAATGGGCGAGGGGGGTATCTGCGATCAATCCGGTATAGCCCATACCCGCATTGTTGACTAAAATATCTAACTTCCCTGCCTCTCCCACAATTTTGGTAATTTGCGGCTGGACTTGCTCTATAAGGGATAAATCTACAGCATAGACTTGGGCTTTAACTCCCAGGGCTGTCACTTCATGACGGACTGCTTGGAGCTTTTCGAGGGAACGGCTTACCAAGATTAGATCAATACCTGCATGGGCAAAGGCTAGGGCGATCGCCCGACCAATGCCACTACTTGCGCCAGTAATTAAAGCTGTTTGATTTGTCATTAAATTTGGTCAAATTATGGAGGCTATTCAGAAAAAGCACCAATGCGGCGAAACTTCTGATAGCGCAAATCTTTTCTTTGGTTGCTAGACAAAGTATTGAGTAATTCTAGATTTTGAATGATTGCTTCCTTGAGGGTAGCGGCGGCTTCTAGGGGGGCAGAATGGGCACCACCCACCGGCTCTGGCAGAATTTGATCTAAGATTCCCAGTTCCCTGAGATCTATAGCTGTCATTTTTAATGCCATTGCTGCTTGGGGAGCTTGCTGGGCATCTTTCCAGAGAATTGCAGCACAGCCTTCGGGACTAATGACGGTATAAACCGAGTGTTCAAACATCAACAGCCGATCGCCCACCCCAATACCTAAAGCTCCTCCAGAACTGGCTTCTCCAATTACCACACAAATAATTGGGACATTAAAGCGGAACATTTCCCGTAGGTTGTAGGCGATCGCTTCCCCTTGACCCATTTTTTCTGCTTCTAGACCCGCTAAGGCTCCGGGAGTGTCAATAAAAGTCAAAATTGGTATCCCAAAGCGATCGGCGTGTTCCATCAGACGAATTGCCTTACGGTAGCCACTGGGGGCAGCCATACCAAAATTTCGGGCAATATTATCTTTCGTATCTCTGCCTTTCTGGTGTCCTAACATCACTACCGGTTGCCCCGCTAATCTGCCCACTCCCCCTACAAGAGCCGGGTCATCATAGCTGGAGCGATCGCCGTGCAACTCCATCCATTCATCACTAATTGCTTGAATATAATCCAAGGTGCTAGGACGACGGGGATGGCGGGCTACTTGCAGTCTTTGGATAGGGGAAAGACTACTAAAAATTTCCTGCCGTAATTGCACTGCTCTAGTCTCTAACTGCCGGATTTGCTCAGAGACATCAACATTATTTTCCTCTGCCAGTTCCCGGATCTGCTCAATTCGGGATTTCAGTTCTGCCAAAGGTTTTTCAAAATCTAATAGGAGGGGTTTACGTTCCGTATTTGACACCTTAAAACTACCTAGGGAAAATCATTGCCTCATTGATCATACAACAGTTCTAGAGTTGATCCCCAGATAGAGGGCAGAAAGTTTCTCTAGAAAAAGATTTGAGTCAGTAATTATTTCTTGAGTTTAAGGATATTGTCTAAAATTAGGTACAGGACTAATTTAATAAACGAGAGGATTGCTATATTAATCATTAGAGAGGAATAATTAAGCGGGAAGTGACATGATTAATAGTTACCCCAGATACTACTTCTTGCTAATTTCCTGAAGGCATCACCCTTGTTTATAGATTATTGATTCATAGATCATTACTACGCTTACTCACCACAAATTTCCCTAATTATTATGACTGACTCTCAAGGTAAGACTATTAATCAAGAGATCAAAACCCAAGCAACTATTCTTGGTGGCAGTGTAGCTCTCCTGTGGGCGATCGAGATTCTTGATATTTTTGTGTTTCGGGGTACTTTAGACCGCTATGGCATCCGTCCTTATAGTGTTCCCGGACTCTGGGGAATTTTATTTGCGCCTTTTCTCCACGGAGGGTTTGGTCACTTGATGGCTAATACCCTGCCTTTTATTACGTTGGGATGGTTGGTGATGTTGCAGGAGACTAGTGATTTTTTCCTAGTCACGGCGATCGCTATCGTAGTTGGAGGCTTGGGTACTTGGCTGACCGGCTCTCCCAACTCCATCCACATTGGAGCTAGTGGGGTGATTTTTGGCTATCTAGGATTTCTATTATTCCGGGGCTATTTCCTGCGGAATATTCCTTCTATTGCCGTGGCGTTGGTAGTGGGAATGTTCTATGGGGGTTTAATTTGGGGTGTATTGCCGGGACAGATCGGGATTTCTTGGCAGGGACATCTGTTCGGTTTTATTGGAGGAGCGATCGCTGCCAAACTCCTTTCTGGGGGTTCTCGTACTCCAGACCCTAAATCTAAATATTAGTCCTAGGATGAAAAATGAAATTAGTTCATCTACCAGATCATCAGGCTACTCAGAATTTGGGCAGGTTATGGGGGCGATCGCTCCTGCCGGGTAGTGTATTACTTTTGTCCGGGGATTTGGGCAGTGGCAAGACCACTTTTGTCCAAGGGATGGCGGCTGGTTTGGGAGTTACGGATCCGGTAGTTAGTCCCACCTTTACTTTGATTAATGAGTATCCAGAAGGCAGGATTCCGCTTTATCATTTGGATTTATATCGCTTATCTGGGGCAGAAGTGGCTGATCTTTATCTAGAAAATTATTGGCTAGGTTTAGAGTTTCCTTTAGGAATTGTGGCGATCGAATGGGCAGAAAGATTGCCCTACTTACCTGATAATTATCTACAACTTAATTTCACTTACCTAGAGAATTCATCTCGCCAAGTAGAAATTACAGCGATCGGCTCAATTCCGGGTTTGAAAATAGATGAATTAGTCTCAAACTCTCCTAACAGTTGAGTAATCTCAACAAAATTTTGAAAACTCAACTTGAGGTAAAGATTAGGCATGACAACAGCGACTCCCACCTCCTTGACCCTTGTAGATTTCCGTAAACTGCCAGAAACTAAACCTGCTAGCGAATTTATTAATGGACATATTTTTCAAAAACCCATGCCCCAAGGCAAACATTCTCGCCTGCAACTTAAGTTTTGTAATGCTGTTAATCTAGTTGCAGAAAAGGAAAGAATTGCCCTAGCTTTTCCTGAGTTGCGCTGTACTTTTGGCGATCGTTCGATCGTCCCTGATGCCACAGTATTTAGTTGGGAAAGAATTATTTTGGAAGTGAATGGGGAAGTTGCCAATACGTTTAATATTTATCCCGATTGGACAGTAGAGATTCTCTCGCCAGACCAAAGAGCAACTAAGGTAATTAGCAATATCTTGCACTGCCTAAAATACGGGACTCAGCTAGGGTGGCTAATTGATCCAGAAGAGCGATTAATTCTCGCATTTATACCCGGACAAGAACCGATGGAGCTAACAGGACAACATCCTCTGCCTATGCCTGATTTTTTAACCTTAGAGTTAACAGTAGATCAGATTTTTGGATGGTTAAAAGTAAATCCATAATCCAGATGGAGTATAAACTATTAAAATAGTAGCAAAAAAATGAGAAATATTGTACCAAGTACTTTCTGGAAACGCATCGCCCTAGGCTTAATTGTTATTAGCATTATCTTTCGCTTTAGTAGCCTAAATACTAAATTGTATTGGTATGACGAGGCTTATACTTCCTTGCGATTAGCCGGTTATACCGCAACAGAAATGGTAGCTGATTTAAATACAAAATCTCTATTAACACCCCAAGATTTTCTAAAATATCAACAACTAAATAGCGATCGCCACCTGATAGATACAATTAAAGGCCTCGCCGTAGAGGAAGCACAATTACCGCCTTTATATTTTTCCCTCGTTAGACTCTGGGCGCAACTTTGGGGCAGTTCTATTATGGCAGTCAGGAGTCTCTCAGCCCTTCTTAGTCTCTTAAGTTTTCCCTTGATTTATTGGTTAATGCAAGAACTATGTTTTTCCTTAACTATAGCAGAGAAAAATACTGCTAGTTGGTTAGGCGTAGCTTTCCTTGCCACTTCTCCTTACCAATTAATTTATGCCCAAGAAGCCAGACCCTACGGGCTATGGGTAGCCACAATTCTTTTAGCTACTACTTGTCTAATGCGAGCTATTAGGTTAGGAACAATTAATAGCTGGTTGCTTTATAGTTTGGGCTTAACTCTGGGTTTATATACGCAATTATTGACATTCCTAGTAATTATTGCCCATAGTGTATTTGTAGCAATCAAAACAGGATTGTACTGGAGTAAAATTGGCAAATCTTATCTTTTTGCTGTTGGTTTAAGTTTAATAGCTCTAATTCCTTGGGCAATTACTATTTATTTTAATCTTGGCTCTGCTGCTCAAGCGATCGCATGGCGAAAAGATGATTCTCCTGCTTTAGCTTCTAAAATAATTAGGTTTAGTAGTAATTTAGTAGGGAATATTACTCGGCAATTTATAGATTTTAACTTGGGTAATACTTCACCAAAGTTGTATCTTTTATTTTTTGCTTTGGTAATGTTAGGTATAGTATCTCTGGTTATTTATAGTTTGTACCTAGTAGGGAGAGAACTTGGCGATCAAGGAAAGTTGGTATTATGTTTAGCTTTTATTCCTTGGTTAATAATTGTATTAATAGATTTAGGTACTGGTAATAATCGTGCCAGTGTTAGTCGTTATCTGATGCCCTGTTGGTTAAGTATCCAAATTGCTGTTGCTTACTTATTTGCCCATAAAATTAACTCTATTCATCCCGGAATTAAGGCTAATTCCTTTAAGTTTACTCCTACTAAATTTGCTTGGTTTTGGCAAGGAATTTTGAGTTTAATTCTCTGCCTAGGTTTACTTTCCTATGGAACTATGAATAGTACGGTAGTTTGGTGGTCGCATCGCCTGAACTATAATAATCCCCAGATTGCCGAAATTGTGAATCAGAGCGATCGACCCTTAATTCTCAGTAAAATTGATATGAATATAGTTACCCTCAGTCATCGATTAGCAGACAAAGTAAGAATCAAGCCAGTAGAAACTAGTTTCCCTACGATCGAGTCAGAATTTACTGATATATTTCTCTACATACCTGAAGAATTAATCTCTGGATTTCAAACCAATCCCAACTATCAAATTCAACCTTTTCCTAATATGAGAATTGTCGAACCTTATTCTCCTTCCTTCTGGAAAGTCTCAAAAAGATAATCTGCTATGATTCAATTTAGAGCTAGGGAATGCTTACTAAATGAGATTTCAACTAGCGATCACCAATCCTATAGTGGTGTGACTAACAGAATTAAATAAAGGAGGAACCACGATTGTCCCGGGGTAATTGCATTGCTGTAGGCTGGGTTGACGCAGGAAAACCAAAAACTTCCGGTTTGCTCCTCTCCTCCACCTCAGCGATCACCTAAAAATCACGACTCACAGGAATAGTGATCGCCACTTTTACCTTTACCTTACAAAAACGATCACCCCTTCCAAAATGGGCGCTTCTTCCAATCTCATCTCCACAAAAAGCGATCGCACTATGAGTTAAGTTTTGATATGAAACTAGGAAATGCTCTTAAACCATGCAACGTTCCTGCTCCAAAACCCCCTCGCGTCGGATACCATCCAACCTTTCCACTACCCACACCTGTATGACGAGTATAAAGTAGTGCTGGAAGATTTCCTTTTTTTAAACTCTTTGTGAATAAATTATTTGGTTCCCGGTCTCCTTTATACCATTCTAGTTGTTTAATTAGTCTTTCCATAAGATCACTGTAATTTAATTTTTCTTCTTGATTATCCAAAATAATATTATCCCAAATATTTTTTTGTAAGCTGAATCCTAAATTATTATTACTATAATTTATCCATAGTCTATTAATCTCATTACAAATTTCACAAGGAAATTTTATTAGTGTATCCTTCAAGTCTTCGTAATTTTTCAATATCATTACTAAATAAAAAAGCCAGAGAGTTTCCTCATCAGCTTTTCCCCACTCATAATGACGCAAATGATTTTCTAGTTGACTGTAAAAATTCTCTTCCGATAATTTATCTTTTAATTGTCTCAGTTCTGATTCCAATGCTCTATCTGACTCTGAATTGAATTGAACTAACAACATTTGAGAGAATCCCTGCCTGAATCGTTCTGTATTTTCTTTATCGGCAAATAATAATCGAAAAATTTCTCGCCATTTTTCCTCATGTCTATTTTCTTTATTTCCCCACAATTCATGTAATTTATCATGAGCTTTCCTGTATAAAGAATAAACACCTGGTTTTTCAGGAAGTTGAATATTAACAATAATATGAGTTAAAATTCTCGAAACACGATAAACCCAATCACCTTCTTGAAATTCAGAACTTATTTCAATCAATCCCAAATCTAATCCCCGTTGTAAGGGTTGTTTATAATTAGGAAGAGAATCACAAACCACTTCTAAAGCTGTCATGGGGACAGAAATTTTATAAACTAGACAATGACTTAAAACCTGTTGTAATTGTTCATCAATAAGCTGATAAAGTTCTTTCCAAATAATTCTATCTTGCCACAGTTCGGGACTTTGTTCTAATTCTGTTAGTTTAGCCTCTACATCATTTTGACCTAAGATGTCATTATTAATAAATTCCAGTAACCGAGGATTGCCATCGGCTAAATTTAACGCTTTTTCTCGTACAGCTTCAGAGATTTTATCAGAGTTGAAATTCTTTAAGCGATTGAGTTTTTTAGTCAATTCAGACTTTCTAAAAGGTTCTAACCCTTGTTTATAGAAATAATCTAATAAATCCGAATTAAAATCATAGCGACAGGTAATAATAATTCGATTTTCCGTTCCCGTTTTTTGAATTGACCTAACTAATACTTCTAAAATTAGGGCAACTTCAGACTTAAGAATATATCTCCCGTCACGGGGTTCAAGGTTCCATTCAAAATCATCCAGAATCAATAGAAATGGCTTTTCTCCTAATTCTGCTAATTGACTAAACAGGTAAGCAAGTTTAACCTCTAAACTGTCATTATTTGCTTCCAAAATATTACGAATTTCCCGTAACTCTGGTTTAATTAATTTAGATGATAGCTTTTTAATTAAGCTAGATTCATCAATTTGTCGCCACCATAAAACCTTTTCATGTTCAGGTAAACGATCCCACAGTCGAGAAGCAATGCTACTTTTACCCCATCCCCCCATTCCGTGAATTAATACCCCTACTTTGTCATAATCTGTTCTCAGAGTTCGTAAACAGTTTTGTAGTTGACGACGACGACCAACAAACTCCTCTCGACTCGCTACTCTTAACCGCTTTTGATCATCCCTAAATTCTGGTGTAACTGGTTGTGGCAGTTGTTGCCGTCTCTGTGTCCTTAAAGGAGTTACTAAGGTTTGAGGTAAAATATTACCTACATATAATCGTAATTTATGCCAATCCCTAGCATTTTCCTTGATTAAGGCTTGATAAGTGATCGCTAAGGCTTGGGTAATGGTTTTTCCTGCCGACAATTCGCCATAAATTTTTTTAGATGCAGTAGATGCGTCAGTATCGAGGACTTTTTCACCCCAACCTAGCACAGCTTTTGCACCCATGTTCAATAATTCTTCAGCCATAGAGGGAGTATAGTCATCAGAAGCATAACCTGTACGACAACCACTGAGAAATATTAAAGATGGTAAAGAAAATTTGAAAGTATCAGCAATATCCCTACTATTACTGTAAAGACAATTGCCATATTCATCTTCTGTGAGAAAACAAGGTTTTTGATCTTTACATGTAGCATGACCTGTTAAATGAAAAACATCAAAATAATTTTGATCATATTCCTGCACTAGATTGCCTAATTCTTGTAACCAACCGCTTTCTTCTACTCTTAAATTTAGAGGGATGCGTCGAGTTGCTTCTAATATTTGCCCTTCTTCTGCTTCATAATTTAATACAGGTTCAACGCCCAAAGGTGAAGTTGCCATAAATAAAAGATTGAGAGGGCGGTTTTGAGGAAGGTTAGTTATTTCAATTGGTTGTCGTTTTGACACCCACCGTACAGGAATAATAGGCGGCATTTTCTCGACTAAGAAACTCTTACCATCATGTAATAATTCCCAAGGCAAATATGCTAATCCTTTATCGGCAGAAATTGCTAAAACTAAACCTTCGTGATGATCTTGATTAAGTGCATTAGCTAAAAGGCGATCATTTTTATCTAACCAATTATAAAGTGCTTTTCCAGTAGTAGCATAATTTACAGGAATACGGGAATAGTAATCCGTTTCTGCTTTGTCATTTAACCCTTTAATTTCCGCTAGAGGAAGTGTCTGTTCTTTATAATTATTAGAGTTTTCCCAAAAATAGCGTAAAGAGACATAATCTGAGCCTTGAAGAGTTAAGATAATGTGGAGAATTTTCATTGTCCTAATCTTCCAAAATCTTCTGAATTTGCTCTACCGTCGCATCTTTAAGCAATAAACGACGACCTTTTGCCCCCACAATCAAAACCTTATCAATTCTGGGCGTTGTTTGTGTCCCTTGGGATTTGCCGTATTTTTGATACCATTCATAGATTTCTTTGGCAATAGTTATCGTTCCACTAACAATACCCACTATGGTGGCAATAGTTGCCAGTGTTCCTTCCCGCTCAGTTTCTTCAAAAGACTGGTAGTTGCCTTCAAGTCCTGCGATAGCAAGTAGTTCTTCGGTTGCTTTTACAGCCTCTTGTCCTTCGATCTCAATTTGCATACGATCTTTTATCTATATTGTGTTAATTTTTACTTGATCAAGTAATGAATCTAGTTGCTTAACTCTTCTAGTCTATATTATTCTTAGGCGAAATCTCCGAAATGTCTGCATTACACTGGGTAAATCTCGTAGGATACCTTAATAAATGATAGCTTGCTTCCCAATCTTCTACATCTATTTTTAACGTTAAAACCGATCAGTTTATTCAGATACGATCGCATTTATTCCTGTTTCTCCATGTTCATACAAAAAAGCTTATATGTCCATTATTAGGGACTTGAGTCAATGGCTTGCTAATCGTCTCTTTCAATATCATCCCTACAATAATTGATCGCCTAAAAATCAAGGCTCATAGTAATAGCGATCGTCTACAGCAAAACCTTTAGAAGATGTTATAGAAGAAATTCACTAAATATGCACAGATAAAAATAATTCAATACGATCGCCAATTTTGTGGGGCAAATTAATGTCCTAAAAGTTTATCCCTTAAACGTTGAATCCGATCGCGTAACTGGGCAGCTTTTTCAAACTCTAGCGCCTTGGCTGCATCCTTCATTTCCATTTCTAATCGCTGAATTAAAACGGGAATATCTTCTAGGGATAGTTCATTAATATTATCAAAAACTTCATCCAGTTGTTGAGTACTTAAACGGCGAGAAGTTTCTAGGAAAGAGAGGATAGAATTAGTTGATCGCTTCTTCACCGAGATAGGAGTAATGCCGTGCATTTTGTTATAAGCCATTTGGATTCCCCGGCGGCGATCGGTCTCATCGATGGCTTTTTGCATACTATTAGTCAGGTTATCAGCGTAGAGAATTGCCTGCCCCCGGATGTGTCGGGCTGCCCTGCCAATGGTCTGAATTAGCGATCGTTCTGACCGGAGGAAACCCTCCTTATCGGCATCCATAATTGCTACTAAAGAAACTTCTGGTAAATCCAACCCTTCCCGGAGCAAATTTACCCCAATCAATACATCAAATTCCCCTTCTTGTAAGGCTTGGAGAATTTCAATTCTTTCAATAGATTTAATCTCAGAATGCAGATAACGAACTTTAATATCTCGTTCTTGAAAATATTCTGTTAAATCCTCCGCCATCCGCTTCGTGAGGGTAGTAATTAAGACCCGCTCTTGTCGTTCTACTCGCTCCTTAATTTCTCCTAATAGATCATCAATTTGCCCGGTAGTGGGACGTACAGAAATCTCTGGATCAATTACTCCTGTAGGGCGAATCACCTGCTGGACAATTTTATCTGCTGATAGTTCTAATTCCCAGTTTCCCGGTGTGGCAGAAACGAATACGCATTGATTCACAGTTTCCCAAAATTCATCAGCTTTCAACGGGCGATTATCCGCTGCACTGGGCAATCTAAAACCATGATCAATTAATACTTTCTTGCGAGCCTGATCCCCATTATACATCCCTCGAATCTGGGGAACTGTTACATGAGATTCATCCACTACCAAGAGCCAATCTTCTGGAAAATAATCAATTAAACATTCTGGTGGTGAACCCGGTTCTCGACCAGTTAAATGGCGAGAATAATTTTCCACACCATTGCAATAGCCTACTTCTTGGAGCATTTCTAAATCGTAGCGTGTCCGCTGTTCTAGGCGCTGTGCTTCTAGAAGTTTACCCTGAGATTCTAGATTATCTAATTGGGCTTTTAGTTCTTGAGTAATGGCTAACTGGGCAGCTTCTAATTTGTCATCGGCAGTTACAAAATGGCGGGCTGGATAGATATTAACGTATTCTAGTTTTTCAGTAATTTCTCCAGTAATTGGATCAATAAAGCAAATTCTATCTACTTCATCCCCAAATAACTCAATCCGAATAATCCGGTCTTCGTAGGCAGGCCCAACTTCAATAATATCTCCCTTAACTCGAAATTTACCCCGCCCCATTTCTACATCATTTCTGGTGTACTGCACATCAACTAAATCTCGCAATAATTGTTGTTGATTAATTTCTTCTCCAACTTTCAAAGAAATGGCAGCTTCCAGATATTCTGTCGGAGTTCCTAAGCCATAAATACAACTAATGGAGGCCACTACAATTACATCCCGCCGTTCAAAGAGCGATCGAGTGGCAGAGTGCCGGAGCATATCAATTTCATCATTGATCGCCGCAGTTTTCTCAATGTAAGTATCAGTAACGGGAATATAAGCCTCTGGTTGATAATAGTCGTAGTAACTTACGAAATATTCCACCGCATTCTGAGGGAAAAAATCTCGTAATTCATTACACAACTGGGCAGCAAGGGTTTTATTATGAGCCAAAACTAAGGTGGGGCGATCGAGCTTGGCAATTACGGAAGCCATAGTAAAAGTTTTCCCAGTTCCCGTAGCACCTAGGAGAGTCTGGAAACGGTTTTGCTCTTGAAGAGAGGTGGTGAGTTGAGCGATCGCAGTTGGTTGGTCTCCCTTGGGCTGAAAGGGCGATCGAAGCTGAAAGGTTCCCATAACTAATTCTGCCTAATATTAATTAATTGTTTTCCCAGAAATTAGCATTTAATAGTGCATCTATATCATAACTAAACTGCCAGTTATCAGGAAATTCTATAGATGTATAATCTGGATCGGAGCGTAATAACCTTAGAGCATCCTCAAAGGCTTCTTGAAACAATTCGGGGCTATTGGCATGATTTTTTAGGCTAGGTGACTGTTTAAGAATATCGCAAATAGCAAGACGAGTTCGATTAATTGTTCTGACCCATCCTGCATAGTCATATTCACTTTTGATATAGCAACGTTTTAGTAAATGCTCAATCAGGGTTGTTAATCTCTGCTTTAATTCACGCCTATCTCTACCTGCCAAGCCGTCTAACTCCTCGATTAAGTTCGCAATATCTAAGTCATGGAAATTCCCAGCTTGTAACTGAGCGATCGTTTGCTCTAGCCATAGGTTTAGGTCAGACTCATAGAGACTCTGTTGCTGATTATTTGGTTTGGCGATCGCCTGTGTCATCTGCCCTACCTCTTACTTTTTAGTACAATACTTAGCATATGCCATAAAACTATCGAGTAGTCCTACAAAATGAAGGATTTTTAGTTCTTGCTATGGTGAGTTGAGCGATCGCAGTCGGCTGGTCTCCTGTGGGTTGAAAGGGCGATCAAAATTATTTTCTATTTCCCAGAGACATTGATTTCAAGTAACATATAAGTTACCATAGTGCATGGCATGGAAATCCAAGAATATATTAGAGAAGATGGGTTAAATCTTTACAAAGAGTAGTTTGATGTTCTTGATCCTGTTGCAGCAGCAAAAGTAACTGTGGCTAAGTTTCGTCTGGAATTAGGTAATACATCAAATATTAAATGGTTCGGCGGGATTGGTGAATACAAAATTGATTGGGGTTCAGGATATCGAATTTATCTAGCTCAGGATGGAAATCAGCTTATTATTTTATTCGGAGGTGGAACTAAGAAAGATCAGCAATCAGATATTGAACAGGCGAAGTTTCTGTACCAAGAGTACAAAAAGCGTAAGAAAGAATCTGGTTTAGACGGGAATGATCACATTAGAAGAAAAAGGAAGAAAAAGAGATAAAAATTATGCCATTAACAAGAGATTTCAAAGAGACAGTTAATGCTCGTATTCAAAAAGATTCTACCTTTGCAACAGCTTTACTTAATGAAGCTATTTCCCTTTTTCTTAATGGAGAACCTGAGACTGCAAGGCTAATTTTGAGGGATCTGATAAATTCAACTATAGGATTTGAAGAGCTGGCAGCTAAAACTTCTAAGCCCAGTAAAAGCCTACACCGGATGTTATCGGCAAAAGGTAATCTAACGATGGATAATTTGACTATTATTCTCAATGTCCTTTGTAAAAAGCTTGATATTGATATAAAAATCCAAATTGTCTCTTCTAAAGCTAGTGCTTATGAATTATGAATGAGTCTGTAATATACATTTTAGAAAGAGACAACGTTTTATGATAGATAATGAAAAGCCTTCTCTACAAGATTTTGCAACTGTAAATTCTAATGTTGAGAAATGCAAAAAAGATTACAGTTTAGCAAATTTCTCTAATGCTTTCTATTTTCTTGCTCTTAAGTTAATACTAGGATTGCAAGATGACGAAATTGATGAGGCAATTACAGATTCACACTACTTAAAATGCTCTGGCAAAAAGAGTGGGCATGATCGTGGAATAGACGTAGTATATATTGATAGTAGTAACGATATAGCAACTATTCATTTCTTTAATTTTAAATATACAGAAAAGTTTGAAAAGATCACAGATTTCTTTTCCTCCAATGAAATAGACAAGATTCTCATTTTTCTAGAAGGGCTTATGTCTCATGATCTTAGTTTAGAAAGTAGTGTTAATCCAGTACTTTATTCAAAAGTAACTGAAATCTGGGAAATTTTCCGAACCGGAAAGGACAATCCAAATTTTGTAATGCATCTCTGTTCAAATTCATATAAAGGGTTAGAACCAAATGAGAAAGCAAGATTTGAAAGAGGTATAAATAAATACTCTAATTTTAAGATTGAGTATCATTTCATGAATAATCTTATAAGCCTTCTTAGAAAAGGCAATAGGCAGATAATCAATGCAAAAATACGAGCTATCGACGATAAATTTTTTGTGAAATCTGACGGTGATATTCGCGCACTTATAATTAATTTTGATGCGAGAGAACTAATCCGAATTGTTTTAGACAATTCGGACATAAGGGAAAATCCAAATATAAGTGATTATCAAGAGTTGAAAAAATATAGTCTCCTCAAGGATGTATTTGAAGACAATGTTCGTATCTATCTAAAACAACGCTCAAAAATCAATAAAAACATTAAAGGAACTGCTCTATCTGATGATGCCTGTCGTTTCTTTTACGATAATAATGGAATAACTATTACCTGTAGTAGCTATAGCTTTCCTCAAAATGTAAGAGCTCCAATTGTTGAGTTAGAAAATATCCAGATAGTGAATGGAAGTCAAACTATTCATGCACTATATGAAGCTTTCTTAGAAGATTTCACGAAGTTAAGTAAGATAGAAATATTGTGTCGTATTTATCAAACACAAAATAGTGTTTTAAGTACTCAAATTGCTGAGTACACGAATAGCCAGAACCCCGTTAAAAGTAGAGATGTTCGTTCTATTGATCTTGTTCAGCAAAAACTTGAAAAAGAACTTTTAGCTAAAGATATGTATTATGAACGCAAGAAAAATCAATATAGTGATAAACCAAAAGCTAGAAGAATAGATGCAGAAAAAGCTGGTCAGGTTCTGATGGCATTCTTTCATGGCAAGCCTTCAGATGCCAAAAATAGGAAACAAATAATTTTTGGTGAGATGTATGAGGCTATATTTCATGACAATATTACAGCCGATAATATCCTACTCGCTTACGTGTTATTTGAAAAAACTGAGGCTGAGAGAAAAGAAGAGAAAAAATTAGTACTTTCTAGTCCCAATAATTCATATTCAGACTTTTATCTTTCTTATACTACCTATTGGATACTATATTTTCTTGGTGAAATAGCTAAATTTTATTCTCTTGAGTTGGAATATAAGAATATAGATAAAATTTGGAACTTGTTTCCTAAAGTTAGAAGGTTAATTGAATATTCTTGTGAAAAAGAGCGTGATTATTTGGATAGAAAAAAAGAGAAGTTTTCTTATCTAACATTTTTCAAGCATAGTAGTAAACCTAAAAAATATTATGAACAACTAATAACAGAAGATAATCTAGAATCCGTCATTGGAGACAAAAGTCAATAAATAATAAATATTTATCATCACTAATATATAGGTGTAAGTATTATTCAGCTATCTTTTCATGTTGGCTTAAATCTTCCTTTTGATGCTAGTACAATTTTATTGAAATATCTTCTATGGTGATGCTATCTAACTACTAATAACGTTCTTGGGTATAGTTTCGCAGATGAAATTTTCCCATAACTAAGTCTGTCTAAATATTAATTAATTGTTTTCCCAGAAACTAGCATTTAGCATTGCGTCAATATCTTGGCTAAACTGCCATGTGTCGGGAAACTTAGTTTGTGGATGTTCTGTTTTGACGATCGATAGGGCAGTTAAAAATGACTCTGGAAAGGAATCTGAGAAAACCCGCTTTAGACTCGGAGACTGTCTGAGGATTTTTCTTAGCTCACTACGCTGGTGCATGATAATTACTACCCAGCCTCGATCGCAATCAGGCAGATCAACATAGCAGCGCTTGAGAATATGTTCGAGCAATCTTTCTAGCCGACTTTCTAGCTCACGCCTATCTCTACCTGCCAAGCCCTCCAACTCCTCGATTAAATTTGTAATGTCTAGATTAGGTAAATCTCCAACCTTCAACTGAGCGATCGTTTGCTCTAGCCATAAGTTTAGGTCAGATTCATAGAGACTCTGTTGCTGATTATTTGGTTTAGAGACTGCTAGTGTCATCCGCTCTACCTCTTACTTCTTAGTACAATACTTAGTATATTCCATAAAATTATGTAATTTTGACTAATTATTTCCCGCTATGTTTTTGTCTCATTTTCTCCCTTTAAGTAGAATTAGCTAAAATCATTTCCCATTCCTCTGAGGCTAGGGGTTGAGAGATAATCTCTAGCCCCAAACAATCTCTAGCAGATTGAGTTAGAGTCTCAATAATTACCTCTAGGGTTAGAGGAATTGGGGGAGGGGTGGGGGGAGAAATGCCGAAGACTTCTAGGAATAGAGGTTTATTTAAATCTAATAGCATAGAGCCGTGCTGCAAGATTCCATTTCCCCGCCGGAGTTGAGCACTACCGATAAATTTTTCTCCTTGCAGGGTAATTAGGTCTGCTGCTGTTGCCGTGCCGAAACAACTAGGATTATGAATGTATCCCCTGCCCGCATCCCCAAAAACTAGCTCTCTCCCAAGCGATCGCCATCCCTGCACCAAAAAACTACAAACATAACAGTAGGCATCTCGGTGAGTCTTTTTTAAATTAGACAGCACCACCATGTAAGTTAAATCTCCCCCATGTAGCACTGCCCTGCCCCCAGTGGGACGGCGAACAATTTCTACTGGCAGATGATCCCAGTGCTCAGGGTAGGCTTTTTGGTGATAGCCCAGAGAGATGGTGGGCTGCTCCCAAGTATAAAAACGAAGACTAGGGGGTTGTTTGCCTTGGAGGTGTTGGGTCAAAAGCCAATGATCGATCGCCATCTGGACCCGACCACTAGCATTAATGGGGGGAATCACACGCAGGAGCATAGTTTTAGGGATCTATTAAGAATCTATAGGGCAGCAATAATTTTTGCTAGGGCAAAATCCTTAGTAGTCAAACCCCCTTGATCATGGGTAGTAAGAGTAATTTTTACCTTATTGTAGGAAATGTATAAATCTGGGTGATGACTCGCTGCCTCCGCAGGAGCAATAATTTGATTAACAAAATTCATTGCGGTCACGAAATCAGGGAATTTGCGATCGCACTGTAATTCTTTCCCTACCACCGACCAATTAGGGGGTAAAGATCCTACTTGTTCTTTAATCTCTGCTTCTGTAAGTATCATAAAAATTTTATCCTAAGGAACGTGAATTTTAGGGAATTGTGTCGGCATACCCAAGAGCTTACTTCTCATAAACTTTTAGGGATTGCTATATTGCCTATTTTAGGGGTAATTTTTGGCGAATTAATGGTTTAGTCGGTAATAATATTATTGGCTATGGCTTACTAGTACCTAAAAATCTCTGAAACTTTATGAATAACTTTTTTAAACAAATTACTGCTAGTGCGATCGGGACTCTAGTAGGACTACTAATACTCTTGGGGACTGGGGCTGGAGGTCTAGTATTGTTGGTAGCAGCAGTGTCCTCTGGGGATAAGGCGCCTAGGGTGAAGGATAAGTCGGTGTTGGTATTAGATCTATCCATGAGCATTGCCGATCGCACCCTTGGAAGTAGAAGGAGTTTATTGGGGGGCGATCGCTCTAGTATCAGCCTCCGTAACGTACTAGAAGCCATTAAGCAAGCTACGGAAGATGAAAAAATTGTCGCTCTCTACCTAGATAGTAGCGGAACAAGCGGAGGAACCGGGTTTGCTACTCTGCGGGAAGTCCGCCAAGCTCTAGAGAAATTTAAGGCTAAGGGCAAAAAGATTATTGCTTACGATGTGGACTGGACAAAGGCAGATTACTATCTGGGATCGATCGCTAATGAAATAGTAATTAACCCGATGGGCAGCATTGAAGTAGATGGAGTCAGTGTGGAGGAGCCATTTTTTGCCGGAGCGCTGGCTAAGTATGGAGTCGGCGTGCAGGTAGTCCGAGCTGGTAAGTATAAATCCGCTGTAGAGCCTTTTACATCCCAAAAACTTAGTCCCGAAAATCGTCAACAAACTCAAGGTCTGATAACTAGTATTTGGGGAGAATTTGTAAATACTGTCAGCACTAGTCGCAAGCTCACTCCTGTGCAGATTCAAAATATGGCCGATAACCAAGGGATAATTCCGGCGATCGAGGCACAGCAGCAAAAATTAGTAGATAAGGTGGGCTATCTAGATCAGGTAGTTGATGATTTGAAGAAATTAACCGGAGCAGACGCAAAAGCAGAGAGCTTTAACCAGATTAGTATCAAGAGTTATAGCCGTAATCAAGCTGAAAAGGTGAAATCTAGTAGTAATAAAATTGCTGTAATTTATGCCCAAGGGGAAATTGTGGATGGGGATGGCTCTCCAGCCCAAGTGGGGGGAGATAGTTTTGCCAAGGAACTGCGGGAACTCCGGGGTGATGAATCCGTGAAGGCTGTAGTGCTACGGATCAATAGTCCGGGGGGCAGCGCCACAGCTTCGGAACAAATTCTGCGGGAAGTACAGTTAACTAAGCAGAAAAAGCCCGTAATTATTTCTATGGGTAACTATGCAGCTTCCGGGGGCTACTGGATTGCCACCTACGGCGATCGCATCTTTGCTGAACCCACTACTATTACTGGCTCGATCGGTGTCTTTGGCTTGTTGTTTAATGTGGGAGAAATTAGTAAACAAAATGGCGTTACTTGGGACACGGTGAAAACTGGGAAACTTGCCGATGCCCAGACTATCTCTCGTCCCAAAACTCCCCAAGAGTTGGCAATCTATCAGAAATCTGTGGATCAAGTTTATAATCAGTTTCTGGCTAAGGTGACGGAATCTCGCAAGCTACCCCGTCCCAAGGTCGAAGAAATTGCCCAAGGTAGGGTCTGGTCTGGGAAAGAAGCTAAGGATATTGGTTTAGTAGATGAATTGGGAGGGATAGATGCGGCGATCGCCTACGCTGTGCAGGCGGCGAAATTGGGAGATGACTGGGAAGTAGAGGAGACGACCAAGGAGCGATCGTTCCCAGAACAAATCATGGAAGCTTTCCAATCTGCCCAAGTCAATAGTCAACCCCAAGACCCCATTACTACAGAAATCCAAAAACTCCAAGCCCAACTATCTGCCCTGAAAAGTTTTAATGATCCCCGGAGTATTTATGCTCGTCTGCCATTTAATTTAGAGATTAAATAAGGGAAGTAAAGGAGGTACAAGAATGAAAGGCAGTAGAAGAGAATTAATAATTCATGTTAATTTTGATACTTTTAATTATCTAAGAGGTTTCTACTATGACAAAGCATAATAATTGAAACTCTTAAGTTTTGATCAGTCAAATTAGGCTTAATTAAGTAACTTATTTTTTGTGCGCAGAATAATCAATATCTATTAATTATGAAATCCCGCAGCCCTGTAGTTAAAGAAAGACGTGAGTATAATACTTGGGTCGCAAATGAAACCCTTGAAGATTACTCCCTACGCTATGCTCCTAAATCTTTTCGGAAGTGGTCTGAGTTGTTTGTAGCAAATACAGCCTTGGGAGGAATTTCCTTTTTAGCACTAGAAGCGATCGGGGGTTCTCTAGTAATTAATTATGGTTTTGCTAACTCTTTCTGGGCGATCGTGGTGGTAGGTTTGATTATTTTTCTAACCGGATTACCCATTGTTTACTACGCAGCAAAATATAATATTGACATGGATTTGCTGACTAGAGGGGCGGGGTTTGGTTATATTGGTTCCACCATTACTTCCTTGATTTATGCCTCTTTTACCTTTATTTTCTTTGCCCTAGAAGCGGCAATCATGGCTCAGGCACTCCAGCTATATTTTCATCTACCCCTAGCTTGGGGCTATCTTCTCTGTTCGTTGATAATTATTCCTTTAGTATTCTATGGAGTTACTTTAATTAGTCAATTGCAACTTTGGAGTCAGGGTATTTGGCTATTTCTGATGATTTCTCCCTACTGGTTTATTCTGCACAAGGAACCAGAGGCAATTAATAACTGGCTACATTTTGCCGGGACAGTAAGTCATAGTTCGGGGTTTAATCCCCTGTTGTTTGGGACGGCAGCAACGGTTTCTTTTTCCTTGATTGCCCAGTTAGGAGAGCAGGTGGACTACCTGAGATTTCTGCCAGAAAAGCAGGAAAGTAACCGGGTTCAATGGTGGTTAGCGGTGATTCTCGCTGGGCCTGGTTGGATTATTCTCGGTGGGGCAAAGCAGTTGGGTGGGGCTTTTTTGGCAACTTTAGCCATTAGTCATGGCTTGACTATTGGAGAGGCAAAACAACCGATTACTATGTATTTGGGAGGATTTGCCGATATGTTCAGCAATCCTCAGGTAGTACTGGCGATCGCTACTCTATTTGTGATCATCTCCCAAATTAAAATTAATGTCACCAATGCCTATGCTGGTTCCCTAGCGTGGTCAAACTTTTTTTCTCGCCTCACCCATAGTCATCCCGGTCGGGTAGTGTGGCTGGTGTTTAATGTAACGATCGCCCTATTATTGATGGAGTTGGGAGTATTTGAAACCCTAGAAACAGTACTGGGATTATATTCCAATGTAGCGATCGCTTGGATAGGGGCTTTGGTAGCAGACTTGGTGATTAATAAACCCTTGGGTCTAAGTCCTAGTTATATTGAATTTAAGCGAGCTTATCTCTACAACTTCAATCCCGTAGGTTTTGGGGCGATGAGTGTTGCTTCGATAATTTCCATCCTTGCTTTTGTGGGAGTTTTTGGAGCTTATCCCCAAGCCTATGCCCCTTTCCTAGCACTAGGGATTGCCTTTGTTCTTTCTCCCCTAATTGCCTTCCTGACTAAAGGAAAATACTATATTGCCAGAGCCAATACCCAAGCTACTACCCTAGAGGGTCAATCTCTGGTGACTTGCTGTATTTGTGAACAGGACTATGAAATCCCGGATACCGCCTATTGCCCCGTCTATGATGGCTCCATTTGTTCCCTGTGCTGTAGCCTTGATGCTCGGTGTCATGATAGTTGCAAACCCAGCGATGACAACTTAGAGAGATTTATCCAAACTACTGTCCAAGGGTTTTTCCGAGATAAAATTCCGCCTTTGTTGGGTTTAAGACTAACTAGATTTAGTGGATTTTTTGCTCTATCAACGGGGATAACCGCTGTAGTTTTTGCCTTAGTTTATTACCAAGCCTCCCGCAGTCTAGACTTATCCCCGGTTATCTTTGGTCAACTCTACGCCCCTTTAGTGGTGCTGTTGGGTATCGGCAGTTGGTGGTTAGTCTTGAGTGAAGAAAGTAAACAACTAGCTGAAGAAGAACTCGATCGCCAAAATAGTCAATTGCAAGCAGAAATTAGCGATCGCCAACGGGCAGATGAGGCACTCCAAAAGCTCACCCAAGAACTAGAAATCCGGGTAGAGGCCAGGACTAGCGAATTATCCAAAGCCCTAAAGGATTTACAACAAGCCCAAACCCAGTTAGTTCAAACAGAAAAAATGTCTAGCCTAGGACAATTGGTGGCTGGAGTTGCCCATGAAATTAATAACCCAGTAAATTTTATTGCTGGTAATCTAGGCCATGCAATAGATTATGCCAATACTTTATTACAGCTAATTAACCTTTATCACCATGTTTATCCTCTTCCTCCTCAAGAAATTATAACTGCCCTAGAAGATGGAGAGATTGACTTTTTGATAGAGGACTTTCCTAAAATGTTATCTTCTATGAAAGTGGGTACAGATAGAATTCAAAAAATAGTTTTATCCCTCAGAAATTTCTCCCGAATGGACGAATCAGATTACAAACCTGTGGATATTCATACAGGTATTGATAGCACTTTAATGATTCTCCAGAGCCGTCTTAAAGCTAATTATGAACGTCCTGAAATTAAGGTAGTCAAGGAGTACGGAGATATACCTTTAGTGGAATGCTATGCTGGGCAGTTAAATCAGGTATTTATGAATATTTTGGCTAATGCGATCGATACTCTAGAGGATTCTTTCCACTACCTTAGTGATGTCTCAGGAGAAACTCCTTTTCAGCCTGAAAAAACTCTAGAATTATCTGTTCACAAGGGAGTTAGTAGCTCAAAAAAATCCAATTCTTTCTCCTCTAAGATTGTTAGCAATTCCCTAACTCCTGCTACGCTACAAATCAAAATTCGGACTGAACTAAGCTCACAAAATCAACTAAGAATTAGTATTATGGACAATGGCTTAGGAATGCCTGAAGAAATACGTCAGAAAATATTTAATCCATTCTTTACTACTAAGTCCGTAGGCAAGGGTACAGGTATGGGTTTATCTATCAGTTATCAAATTATTACTGGTAAACACCAAGGTGAAATTAAATGTGTTTCTACTCCCCACCAAGGAACAACTTTTATAATTGATTTGCCCCTACATTTACAGCAAATTGCCATCTAGTAAGCCACATTCTGCTTCTTCAAGGCTCCCTTTTTTCTAGCGTAGCGGCACGTTAGTGCGGAGATTTAGAGGGTTTTTCTTCCCACTTACAGCGTTTTTTAACGTGAATTCGGGTTAAGCCGGAACCCACTCTTCGAGAAGCAAGCTACACCCTAGCCCTCTCCCAGAACGGGAGAGGGAACAAGAAAATTTAATCTT